>Ga0208971_1001358_pt1 | contig 14746 bp, 20 predicted proteins | sample AOAMet1_18_M0_10_2_FD_188229 | JGI IMG/M metagenome (GOLD analysis project Ga0208971, IMG submission 188229) | Ammonia-oxidizing marine microbial communities from Monterey Bay, California, USA - CAN11_18_M0_10 (SPAdes) | ecosystem: Environmental > Aquatic > Marine > Intertidal zone | place... | reverse complement strand
CTACATTTATTTCCAGCTGCCGCCACAACAACTTTGGAGCCTGAGTTTAAACCCTCACTGGAATAGTCAAGCGTATCGATACTCGTATTGGTATAAAAGTGAAGGTCTCGTTCCCAATGAACACGCTCGAGGATGTGGGTTAAGAATACTTGCTCGTCATCAATATTTAAATCTTTATTATCCTCCTCTGCAGCAATAAATAAAAACTTAGCGAGAGACATTTGGCCGAACCCAAGTATATGATTGGCCTGCGTTAAAATTTCTGCAGGAAAACGCTCTTTTACATAAGGTGTGTAACGCTCGGAACCAATCGCAAAAAGAAGTGGATGAACGCCCGCAGCATCAACCGCATGCACTGCTTTAACACCTGGCAATTCTAATTGAATGGTATCGCCAGCGAGTTCGTGTATCATGGCACCAAAACTCGTATCTTCTTGAGGTGGTCTACCAACGACCGTAAATGGCCAAATAGCGTCTTTTTTATGATACACTTTATGAACTTTCATAAGTGGGAAGTCGTGTTTTAAGCTGTAGTAACCTAAATGGTCTCCAAAAGGTCCTTCAGGTTTAACATCATGAGGAAAAACCTCACCTGTAATCACAAAATCTGCGTCTGCACAAACCGTAAAACCATCTTCCTTAAAATAACGCATTCGCTTGCCTCCTAGCATCCCTGCAAAGGCAAATTCAGGCATGCCTTCGGGTAAAGGCATTACTGCAGAAAAACTTAAAGAAGGAGGTCCTCCGACAAATATGCTTACTTTTAACGGTTCTCCTTTATTGTTCGCTTTTGATTGGTGCACACCAATACCACGGTGTATCTGATAGTGCAACCCTATTTCTTTGTTTTGTATATAGTCATTACCTCCCAATTGTATACGATACATGCCCATATTAGACTTCATCCAACCAGGTTGATCTGCGTCTTCAGTATAAACAATTGGTAAAGTTACAAAAGGACCTCCATCGTTTTTCCAACACGTAATTTGAGGTAACTGATCAATGGTCGTCTCCAACATTCCAGCACTTCGTTTGGAGACTTTTTTAGGCAAAGCGTTAAACAAGTGTTTGGGAGTGGATAAATATTTTAATGGGTTTTTTAAAGCCAATGCTGGGTCCTTTTTTAATAGTGCTATATTTTGGACCATTTCCATACTGTCTCGAAACAAAAAACGTGAACGATCAACGTCGCCAAATAAATTTGAAAGCGCTCTAAACTTTGAACCCTTTACGTTTTCAAATAGTATTGCAGCAGCACCTTTCTCATAGGCACGTAGCTGAATAGAAGCCATTTCTAAATAAGGATCAACTTCTCTTTCAATACGTATTAACTGTCCATTTTTTTCTAGATCTGTAACACAAGATTCTAAACTTTTATACCCCATTTTTTAAATGTTTACTCAAAGGTATTTATTATAAATGAATGTTTTGAATAGCGGCTAAATTAATTTTAGGAAACTCCCCAATAGAGCTGTTTTGTATAATCAAAACCAAGAATCTAAATCATCTTTTATACAAGAAGTAGAACGCGTGTAAAAGAGATTAAAATAGGAACTCATTTTACGCTTAAAAATGAGCATTAAATGTCATAAAAAAAGCCTCTTTAGTAAATAAAGAGGCTTTTAAAAAATTGTATTCTAGCGTTTGTTCATTTCAACATAGGGTCTTTCATTATGACCTGTATATACTTGACGAGGACGACCAATAGGATCTCCATTCTCACGCATTTCTTTCCATTGCGCAATCCAACCAGGCAAACGTCCTAAGGCAAACATAACCGTAAACATATCTGTTGGAATACCAAGTGCTCTGTATATTATACCAGAATAGAAATCTACGTTTGGATACAAGCCACGATCAATAAAGTACTGATCTTTTAATGCTACAGCTTCTAATTCTTGCGCAATTTTCAACACAGGGTCATCGATACCTAGAGCTTCCAAAACATCATCTGCAGCTTTCTTAATGATTCGAGCACGTGGATCAAAGTTTTTGTAAACTCTGTGACCAAATCCCATCAATCGGAAGGAGTCTGATTTGTCTTTGGCTTTAGTAACGTACTTAGAAACATCTCCACCATCTGCTTTAATTGCTTCTAGCATTTCAATTACCGCTTGATTTGCACCTCCATGAAGAGGCCCCCAAAGAGCTGCAATACCCGCAGATACCGACGCATATAAACTAGCATGAGAAGAACCAACAATTCTTACAGTTGAGGCAGAACAATTCTGTTCGTGATCTGCATGTAAAATGAGTAACTTATCTAAAGCATTTGCTACAATTGGATTGATATTGTATGCTTCGGTAGGAAGACCAAACATCATTCGTAAGAAATTAGAACAATAGTCTAAATTATTATTCGGGTAAACGAGTGGCTGACGTACACGATTTTTAAATGCCCAAGCTGCCAATGTTGGTAGCTTAGCTAATAATCGGATTATGGTTCCATTAACTTCTTCAACAGAACGATTTGGATCTAATGATTTTGGATAAAATGCAGTTAAAGAAGACACCAATGAAGAAAGTACTCCCATTGGATGTGCATTAGAAGGGAAACCGTCTAAAATTGATTTTACATCTTCATGAACCAACGTATGCTGTGTAATCTCTCTCTTGAAAATCTCTAGCTCGTCATGAGTAGGTAGTTCTCCATAAATAACGAGGTAAGAAACTTCAATAAATGAAGATTTATCAGCTAACTCCTCAATGCTGTAGCCTCTGTGACGTAAAATCCCTTTTTCTCCATCTAAAAATGTAATGGCACTGTTTGTAGAACCCGTATTTTTAAATCCTCTATCAATTGTAATGAGACCTGAAGCTCCTCTTAATTTACTTATATCAATAGCTTTTTCACCTTCACTACCTTCTACTACTGGAAGTTGGTAACTCTTTCCATCATATACTATTTCTGCAAAATCTGACATTTAATATGTTTATTATGGGTTAAATTATTCTGTTATTGGAGTGCAAAATCAAAGCCAAAAATTTATTTTAAAAATTTGAAATCTTTACCATTAAAAATTGCAGACTCTCCAAGAGCTTCTTCAATTCGTAATAGTTGGTTGTATTTAGCCATACGATCTGAACGTGAGGCTGAGCCCGTTTTAATTTGCCCCGTATTTAATGCCACTGCTAAATCTGCAATGGTATTGTCTTCTGTCTCTCCAGAACGATGACTCATCACTGTTGTAAATGAATTGTTTTGGGCCATTTGCACAGCATTAATAGTTTCTGTTAAGGTACCAATCTGATTTACTTTAACGAGAAGTGAATTTGCAATTCCTTCAGTTATTCCTCTAGAAAGTCGCTCAACATTGGTAACAAAAAGATCATCACCTACAAGTTGAATCTTGTCTCCTAAAGCATCTGTCATTGATTTCCAACCAGCCCAATCGTCTTCATCTAAACCATCTTCAATCGAAAGTATTGGATATTTCTTAACCCAATCAGCCCAATAGTCAACCATTTCTGAGGAGGTTAATTTGTCTCCCGTTGACTGGTGAAAATGATAAACACCTTCTTCGGCATTGTAAAATTCTGAAGCTGCTGCATCCATAGAAACGAATACATCTTCTCCTGGACGGTAACCTGCATTTTCAATAGCTCTTAAAACCATTTCCATAGCTTCAACATTCGAACGTAGATTTGGTGCAAACCCACCTTCATCCCCTACATTGGTAGCTAAACCTTTGGATTTTAAAACGGCTTTTAAATGATGAAAAATTTCAGTTCCCATTCGTAAAGAGTCTGAAAATGATTCTGCACCTACAGGCATTACCATAAATTCTTGAAAATCTATGGCATTATCAGCATGAGAACCTCCATTTAAAATATTCATCATAGGAATAGGGAGTGTACGAGCATTAACTCCTCCAATATAGTTGTAGAGCATCTGACCGGTTGATGCAGCAGCAGCTTTTGCACTCGCTAGAGAAATAGCAAGCATTGCATTAGCTCCCATTATAGATTTATTTGGTGTTCCATCTATATCGATCATTAACTGATCTATTCCAGCCTGATCTTCAATTGGCAAGCCAACTAAAGAATCGTAAAGAGGACCGTTTACATTGTCTATAGCCTTGTGTACACTTTTACCCATGTAGATAGACTTATCTCCATCTCTAAGCTCAACAGCTTCGTACTTCCCTGTTGAAGCTCCTGAAGGAACAGCAGCTCGTCCAAAAGCACCACACTCGGTTACTACATCTACTTCTATAGTAGGATTCCCTCTTGAATCAAGGATTTGACGTGCATGTATGTCAGAAATTAAACTCATTTTGTAAACTATTTTGTGTGTGAAGTAATATTAGTAATAAATTGATCAAATAAATAACGAGAATCGTGTGGCCCAGGCGATGACTCTGGATGGTATTGAACTGAAAAACAAGAGCGGTCTTTTAATCGAATGCCCTCTACAGTGTTATCATTAAGGTTTTTGTGGGTGAGAATAACATTGTCGTGACCTTCTAAGCTCTCCATACTAATGGCAAAACCATGATTTTGAGATGTTATTTCTCCCTTACCTGTTTCTAAATTAAAAACAGGATGATTGATCCCTCGATGCCCATTATGCATTTTGTAAGTCTCAAGACCCGAGGATAAACCAATCATTTGATGCCCTAAGCAAATCCCAAAAATAGGTAAACCAGCGTTGAGTATTTTTGAAACTTCAGCAACAACTTTTGGCATAACACTTGGGTCTCCAGGACCATTAGATAAAAAGAAACCATGAGGGTTCCATGCTAACATTTCTTCTAGTGTAGTATGGCTGGGGTATACTTTTAAATAACATCCACGATCCGCTAAACAACGCAAAATATTTTTCTTTACACCCAAATCTAAAACAGCAACCCGAATAGCAGCGTCTTCGTTTCCGAATGTATAAGGAGATTTTGTTGATACTGTAGAGGACAGTTCTAAACCATCCATACTCGGTACTTTTGCTAATCGTTCAGTTAAATAATTAACGTCCATGTTCGCTGAAGAAATAATAGCGTTCATAGCTCCCTTGTCTCGAATGTATCTTACAAGGGCACGAGTATCTACATCACAAATTGCAACGATACTTTCCTTTACAAAATAGTCTTGCAAAGACATCGTTGAATCTGGTCGAGAATTATGATTATTAAAATCCTTGCAAATTAAACCTGAAATTTTAACACCATCCGATTCTACTTCTATTTCGTGGGTTCCATAATTTCCGATATGAGCACTAGTAGTAAGCATGAGCTGACCTTTATAAGAAGGATCAGTGAAAATTTCTTGGTAACCAGTCATCCCTGTATTAAAGCAAACCTCACCTGTAGCAATACCAGTTAAACCTGCAGCATGTCCATAAAAAATAGCTCCATCTTCAAGTAGTAATATTGCTTTTTGTTTCGTAGTGTATTTCATCTAATTTACATTTCAAAAAAAAAGGATAAAGCCGAAGCTCTATCCTTTAGTATTTAAGAGAATAATAAAGAATAGATTCCTATGCATCCTTAGTCTCAGCATCAGAAGAATTATCCTCTGCTTTTTCAGTAGACTCCTCAATTACTTGAGCTTCTTCTACAGCAGGAGTCTCTTCAACTGTTGCTGTAGATTTTTTTCGTCTACGAGTTTTTGTTTTCTTAACCTCTTTACCGTTGGTGTAGACTTCGTTGAAATCAACCAACTCAATCATACACATTTCAGCATTATCACCAGGACGATTTCCTGTTTTGATAATACGAGTGTATCCACCTGGACGACTAGCTACTTTTGTTGCAACAGCACCAAACAATTCTTTGATGGTTTCTTTTTGCTTCACATAACTAAACACAACTCTACGAGAATGTGTTGAATCGACTTTTGATTTTGTGATTAATGGCTCAACATATTGTTTCAATGCTTTCGCTTTCGCCACAGTCGTGTTTATTCTTTTGTGCTCAATCAATGAACAGGCCATATTTGCTAGCATCGCTTTACGATGAGCAGCCTTTCTTCCTAAGTGATTGAATTTTTTTCCGTGTCTCATGACCCTATTCCTTGTCTAATTTGTACTTAGCAGTGTCCATACCGAAGTTAAGACCCTTCACAGCAACTAGTTCATCTAATTCTGTCAACGATTTTTTACCGAAGTTTCTAAACTTCATTAAATCGCTTTTATTAAAGGTAACCAAGTCACCTAATGTATCCACTTCTGCAGCTTTCAAGCAATTAAGTGCTCTTACTGAAAGGTCCATCTCTGTCAATTTCGATTGTAAGAGTTGTCTCATTTTAAGAGATTCTTCATCGTATTGATTTTCCGAAGATGTTTCTTCATCCTCTAACGTAATTCGCTCGTCAGAGAACAACATGAAGTGATGTATTAAGATTTTGGCTGCTTCTGTTAAAGCATCCTTTGCATCAATAGAACCATCAGTGATCACATCGAAGATTAACTTTTCGTAATCTGTCTTTTGTTCTACACGAAAGTTCTCAACCTCAAACTTTACATTTTTAATTGGTGTAAAGATAGAGTCTGTTGCGATTGTTCCTAAAGGAGCCTCCTCAATGTTTTGCTCTTCAGCTGTAACAAACCCACGTCCTTTAATGATGGTTAAAGTCATGTCAATTTTGACTTTAGAATCCATATTACATATTACCAAATCAGGATTTAAAACCTGGAATCCGGAAATATGCTTACCAATATCACCTGCTTTTAATTGATCTTGTCCAGCTACTGATACTTGAACGGATTCGTTCTCAACATCTTCAACTTGCTTCTTAAAGCGAACTTGCTTTAAGTTTAAGATGATTTCTGTAACGTCTTCAACAACACCTTTAATGGTAGAAAACTCATGCTCTACACCATCAATTCGTACTGAAGAAATGGCAAATCCTTCTAAGGAAGAAAGTAATACTCTTCGAAGAGCGTTACCAACTGTTAAACCATAACCAGGTTCTAAAGGACGAAACTCGAACTGACCTTGATTATCGTCAGAGTTTACCATGAATACTCTATCGGGCTTCTGGAAATTTAATATTGCCATATTATAAATCTTTTACTTGTCTTAATTATTACTTAGAGTACAATTCTACGATCAACTGCTCCTTGATGTTCTCAGGGATTTGTGTACGTTCAGGAATTGCAACGAAAGTACCACGTAATGTATCAGAATTGAATTCCAACCATTCATACACAGCAGAACTAGATCTTACTGAATCCGTAATAGCTTCAAGCGCTTTTGACTTCTCACGAACTTCAATTACATCTCCAGGACGCATTGAATAAGAAGGAATGTTTACAATACCACCGTTAACAGTGATGTGACGGTGAGACACCAATTGACGTGCACCGCTTCTAGTTGGAGAGATCCCCATTCTGTAAACAGTATTGTCTAATCTTCTTTCACACAATTGCAATAGCATTTCACCAGTTACACCGGTTTTTGAAGATGCTTTCTTGTATAAATTACGAAATTGTTTTTCAAGAATCCCGTATGTATATTTTGCTTTTTGTTTCTCCAGTAATTGAACTGAATACTCCGATTGCTTTGATCTTCTGCGTGAATTTCCGTGTTGACCTGGACCGTAGTTCTTTTTCTCTAACGATTTGTCAGCACCGAAGATTGCTTCACCGAATCTACGTGCAATTTTGGTTTTTGGACCTGTATATCTTGCCATTTCTTAGATTTTAAGGGATTAAACTCTTCTGCGTTTTGGAGGTCTACAACCATTGTGTGGTTGTGGAGTAACATCTACAATTTCAGATACCTGAATACCGTTGTTGTGTAACGTACGGATTGCAGATTCACGACCATTACCTGGTCCCTTCACATAAACTTTTACTTTTCTCAAACCTGCTTCATGAGCTACTTTAGCGCAATCTTCAGCAGCTGTTTGAGCAGCATAAGGAGTGTTCTTTTTAGAACCCTTAAATCCTTGCTTACCAGCGGAAGACCATGAAATTACTTGGCCTGCATTGTTGGTAAGAGAGATGATGATGTTGTTGAAAGACGAATGTATATGAGCCTGTCCAACAGCCTCAACCTTTACGTTTCTCTTTTTGTTTGTCTTAGCCATAGCTACCTACTATTTAGTTGCTTTCTTTTTGTTAGCAACAGTTTTTCTTCTACCCTTTCTCGTACGAGAGTTGTTTTTGGTTCTCTGACCTCTTAACGGTAGCCCCGCACGATGGCGTTGACCCCTGTTACATCCAATATCCATCAATCGCTTGATGTTTAGTTGGACTTCAGATCTTAACTCACCCTCGATGGTGTAGTCTGATATGATGGTACGAATTTGATTCAATTCGTCATCATTCCAATCCTTAACCTTTGTGCTGTGATCAACACCGGCTTTACTAAGGATTTCCGCTGATCGTGTGCTTCCTATACCGAAAATATAGGTTAGCCCGATAACTCCTCTTTTGTTTGTAGGTAAATCTACCCCTGCAATTCTTGCCATAGAATGTTTTTTAGATCAAGGTCTAGCCTTGTCTTTGTTTGAACTTAGGGTTCTTTTTGTTAATTACGTAAAGTCGTCCTTTTCTGCGCACAATTTGGCAGTCAGCACTTCTTTTTTTGATTGATGCTCTTACTTTCATTTTGGATTTATTTAATATCTGTAAGTAATTCTTCCTTTCGTCAAATCATACGGTGACATCGCTAATTTAACTTTATCACCTGGTAATAATTTGATATAGTGCATACGCATCTTTCCTGAAATATGAGCTGTTAAAATGTGACCATTTTCCAGTTCAACTCGGAACATTGCATTAGAAAGTGATTCAATAATCACTCCGTCTTGCTCTATAGATGCTTGTTTAGCCATACACTAGTTTTTGTTTTTTAATACTTTATCAATATAATCGAATGACGACAATATTTCTGCTTTTCCTTTTCGAACAACAATTGTGTGTTCAAAATGTGCCGAAGGTTTCAAGTCGGCTGTTTTAATAGTCCAACCATCGTTTAACTGGTTTATCTCTTTAACTCCCATGTTAATCATGGGCTCAATAGCAATCACCAATCCTTCATGCAATTTAACGCCTCTACCTCTTTTACCGTAATTTGGAACTTCTGGACTTTCGTGGAGATTAACTCCAACTCCATGACCAACGAGTTCCCGAACAACTGTAAAACCATTTTTCTCTGCGTGGTTTTGAATTGCATAACCAATATCGCCAATGCGATTACCAGCCACTGCAACTTCTATTCCCTTGTAAAGAGATTCTCGAGTTATTCTTAATAACTCTTTCACATCTTTAGCAACTTCACCTACTTCATAGGTGAAAGCAGAATCACCAAAAAAACCATTTTTCTTAACTCCACAGTCTAAAGATAAAATAGTGCCGGACTCAATAGGGTCATTAGTAGGAATACCATGAACAACTTGTTCATTTGGAGAAACACACAAGGTGTTCGGAAAACCACTATAACCTTTAAAAGCAGGAACACCACCATTATCTCTGATAAACTCTTCAGCTATCTTATCCAGTGCGAGAGTAGAAACTCCAGGTTGAATAAGTTTGGCAACTTCGGCGTGCGTTTTTGCAACAAGTAAAGAACTTTCTTTTATTAATTCTATTTCTTCTTCAGTCTTATAGTAAATCATAATAGAAAAGGGCTATTACATTCCTGATCTACCTGTCAATCTACCAGACTGCATCAAACCATCGTAATGACGATTTAATAAATAGCCTTCAATTTGTTGTAAGGTGTCAAGAACAACTCCAACCATAATCAATAATGAAGTACCTCCAAAGAACTGAGAGAATGATTGGTTTATACCAGCATTCATTGCAAAGGCAGGTAAAATAGCTATAATAGCTAAAAACACAGACCCAGGCAATACAATTCTAGACATCACATTATCTAAAAAACCAGCAGTATCTTTCCCTGGTTTTACCCCTGGAACGAAACCACCATTGCGTTTTAAATCATCTGCCATCTGGTTAGTATTAACCGTTATAGCAGTGTAAAAGTAAGTAAACAATATGATTAATGTTGCGAACACAAAATTATACCAAAAACCTGAGAAATCAGAGAAAGTGGCAACAAAACTTTGCACACCCTCAGAGTCTGAAAAACCTGCGAAGGTAATAGGTATAAACATAATTGCCTGCGCAAATATAATTGGCATAACACCAGATGCATTCACTTTTAAGGGTAGATATTGTCGAGCTGCAGCCATTTGAGCGGTAGCTCCTCGCTTAGCATATTGTATAGGAATACGACGTACTCCTTGAACCAATAAAACAGAAGCAAGAATAACAACAAGCATAATTACCAACTCTACTAAAATGATTAAAGGTTTCGCTCTACCAACTTCAAACAAAAATGCTTGAGGAAGACTGGCTATAATTCCAACCATAATTAAAAGGGAGATACCGTTTCCAATACCACTGTCCGTAATTTTCTCTCCTAACCACATAGCGAACATAGTACCTGTAACAAGTATAATGATACTCGACAACCAGAACGAACTACTTGACAACAAGAAAGCTTCAGCTGGAAGCGTTGCTTTTAAATTAGCAATGTAACCGGGTGCTTGAAAACAAGTGATCAAAACAGTTAAATAACGAGTTATTTGACTGATTTTTGTCCGTCCACTTTCACCATCCTTTTGCAATTTCTGCAAATAAGGAACTGCCATTGTGGCTAGCTGTATAACAATTGAAGCTGAAATATAAGGCATGATACCTAAAGCCATTATAGAAGCTTGAGAGAAGGCACCACCTGTAAACATATTCAACAATCCTAATAGACCGTCAGATGTTTGGTTTTGCAATGCACCCAATTGTTGAGGATCTATACCTGGAAGAGCAACAAATGAACCTAAACGGTAAATTAGTAAAAAACCTAAAGTAGTTAAAATTCTACCTCTCAATTCTTCAATCTTCCAAATATTCTTTAGTGTATCAATAAAATTCTTCATAAGTATGGTAGCTTATTAAAGGGTTGTAGCATTACCACCAGCAGCCTCTATAGCTGCTACTGCTGTAGCTGTAAATTTATGAGCTGTAATATTTAGTTTAGCGGTTAAAGCGCCTCTACCCATGATTTTAACAAGAACATTTTTTCTAGCTAAACCATTGGCAACTAATACATCAAAATTTACTTCGTCTTTGATTTTCTTCGAGTCTACTAAAGCTTGAATAGTATCAAGATTAATCCCCTTGTATTCTACACGGTTAATATTCTTGAATCCAAATTTAGGAACACGACGTTGTAAAGGCATTTGACCACCTTCAAAACCAATCTTTCTAGAGTAACCAGAACGAGATTTTTGCCCGTTGTGACCTCTTGTAGCTGTACCACCTTGACCAGAACCCTGACCACGTGCAACACGCTTTTTACTTTTTACCGAACCAGTAGCTGGTTTCAAATTACTTAAATTCATCTTACGATTCCTTTACTAGTTCTTACTTAACTTCTTCTACTTCTATCAAGTGCTTTACGGCATTAACCATACCCAAAATTTGTGGGGTACCATCGTGCTCTACTACTTGATTGATCTTTTTAAGACCTAATGCTTCCAAAGTTCTTTTTTGACGCTCAGGTCTATCGATCTTACTGCGAACTTGTTTGATTCTAATTTTAGCCATCTTTTCCTTATTTTCCGTTAAAGACTTTGCTCATAGAAATCCCTCTTTGAGAAGCTACTGAACGAGCATCTCTCATTTGCAATAATGCATCCATTGTAGCTTTAACTACATTGTGAGGATTTGATGAGCCTTTAGACTTTGCTAATATATCGTGAATACCTACAGACTCTATTACTGCACGCATTGCACCACCAGCGATCACTCCTGTACCGTGAGATGCAGGACGCATAAATATACGTGATCCACCAAACTTACCATTCTGTTCGTGAGGGATAGTTGCATTAACAACTGGAATACGGAAAAGATTTTTCTTTGCGTCTTCTGTTGCTTTTGTAATTGCTGAAACAACTTCATGAGCTTTACCCATACCGTGTCCAACAACTCCAGCCTCGTCTCCAACAACCATAATAGCAGAGAAACTAAATGTTCTACCACCCTTGGTTACTTTAGTAACACGCTGAATACCAACTAATCGTTCTTTAAGTTCTAAGCCTACTGGCTTTACTTTTTCCATGTTATAGTACTTACTTGCCATAATTTCTTAGAATTTAAGTCCACCTTCTCTAGCACCGTCTGCTAAAGATTTAATTCTTCCGTGGTATAAGTAACCATTTCTATCGAAAACACATTGAGTGATTCCAGCAGAAACAGCTTTTTCAGCAAGGGCTTTACCAACATTGTTGGCCTGTTCTATTTTCGTCCCTTCAGCTTTCTGTGCTTTATCAGTAGATGAAACAGATAACATAGTTGTACCTGCTAAATCATCGATTAACTGAGCGTAAATCGACTTGTTACTTCTAAAAACTGAAAGTCTGGGAGTCGAGGCTGTACCATTAATGCTCTTGCGAACACGCATTTTGATACGCTTTCTTCTATATTCTTTTGACAATGCCATAGCTTATATTTTTAGCCTGCAGTTTTACCTGCTTTTCTTCTAATTTGTTCACCTACAAACTTAATACCTTTTCCTTTGTAAGGTTCAGGTTTTCTCATGGAGCGTATTTTTGCAGCTACCATACCGATAAGTTGCTTATCGTGTGAAGTTAATTTCACTATAGGGTTTTTACCCTTTTCTGAAACTGTTTCTACTTTAACTTCTGGACAGACCTCTAACAATATGTTATGAGAAAATCCTAAACTAAGTTCAAGTATTTGACCTCTGTTTGATGCACGATATCCCACACCTACAAGCTCAAGCTCTTTTGTATACCCTTTTGAAACTCCTTCAATCATATTAAAAATTAAAGCCCGGTACAAACCGTGTTTTGCTCTAACTTCTTTTTGATCGTTTGGTCTTTCAACAGTAACAACAGATTCATCGACTCTTACGGCGATTGGTTCTGTAACCTGCAGAGATAATTCTCCGAGCTTACCCTTAACAACAACTTCATTTGAAGAAGAAATTGTTACAGAGGTATCTGGAAGTATTACGACCGGTTGTTTACCTATTCTAGACATTTCTTACTATTTTCCGTTGGTTAATAAACGTAACATAAAACCTCGCCACCTACATTTAATGTACGTGCTTCTTTATCAGTCATCACTCCCTTAGAAGTTGACACAATAGCTACACCCAATCCGTTTAATACTCTAGGCAATGAAGCCGATGAAGAGTACTTACGAAGACCTGGTTTAGAAGCTCTCTGTAAAGAAGTTATGGCTGGCATTTTTGTAATTGCATTATATTTTAACGCAATCTTTATGCTACCTTGTGCATTGTTATTTTCGAACTTGAAGTTCAAGATATAACCTTGGTCTTTTAAGATCTTAGTTATTTCTTTTTTTAGATTTGAAGCAGGTACTTCAACGACTCTGTGACCGGCCATTATGGCGTTACGGAGACGAGTTAAGTAATCTGCAATTGGATCTGTATACATAATTTGTAACTTTTATCAGTTTACCAACTAGCTTTTTTAACACCTGGAATTAATCCGAAGTTTGCCATTTCACGGAAAGTAACACGTGAAATACCGAACTGACGCATATAACCCTTAGGTCTGCCTGTTAGTTTACAACGATTGTGTAAACGAACTGGAGAGGCATCTTTTGGAAGTTTTTGCAAACCTACATAATCACCTGCTGCTTTTAAAGCTGCTCGCTTTTCTGCATATTTTTCTACCAGTTTTTGTCTTTTAAGCTCTCTGGCTTTCATTGATTCTTTTGCCATGGTACTTATTTTTTAAATGGTAAACCAAATTCCTTTAACAACTCAAAAGCTTCTTTATCGGTATCAGCAGATGTTACAAAAGTAATATCCATACCGGTAATTTTACTCACCTGATCAATAAAAATCTCAGGAAAAATAATCTGCTCTTTAATCCCTAAGTTGTAGTTACCACGACCATCAAATCCTTTTGGATTGATCCCATGGAAATCACGAACTGCAGGTAAAGCAGTAGAAACTAAACGATCTAAGAATTCATACATACGCTCACCACGTAATGTAACACGAACACCCACTGGCATTGCTTTTCTTAGTTTAAAGTTTGAGATATCTTTCTTTGACAAGGTAGCTACTGCTTTCTGACCCGTAATACGAGTCATTTCTTCTGATGCTACATCAACCAATTTCTTGTCGGTTGTTGCTTCACCAATACCTTGATTAAGACAGATTTTCTCTAACTTAGGCACTTGCATGATGTTTTTGTAATTCATGCGCTCCGTGAGAGCCGCAACAATCTGGTTGCGATATTTCTCTTGTAGTCTTGGAGTATAAGCCATTATAGAACCTCCCCTGTTTTTTTAGAGTAACGAACCAACTTACCATCTTTGTTCAATTTTCTTCCTATACGGCTAGCTTGACCTTTCGAATCAACAACCATAAGGTTAGAAATATGAACTGAAGCTTCTTGCTTTAAAATACCACCTTGTGGATTTGCAGCACTGGGCTTAGTATGTTTCGATACCATGTTAATACCCTCAATAAAGGCTCTTCCTTTTTCGAGGTCTACAGAAGTTACTTTACCTGATTTACCGTTATCGGCTCCAGCTAGTATCTTTACTGTATCTCCTTTTTTAATGTGTAATTTAGACATCATAAATGGTTTTATAGCACCTCTGGTGCTAGTGAAACTATTTTCATGAACTGCTTGTCACGTAATTCTCGAGCCACTGGCCCAAAAACACGAGTACCTCTCATTTGTCCTGTAGTATCTAACAAAACACAAGCATTATCGTCAAATCTTATATAAG
>Ga0208971_1001354_pt1 | contig 14764 bp, 10 predicted proteins | sample AOAMet1_18_M0_10_2_FD_188229 | JGI IMG/M metagenome (GOLD analysis project Ga0208971, IMG submission 188229) | Ammonia-oxidizing marine microbial communities from Monterey Bay, California, USA - CAN11_18_M0_10 (SPAdes) | ecosystem: Environmental > Aquatic > Marine > Intertidal zone | place... | reverse complement strand
AGAGAAGATTTTTTGGGTTGAAAGGGTGGGGGAGCGATAGAAGAATGGACGTATTGAGATTGATTGTTTTCGCCTGTTTTGGACTTGTTTCACTTGGTACTTGGTTAACCTTGGGAAATGTTTATGCGGCGGTGCCGTTATGCGTACTTTTGTACTCGGGTTTGGCATTCATATTTGCACCCAAAAACAATACGACATGAAATTTGTAGCAGAAATTGACATCATGCCTTTGCCGGCACTTCTTGATCCACAAGGGAAAGCTGTGGGGAGTAACATGGGGAATATGGGCCTTCCAGAGATTGTGGGTGTGAGAATTGGCAAGCATGTCACCTTAGAGATTGAGGCGTCCGATAGGGGCGTTGCGGAGAAGAAGGTTACAGAGGCATGCGAGAAGCTTCTTGTAAACCAAATCATGGAAGGATTCTCCTTCCGTTTAGAAGAGGCATAAGGAACACACGTTTGAGGGGATGCTAAAGCAGCCCCATCGTTAACAATATCGCAAAGATCTCACCAGGAGATGGATTGCCTTGCAAGACAGCCACGATGTCGAATGGGCTGATGCTATCTTCTTTAAAGATGTTTAAAATTCCAGGATTGTTTCTGTCTGGCGCAATAGTATAAGCGAGATCTAAAGGGAAATGACTGTCCCCGACATAGATGTATTTTCCATCAAGGGTATAGGTGATCGCATCGGTGAAATACGAGTCACCGATATATAACTTTCCTTCGCGGAAGGTGTACGATAAGTTGAAGCTACTTGTACTGTATCCTGAATAGATTTTATTGCGTTCAACGGTGTATGCGATGTCTCCTCGCCAATCATTTCCCTGACGAACGACCCCCCCCTCGATATGACAAACGACCTCGTTCCACCTCATATGGGAAGTGGGGTAGACGTAAGTCCCGGTTTGGGCTATCAAAGACAAAGAAGTGTATGCCAGAATAACGGTCAATAAAAGCCTAGAAATCATAAAGGAAATATACGCTTAAAACGAAAACTTCCACTCCCTCAAAAGGGATTATACTTGCTCCAAGCACGCTTCGTGCACCTTAGAAACTTCCCAAGCTGCCTTAAGTGCGTTATCAATATCCGCGATAAGGTCCTCAGGGTGCTCAAGCCCTATAGACAATCTGACAAGCCCCTCCGTGATTCCATGACGAAGTTTCTCTTCTGAAGGAACTCCAGCGTGAGTCATGCTTGCAGGATGTTCTGCCAAAGATTCAGTAGAGCCTAAACTCACGGCCAGTTTAAAATGTTGAAGCGCATCTAGGAATGCAAATGCAGCTTGACGTCCTCCGGGGAGCTCCATGGCAAACATCCCTCCTCCGTTGACTTGTTGCGCTTGTGCAATTCCTGCAGATTTATAATCTCCAGACCCTGCCAAATCCTCTGCCCAAGCCGAGAATATTTTATTGATCCCCTTGATCGGCGTTCCGGGTGTCTTTTGAAGATGGTCCAGAACTTGACGTGCAGAACGAGACTGACGCTCCACACGTATCGCCAATGTTTCCATCGAGCGTGCAAGCATCCAACTTGTGTGAGGGTCCGCCATGCCCCCTAAAAAGGTTCTGTACTCAAACACCTTTGCCATAGCTTCACGTTCACCACTTACAGCGCCTGCGACAAGATCGCTGTGGCCACCGATGTATTTCGTTGCCGAATAAACATTCAAATCTGCACCTAATTCTAGGGGACGCTGAAGAATAGGCCCCAGGAATGTGTTGTCAACAGCCACAAGAATTCTGTGGTCATCAGAAGTGCGGGCCTTTGCCCAATCTGTCGCAGTTTTTATACTGTGTACTTGTAGCGTAGGGTTTGCAGGTGTTTCGAGGAAGATCATTCCAGGCAAGCCGTCTTCTTCGCCCATGAGCGCCAACTCATCCAAGCTCTCCAGTTTTCTCACGGAAACCCCCATTGAAGGCAAGATGTCATCTACAATATGTTGTGTTCCGCCATAAAGAGGGCCGACATACCAAAGTGCTCTTTCTAATCCAGTCCATGCAAATAAGGTGGTGCTTATTGCAGACATTCCGCTAGAAAATACCGCCGCGGCCTCTGACTCATCCCAAGCTGCAAGTCTTGTTTCAGCAACATTCAATGTCGGATTGCCTAGACGGCTGTAGATAAACCCTCCCTCTGGCGGAGTGTCAGCCCCTTCTACACCATACGCTGTTTCCATATGTGCTGCCCCGATAGCTGCGCTTGGAAAAACGAATGTTGAAGCGGGATGAATGGGTGGTTTTACCGCACCGTGATTGTCAGCTGGGTTGTAACCCGCAAATAATGCTTTTGTCTCCAAATGTGTCTTCATAGAGATAAAACTACCCAAAATGCTCGAATGTTGTTATCCGAGGTGAACAAATGAGCAAAAATGGTTGAAATTAGTTCGTTTTGTTCTATTTTGTGCTGTAAAATGATTGTTAAACAGAACAAATGAACTTAGTTGACACACTAGACCGCACAATTGTAGAGCATTTGGAGTTTGATGGTAGGTGCAGTATGCAAGACTTAAGTGATCTGACGGGATTAAGTCGCAGTGCTGTATTTGCGCGTGTAAAACGTCTGGAGAGTGACGGCGTCATTCAGGGATATACTGTGAAGATTGACAGGAAGAAGATGGGGCTTGAAATTCGCGCCTTTTGTAGCGTCAATCTTAAACTTCACGAAAGAGTGGCTTTGGAGGAGTTTGAACACGATATAGGGAGCTACAGAGAGGTGAAGTCATGCTACCACCTCACTGGATCTTCAGACTATATGCTCGAAGTTCATGTTCCAGATATGGATCACTATCACAAGTTTATTACACGAAAAATCGCGGCAATGGACAACATTGCTCAAGTGAAGAGCATGTTCGTGATGAATGAGATTCTAGAGCGCTGACCCATGGGGCCCTTTTTTACGCTTCGATCTCTTTGATGCCTGGAAGTGTTTTTCCTTCGAGATATTCTAACATGGCACCCCCACCCGTACTGACGTAGCTTACATCTTCTGCAAACCCCGCAGCATTTATTGCCGCAACGGAATCTCCCCCCCCTACAAGTGTGTAGGCGCCGTTTTCTGTTGCATCTTTCATTGCCTCAGCGACAGCGAAAGTGCCTTTTGCACACGCAGAAAATTCAAAGACACCCATCGGCCCATTCCAAAGGATGGTTTTACTTGTCCTCACGGCCTCCTCGAATTCAGCACGCGCTTGCGGACCGATATCTAACCCCATCCAGCCATCGTTAATTTCAGAAGAGCTGCAGATGTCAAAATTTGCGTCCTCAGAAAACCGATCTCCACAGACAGAATCAACCGGGAGGAAAACCTCAGTATTGTGCGCGATTGCTTTTTCTAAAATCGCCCTGGCTCTTTCAACCATCTCCTCCTCCACAAGGCTTGCGCCCACGCTTCCTCCTTTTGCCAAAATGAATGTGTATGCCATACCCCCACCGATCATAAGCCTGTCCACACCTTCAACCATGTTTTCTAGAATGGCGAGTTTGCTACTCACTTTCGCGCCTCCAATAATCGCAAGAAGCGGTTTGGTAGGTTCCGCCATGACTTTTCTAAGCGCCTCTATTTCAGCGACCATGAGTGTTCCAAACGCCTTGTCTTCGGGGAAGAACCGCGTGACAATAGAGGTAGAAGCATGTGCTCTGTGAGCGGTTCCGAAGGCGTCATTCACATAGACGTCTCCGTTTTCTGCGAGCTGTCCCGCAAAGAATTCGTCACCTTCCTTTTCTTCGGGATGAAACCTTAGGTTTTCCAGAAGTGCAATTTCTCCCGCCATTAAATTCTGAGTAATGTCTAATGCTGAATCGCCCACGCAATCCTCCGCGAACTTGACAGGTTTCCCTAACAATTGTTCGAGACAAGGCACTATATTCTGCAGGCTTAACGCTTCAGATTTCCCTTTAGGTCGCCCCAAATGGCTCATTAAAACGACGGATGCTCCACCTTCGAGGAGTGCATTGATGGTGGGAAGCGCCCTTCGAATTCGCGTGTCGTCCTGTACCGCCAATGAATGATCTAATGGCACGTTAAAATCAACCCTCACGAGCACCCTGCGGCCTTTGATGTTTAAATCAGAAAGATTCATGTTCTATGTATTAAGAGAAAAGCGTCGCCATAGATACGCGGGCATCTACGTAAGAAGCAAGATCTGAAATCGCAATGCGTTCCTGAGTCATGCCATCTCGCTCTCTCACGGTGACTGCATTGTCTTCTAAGGAGTCGTGATCTATCGTAATACATAGCGGTGTGCCTATTGCATCTTGTCGGCGGTAGCGCCTTCCAATTCCGTCTTTTGCATCATACTGCACGTTGTGGTTGATGCGTAGGATTTTAAGAATCTCCTCTGCTTTCTCAGGAAGGCCGTCCTTTTTCACGAGGGGTAGGATTGCCACTTTTACTGGAGCAAGCGCATAAGGAATTTTTAATACTGTTCGGGTATTGCCCTCGCCCAAATCTTCTTCACGATATGCGTTGCTCAGTACGGCGAGAAACATGCGGTCAAGACCGATCGATGTTTCTACGACGTAAGGGACGAAGCTCTCTTTTGTTTCAGGATCGAAGAAGCGAAGTTTTTTACCGCTATGCTCCTCGTGGCTTTTAAGATCGAAATCCGTGCGTGAGTGAACCCCCTCAAGTTCTTTGAAACCCATAGGGAAGTTGAATTCGATATCGCAAGCTGCATCGGCGTAGTGCGCGAGTTTAATGTGATCGTGAAATCGGTAATTCTCATCGCCCAACCCTAGAGATGCGTGCCATTTTTTACGCTCTGCTTTCCAGTGCTCATACCACTCTGCTTGTGTTCCCGGCTTGACAAAGAATTGCATCTCCATTTGTTCAAATTCACGCATGCGGAAGATGAATTGTCGTGCGATAATTTCATTTCGGAACGCCTTTCCAATTTGGGCGATTCCGAATGGGAGTTTCATGCGGCCGCTCTTCTGGACATTTAAGAAGTTCACGAAGATGCCTTGCGCGGTTTCTGGGCGGAGATATATGATTCCTGCGTCTCCACTTACAGCACCGAGTTCCGTGTTAAACATCAAGTTAAACTGACGTACATCGGTCCAGTTTTTTGACCCACTCACCGGACAAACGATTTCCAACTCCTCAATAAGCGTTTTCACCGCATCGAGGTTTTCTGCGTTCATCGCGTCCTTAAATCTGTCGTTGATGTCGTCTATCGTCTTCTGTCTCCGGAGTACGTTTGTGTTCGTCGCGCGAAACTCTGCTTCGTTAAAGCTGTCCCCAAAGCGCTTCAGACCCTTGGCCACGTCCTTGTCAATCTTCTTGTCAATCTTTGCAATGTGATCCTCAATCAACACATCTGCTCGGTATCGTTTTTTGCTGTCCTTGTTGTCGATCAGTGGATCGTTAAACGCGTCCACGTGACCTGAAGCCTTCCATGTTTTTGGATGCATAAATATCGCCGCATCGATCCCCACGATATTGTCATTCATCCGCACCATAGCTGTCCACCAGTAATTTTTGAGGTTGTTCTTAAGCTCGCTACCAAGCTGTCCATAGTCATATGCGGCACTCAGACCATCGTAGATTTCACTACTTGGAAAAACAAAACCATACTCTTTTGCATGACTAATTACTTTTTTCAATCCGTCTTCTTGGCTCATTTCTCCGTCTTTATTTTGCGCATTATTCGGGTGTAAAGTTACCCATAAATCTAATTTATAAATTTCAACTATATTGCCTGTGAATTCAACCGAGATATGACACAACGATTAAGCCACCGGATATCCTTTTTTGCCCTCACAATGTTTGTGCTTCAAGCCCTTTTTTCGCCCCATGTTCAAGCCCAAACTTGCATCACCATTCCACTTGATATAGAATGGACATGTGATCAAGAAGACAATGAGTTTATTTATCAAGATGATGCTGGCGTAACAATTATTGATTGTGTAGACCCCAGCATCATTTATGAGCTTACCCTCCCTATTGATGTGGAAATAGAAGAACTAGGTTGTGTGTCAGAAACGTATCCGGGCGTTCTCAGAAGAATTACCAGAACATTTGTATATGAAACAGGAGACCCACTTGATGTTTCTTGTCCATCATATGGTGCTGGATTTATTTGCGCGACACAGGTCATTGAAGTCAAGGACGTAACTGACCCTACGTTTTCATTTGTACCAGGAACCGTGGAACTTGAGTGTGATGTTTGGGATCTAGAAGAATACCTTAAATCAAACGATTTCGGACTTGTGTTCGAGGATAATTGCGGGATACCCGAGTTGGAACAAGATTTTGAAATTATTGAGGAACCAACATGTTCCGCAGAAAAATCGTTCATTTGGACTTTTACCTTAACAGATGCTTGTGGCAATTCCACACAAGACACACACGTCGTAAATGTTGTGGATACGACAGACCCTGAAATCACTTTTATACCAATTGTATCGGAGGTTTTTAATTGTGTAGACGATGTCGTGTGGCCAGAAATAAGTGCTTTTGACATTTGCTCATCAGCTTCTGTTATTTGGGACGGGGAGCCAACACCAATTCTCCACGACTGTCCCAATAACATGACATTAACGAGGAATGCAATTTCCACAGATGCTTGTGGAAATACAGACACACAGACTTTTACAATAGCGGTCTTAGATGCACAGCCCCCACAGTTTATAGACTTACTAACAGACCTCACAATACAATGTGAAAACACGGCTGCCATAGACCTGGCGTTGTTAGATCTTCCTACATTTGACGATGGTTGTAACGATGGCGCTTTTTTAATACCAAATTCACAAACTATACCAGGGGTTTGTGATCAAAACTACGAAGTAGAAAAAACATTTGTCGTCGAAGATGCATGCGGAAACATAAGTGAACCTCACATCATCACAATCACAGTTGAAGATACTGAAGCTCCCATTATAACATTACCTACTGAAGGGTTTACACTTGAGTGCACAGAACCACTGATTTTAGAGGCCCCAGTCTTAGAAGACAATTGTGACTTAGGAGCAATATTGACAATTGATACGGTTGAGACAGGTGATCTCTCAGATGGGGACCTTATATCGACAATCACTTACATAGCGACTGACGAATGTGGAAACAGTTCAGAATCTGAGGTTGTCGTGAATATTGTAGATACCCAACCACCATATTTCACAAGCTTTCCGCCCGATTTGGTCGTTGCCTGTGGAGAGGACTATCCCAACGACGAAGTCTCTTATGAAGACGCTTGCGATCCGGAGGCTTTTTTAGTGGATTACGACTTGCAATTCGATTTTCAACCCTGCGCAAACAACACTTTAATTACGAGAAAATTTATTATTTCCGACAACTCGGGAAATCAAGAAACTCAAACGCAGTCTATTACTTTCCTGGACGAAGACCCACCCATACTTCTGACGCCACTGGACTCGCTGTTTTATCAATGCGCATATGAGGTGCCTGAATGTTTGGAGATGTTTGAGGGATTGGAGTTTGATGATTGTAGTTCTGGAGAGGTCGTTCCGATAGACTGTGTTGATGTTGTTGTAGAGGGAAACTGTGAAGAACAGGCGTGCATTATTGAGAGAACATATACCTTCATGGATGCCTGTGGAAATCAAGGATCCGCAAAGCAGTACATCACAGTACAAGAATCCGTTCTTAATCCTGAAATGCCTACGGGAATAACACCCAATGGGGATGGTTTGAATGATGCGTTTGTTATTAAAGGTATCGGGCCATCTTTAAATACTGAGCCGGGGGAGGTTCAATGTGACTGGCTAGAGGATACGAACATGAGAGTCATTAACCGGTGGGGATCGTTGGTCTTTGAGGAGGCCAATTACAGAAACGACTGGGAAGGGACGAATGAGAGCGGGGAAGACCTTCCGCAAGGCACATATTTCGTCGTGTTTGAAGCATTGGGAGAATCATTTTCAACCTATTTAGATTTAAGAAGATGAGAAAAGAAATAAAAAAACTACTCGTTCTGGGGATGGGTTTGGTCTTGTTACAACAGACACCACTTACAGCCCAGCAAGACTATCTCGCAAGTCAATATAATTTCAATGCCCTGATGTTGAATCCGGCATATGCGGGGGCGCACAGCTACGTGCAAACGACACTAATGTCTCGCAATCAGTGGTCCGTAGAGGGGGCTCCGACAACGCAAGTGTTTTGTGTTGATGGTGTGTTAGAAAAGGCGCCCATCGGGCTTGGGTTAATCATGACCAACGATCGAATAGGCATCACGAAGGAGCGGACGGTGTCGGCAGATTTGTCGTACCACTTAAGAACGAGGTTGGGGAAAATATCCTTCGGATTGAGGGGTGGATATGTTGGATATACCGCTGCGTTGGATGATTTGGTGGTGTGGGATGATGGAGACCCAGCTTATGCCGGAGGAAATGTCAGAGAGGGGTTTTTAACGCTGGGATTTGGCGCATTTTTCTCAGCAACTTCAGGCAGGTGGTTCGGAGGCGTCTCTATCCCCAACTTCTATGCTTCTGACGATGTGCTTCGCTCAGATCCGGATGTACGGTTTTACAAAAGGCACATGTATGCCTATGGGGGCGGTGTGGTAAAAACACCTTTAGGCATAGAGCTGAAACCCAGCATGATGATCAGGTACACTGAGGGTGCGCCGCTAACGACAGACATTAACCTCCACGCACTCCTTATGGAGGACGGGCCGGGCGGGACACAAGTTTGGTTGGGGGCAGGTTACAGAATGAAGTCTGTGATTGTCGCATCAATCGAAGTCGCACTCCCTTACAATCTTAGGTTGGGGTATGCTTATGACTTTATGGGATCCGGACTTCAGGATGCACTCGGGTCCACACATGAAATTCAACTCGGATTTAATTTAGGTGGCCAGACACCACTCATTCAAAACCCACGCTATTTCTAATGAGAGATTTTATCACACAGAACGGGGTTTGGGTCATTGGTTTGGCCTTGATCATCGGAATCACATCCCTCACAGGGTGTTCAACGCATTATTTCCTCGAGGGCGAAGCGCTTGCAAAACGCGGAGAATTTACTGAAGCCGCGGCGCAATTTGAACGCGCGCTTCAAGGCAATAAACGTCAAGAATCGTATCAGGCGCTCGCTGAAATATATCAGAAACTTAATGCGCATGAACGCGCGCTTGTGTGTATGGACTCTATTGTCGCTTTCGGGGGACTGACAGATGAGATGCATTTTGACATGGCTGAGACGTTGCTTGCGTTGGGTCGTTATGATGAAGCCAGAAGCCTTTACGAATCTACAGCCGTGACAGGGGGCCGTGATGCAGAAACCTCAAACAAGCGACTTGCCTCAATCGGCTATTTAAGCGAAAGACAAAAAGACAGCGTAAATTATAGACTTAGAACAGTAGAAATTCTAAGTATAGAAGAGAATGGTTTGCAAATAGTCAGCGCTGCCTCACCCTTTATTATTGGAGATAAATTGTACTTTACAGCTGAGCGACCTCGAAAGTTTTCTCAACGTAGGGGCGCGGAAACACAATACGACAATTACACAGGAAATCGATTGATGGATTTGTGGGAGGCCGAGGTTGTGGATACAGCAGGATTAGATTCCCCCATCCTTTTAAAAGCAAAGCCGGTTGAGAATTTAAACACCGACCTTCACGATGGGTTTGTCTCCTTTATAAAAGGAGATACGACAGGTGTGATCTCTAAGACGTATGTGAAAGAGGCCCTCTCCTTCAAAGAGAAAATTGCACGTGAGGCTGGTTCGGAAGATTTAAAATCAATTCAGTTGTTTGACGCGAGGTTGGTAGCGGACTCTTTAGGGCAACTTAATTGGGTGACTGGAAACCGACTGAGATTTTGCGATGAGAGGTACATGTTTGCACACCCAGCATATTCGCCAAGTGGAAATTCACTGTATTTTACTTCGGATAAACCAGGAGGTTATGGAGGGATGGACCTGTGGCGTGTAGATAAAGAAGGCGATGGATGGGGGAGCCCGAAAAATTGCGGAAGCGACGTCAACACAAGTGGAAATGAAGCGTTCCCATCTTTAAGGCACCCAGACACATTGTACTTCAGTAGCGATGGACATTTGTCCTTAGGTGGACTTGATATTGTCTACGCGACGAAGCAAAGTGCTTCAGGAGCTTGGTCGGAAATATATGACAGACTTCCATACCCGATAAACTCTCCCCGAGACGACTTTGGGGTGCAGTTAGACGAGGCGGGAGATGGGGGATATTTCAGCTCAGATAGAACGGGCGTAGATGCCCTATATCACTACCATGGTTATGACTCAAAAGTGATTCTTAACGTACAGACACTTCACGATTCTGATGGCAGCATTTGGCCAGGACTCGCCACAAATCTCGTCACCGTACGTTCTTATTTAGGAGACACCGAGGTCGCCGATCAAGCGTTCGTTTCAAACGACATGGGGGAGTGGAGTACCGTTGTAGAACGCGGCGCGAATTATCTGATTAATTGCCCTGGAAGTGCAGGGTATACACCAGAGTTGTTTGAAGTGACATCAGATCAAGATGTCAAATCGATTACGGTGATTGTGAGAATTCCAATGATCATTGAAGTTGGGTGCAAGGATGCGACGGCATGCAATTACGCGCCAGAAGCTCTGCTTGAAGATGACTCGTGTATTTATTCAGATGGAAAATTTGATTGTGACGGAATATGTATTGAAGATGAAGACGGAGACGGCGTGTGTGATGCAGATGAAATCTCGGGGTGTACTTCAATACATGCCTGTAACTACGATCCCAAAGCCACGGATGAAGATGACTCATGTGAATATATGACCTGTATTGATGTCGCGGTTGTAGATCCAATAGCACCAGGAAAAATGGTGGAATTAAATATCCAATGGGATTACAATCGATATGTGGTGAGGGAAGCAGACCTATCTGAACTTGCGCGGTTTGCGACCTATATGCTCGGGAACATGGACGTTAACGTTCTCCTTATTTCCCATTGTGACACACGTGCTACATCTGGGTTTAACGATGAACTTTCGGCAAACAGAGCGGCAGCGGTGAAGGAAAAACTCGTGTCTCTAGGCGTAGCTGCAGCGCGGTTAATTTCGTTCGGAGCCAGTGAACAGTTTCCGCTCAATGAATGTGGGAGTGGCGTAGACTGTAGCGAGGAAAAGCATCAGGAGAACAGACGGACGACGGCAAAAGTGCTGAGAGCAGGAGAAAGTGTCGCTGTTCATCAAGTGCGCGAAGGCGAGATGCTTGGGTCTATTGCTGTAAAATATGATGTGAGGGTTTTTGATTTACAAGCCTGGAACGGAATGAACGATGTGAAATTAAGGGTGGGTCAGCAACTTCTTATCTATCTGTCAGAGTAAAAACCTGAACGTTTTATCTTCGCAGATATGTCAGAATTAAAGAGGATAGGGCTTTTAGGGAGTGGAAGTTGGGCCACGGCTCTTGCAAAGATGCTGTGTGAAAATGTGGAATCACTGAATTGGTGGGTAAGGAACGCGGACACCCTGCAGCATATAGAAAAATTTGGGAGCAACCCGAAGTACATCCAAAGCATTCAGCTCCCGACAGATAAACTGAAGCTTTCAAGCAGCATGAGGGAAGTTATAAGCGCGAGTGATATTGTGATTGTCGCCATTCCTTCCATGTATATAGATGACGCTTTTGACGAAGCGTTCGGAGACGAGGTGCCTGTTGATATGCATAATAAACACCTCTTTTCAGCGATTAAGGGTATGATTCCGAAGTACAACTCTATTCCGGCGAGATATCTGCACAAAAGGTTTGACATTCCCTATGACAGAATAGGAATTATTTGCGGCCCCTGTCACGCAGAAGAAGTTGCCCGAGAGCGTTTGTCCTATTTAACAGTCGCGTGTCCCGAAACAGATAACGCAGCATTATTTGCCCCGCTTTTAAGGACGAGATATATAAATGTGAGTACATCGGATGATGTTTTCGGCGCAGAACTCGCAGCCGTACTTAAGAATGTCTATGCGATAGGTGCAGGCCTTGCGCGAGGTTTGGATTATGGCGATAATTTTATTTCGGTTCTCATCTCAAACGCAGCCATAGAGATGAAAAGATTCATCGACACAGCGCATGATATCGACAGAGATATTAAAAGCAGTCCGTATCTGGGTGACTTGTTGGTGACCGCGTATAGCATAAACAGTCGCAACCGAACGCTTGGCATGATGGTGGGCCAAGGCTATACTGTCAAGGCCGCTGTTATAGAAATGAAGATGGTGGCAGAAGGGATGACAGGATCAAAGGGGATCTATGAGATGAATAAGCGATTGAATGTGAACATGCCCATTGCTGAATCAGTATATAGGGTGCTTCACGAACGAATGTCCCCTATATTAGAGATGAGATTGCTATCCGATATACTTAAATGACAGCCGTTATTAAACATATTTATTTTGCTTTTGTACTCTTATCCCTGCACCTAGTGACTGGTTTAAATGCACAAGAAGTTCAAAAAACCCATACCGCAGATTTGGTTTTTGTGCCAAACTTGGGGCAATGGGATGATTTCATTCACTATCGTACAAATTTAAATGGCGGCGTATTTTGGATGGAAGATTCAGGGTGGACGGCGTGGTTAGCGGGACAAGGATATGACGATCTGTGGAGCCACAGAAACGTTGACGGAGATGGGGATGGCGCTCCGGAATCTTTGGATTCTCACGCCTGGAGAGTCCGTTTTAAAGATGGCAACACGGATGCGCTAACGTCCGGCAGACATCAATTGGGTCACAAAGTCAATTACTATCGGGGGTCTGATCAATCCAAATGGGTCACGGGTTTAATTCCCGTGGGGCAAGTGAGGTACGATGGGGTTTGGCCTGGAATAAACCTGATCATGGATGGGAGGAAGAGAGGGACTCAGAAACTTAAGTACGATTGGGTCGTCTCGCCAGGAGCAGATCCATCCGTCATAACACTTATTCACGAGGGGACAGAAATCAGCATCAGGCCCGACGGGTCATTGCTCCACAAAATGGGAGTGGTCGGTGACGTAGTCGAAGGCGTTCCTTTTGCGTATCAGCTTGTGGGCTCAAAAATGGTGACAGTCGAATGTGAATACAGGACTGAACGCCTTCAAGACGGGAGAACAGAAGTGTCCTTCGCTTTGGGAGACTATGACGAATCAAAGAAATTAATCATCGATCCAGATATCGTATTTGGATCATTTATCGGCGCTACTCAAGCAAATTGGGGCTTTACAGCAGCGTTCGATGACGAGGGGCGCTCGATTACTGGTGCAGCCCTGTGGGATGGTGGCATGGGTGTTTACCCCACAACAGCAGGCGCGATTTCGACGACATTTGCCGCAGGGAACGGCCCTTTCGACATCGGTGTTTCAGTTTTTACAGAAGACGGCTCGGCACTTGAATATAGCACCATTGCTGGAGGAGAAGGAATGGATGTTACGTCTTCTATCGTCGCCGATTCAAATGGAGATTTTTATGTTTTTGGAACCACTGGTTCATCCAATTTCCCGACCACTGCAGGTGCATTCGACGCCACATTTAGTGGTGGCCCAAACCAAAATCTTACAGGGTGTTGCTTCTTTCCAGGAGACTTTGTAAATGGTTCAGATCTGTTCATCTTGAAGTTCTCTTCCGGGACGATGGGGCTTTTGAATGGCACCTATGTGGGTGGCACGGGAAACGATGGGATTAACTCTGGGACCATGCTGAATTACAATTATGGAGATGTTTTCAGGGGCGAAGTGAATGTCGATGAATTGGACAGACCATGGATTGCCACGGTTACATCGAGTACTGATTTCCCGATGATACAGGGCCCATATCCCAGTTACAATGGTGGAACGACAGATGGCGTTCTTTTCCGAATGAGTCCAGACTTGGGTGCCCTTGAATGGTCTTCTTACGTGGGAGGGTCTCAAGCAGACGCCGCTTATGGCGTTCAGTTTACTTCAGCGTTTGAACCTGTCGTTTGCGGCGGGACGAGGAGCACCGATTACCCCTCCCTGGGTTCATCCTATCAGTTCGTTTTCGGAGGTGTTGTTGATGCCTTTGTTACGCGATTCCCCAATGGCGGTGGCACACCAATCGCCAGCACATATTTTGGCAGCAACGCCTACGATCAGTCCTACTTCGTTCAGCTTGACGACAGTGATCGCATTTATCTTTATGGCCAAACCGAAGGCGACATCCCCCTCGTCGGTGACGTCTATGACACGAGCCCAAACGCAGGTCAATTTGTGGCATGCTTTGATGAAAACTTACAAAACTTGCTTTGGCATACAAGGGTTGGAAATCCAAATAATGCCGGGAACATTGACCTGAGCCCGACCGCTTTTCTGGTCAGTGATTGCGGCCAAATTTACATGAGTGGTTGGGGAGGAAATACAAATACGGGAAACTCACCATTTGCAAGTTTTGGGGGCACTGGGGGAATGCCCATATCGGCAGATGCCTACCAATGGAATACTGACGACAGCGATTTCTGGTTAGGCATGCTAGACCCGGGTGCAGCCACACTGGTTTATGGCACTTATTTTGGGGGAACAACTTCAGCGGAACACGTCGATGGTGGAACCTCTCGATTTGATAAAAATGGAACAGTTTATCAGGCTGTGTGTGCAGGCTGTGGTGGCAATGATGACTTTCCGACGACGCCCGGCGCATGGAGCAATACAAACGACAGTTTCAATTGCAATCTGGGATTGTTTAAATTTGAGTTGGGCCTCATCAATGTTGATATCGATTTGGTGGCCCCAGAGATAATTTGTCCTGAGGAACCCATTCAATTTGTCAATAATTCACAAGGTGGAGGCATCTATCTTTGGCAATTCG
>Ga0208971_1001352_pt1 | contig 14778 bp, 15 predicted proteins | sample AOAMet1_18_M0_10_2_FD_188229 | JGI IMG/M metagenome (GOLD analysis project Ga0208971, IMG submission 188229) | Ammonia-oxidizing marine microbial communities from Monterey Bay, California, USA - CAN11_18_M0_10 (SPAdes) | ecosystem: Environmental > Aquatic > Marine > Intertidal zone | place... | reverse complement strand
TTTTCGATGGTGACGATGGCCACATCCTGAACTGATCTTACGCTGACAACCATTTGTGAAACCACCTATATGCATGAAAAATTGTGCCGCTGGGACAATACCCACAGTTCAACCGAAGCCCTAATAATGGTCAAGAGCGAAAGGGTAAGAACGCCAATCCTTCATGTACATTTACGTTTAAAGTAGCCCGCGCAAAATCAGAGGCCGTTCATTTGTCTATAATTTCCCGTCTAGAGGATGAATATTGGTCAAGTAACAGATCCAAAGTAATATTGGCGCTAAAAGGCAGTGATGAAACCATTGCAAATCAGAACCGGGGCCAGCTTATCCCAAATGTTCATTAGGTCGATGTTACGCGGGTTTGAAACTTGTAGGGCTATGCAAATGCTAACCAGCAACAGGTGTGTCTGCAGAAAAATGGGCGACTGGTTCTCAAGCTAAGGCAATGCTGACGTTCTATCGCGTGCCCAGTAAAACCGTAGATATGCTGATGGGCATCACGGAAAACCCAATTCTGATCTTGTTGATGATTAATGCCATGCTGTTGTTACTTGGCATGATCATGGACATGGCGGCCTTGATCCTGATTTGTACCCCGATCTTCTTGCCCGTGATGTATGCCTTGGGTATTGATCCTGTTCAGTTTGGTATCATCCTGTTGGTCAATCTTGGCTTGGGTCTGTGTACGCCGCCCGTTGGAACCTGTTTGTTTGCGGGCTGTATCGTGGGCAAGTTGCCCATGGAAAAAGCCGTGAAAACAATCTGGCCTTTCTATCTGGCAATTTTCTCAGCCCTTATGTTAATCACCTTCATTCCGGCAATTTCTATGACGCTGCCGAATCTTTTGGTGAAGTAGGAGTGCCCAATGCTGACCGTTAATCGTTTGGATTTAGAGGACGCAAATCTTTTGATTGCGGGGGCCAAAGCAAAGGCACATGAAATCGGTGTAGATATGTGCATTGCGGTGACAGACGAAAGTTGCAACCTGATTGCCTTTGAACGCATGGATGGCGCCAAGATACCCAGTATCACAGTCGCCATCGACAAAGCCTATACAGCAAGTGGTACGCGCAAAGGCACCCATGAATTGGGCGCCGCCAGTCAACCGGGTAAACCGGTTTATGGTCTGCAGGCAACTGTGGGTGGCCGCATGGTGATCATCGCGGGTGGTTTGCCAGTGAGTGTGGATGGTGAATTTGTAGGTGCCATTGGCGTCAGCACTGGAAGCCCAGACCAAGACATGGCCGTCGCCGAAGCTGGCATTGAGGCTTTTATGAAATTTAATAACGAACAGATATGTTCAGGGAGTAAAACATGACAAAACCTACCATCGGATTCATCGGCCTTGGCCTTATGGGTGGCAACATGGCCGAATGCCTGCAAAACAACGGTTTTGATTTAGTTGTCATGGGGCGTAACAAAGACGCGGTAGCGGCCACTGTTGCACGCGGTGCAACCGAGGTCAGCACACCAAAAGCACTTGCTGAAGCAAGCGACATTGTCATGCTTTGTGTCACAACATCAGACGTTGTCGAAAGCCTGATTTACGGTGACGACGGTATTTTGGCAGGCATTAAGAGTAGGGCTGTTGTCATTGACTTTGGCACGTCTATTCCTGCTTCTACCCGCAAAATTGGCGCTGATTTGGCTTCAAAAGGTGCAGGTATGATTGATGCACCACTTGGCCGAACACCTGCTCACGCCAAAGACGGTCTGCTGAACATCATGGCCGCGGGTGATAAGGATACCTTTGAAAAGGTGAAACCGGTATTAGACGTTCAAGGCGAAAACATCTTTTATCTTGGCGCTCTTGGTGCGGGTCATGTGACCAAACTGATCAATAATTTTATGGGAATGACGACCGCCGTCACCATGAGTCAGGCATTTGCAGTTGCCGAACGCGCTGGTCTGGAGAAACAGCAACTCTTTGATATCATGTCAGCCGGCCCCTCAAATTCCCCGTTCATGCAATTTTGTAAGAACTACGCCGTAGATGGTGTCAGTGATTTGGGTTTTTCGATCAATAATGCCAACAAAGACCTAAGCTATTTCTTGAAAATGGCGGAGGACATGGGCACACGGGCCGAAATCGCGGAAGGCACAGCCAACAACCTGCAAGCTGCGGCTGACGCGGGCATGGGCGATTGCAACGTACCAGAAATTTTCGATTATTTTGTCAAACTCTGACTGTAAAAGAGAACGAACTTTAAAAGGATATTAAAATGACCAACAAACCCAAAATTGATGTGCCCGTTGAAAAACTTAGTTTTCCAAATGTATCCGGGGGTACCACGGAAATTGGCCAAACCAAGGACCGTTGGACGATGGTTTTTGTTTATCGCGGGAAACACTGTCCGCGCTGCAAACGGTTTTTGAACAAACTACAGGCCGTTCTGTCTGATTGGACTGCGGTGATGGACGTTGTCGTCGTGTCATCAGACACCAAAGAAAAGGCATTGGCTGACCAAAAAGAGTTCGGTTGGACCTTTGATCTGGCATACGGCATGACTGAACCACAAATGCGCTCGCTTGGGCTGTTTGTCACCGAACCACTTTCCGAGGCCGAAACAACGGGCCTATTTGCCGAACCAGGCGCATTTGGCATTCGTCCTGATGGAACCTTGATGCTGGTCGATATTTCAAACGGCCCTGCAGCACGCCCGGATCTGGAAGAGTTGTTGGATGGCATGAAGTTTAACATCGAAAACAACCGTCCAGCACGGGGCACTGCTTAACCTATCAATGAGGGCAGAAGAGCGTCAGAAGGGGTCATCATTACCTCCTGTTCGTTATTCTGCCCCCGTAGCATCCCAAAGATGCAAAAATTAGTTCCAATTTTTGGGTAAGACAGGTGTCAGGGAGAGCAATTCTTTGGTGTAATCTGCCGTTGGGTTTTCAAAGATTGTTTGCCCCTTGCCGTATTCTTCGATCTTACCATTTCGCAAGACGACGACATCATCCGACATTTGACGCACAACAGCCAAGTTGTGGCTGATGAATAGAATTGTAAGCCCAAATTTTGCTTGAAGGTCTTTCAACAAATTAAGAATTTCGGCTTGAATTGACACATCTAGTGCAGAGGTGGGTTCGTCGCATATCAAAAATCTTGGGCGTGCAAGCAGTGAGCGTGCCACTGCAATTCGTTGACGTTGGCCGCCGGAAAATTGATGCGGGTATTTGTCGATGGCGTCAGGTTCCAGTCCGACCAAGTTTAGCATAGCCGCCGATAGTTCGCGCCTTTCATTGGCGTCATCCACCAGACCATAAAGCCACAGTGGTTCGGACAAAATTCGGCCAACCCGATGGCGCGAATTTAGGCTAGAATAAGGATCCTGAAAAATCATTTGGATCATTTGGCGCGAGGGATGGCCGCGCCCACGTTGTCGCCCATTTGGCAGTTCTTGGCCGCCCAAAATCATTTGGCCAGATGATGGTTTTACAAGGCCCGTGATTGCCTTGGCCAAGGTGGATTTTCCAGATCCACTTTCCCCGACCAGACCAAGGATGCTGCCGGGTCTGACTTCGAAATTGATGTCGTTGAGCGCAGTAAAGGAATTTGGTTTACGCCACAGCGATGTACGGACACCGGGAAATTCGACGCAAAGCCCTGAGATTTGCAATCCAATCTTGTCCGCATCACGCCCTTGCAACAACCACGCCTCGGCCGCATCACCGGCGTCTTTTCCGTTTGATTGTTTTTCCTCATCAGGCATGCGGAAACGGTCAATCTTTCGATCCAACGGCGGAACCGCATCTAACAAAGCAGACGTATAGGGATGCTGCGGATCACCCAATACTTGGCGTGTCGTACCGGATTCTAGAACCTTGCCACGCCGCATAACACTGACGCGGTCCGCAATCTGGGCAATGACCCCGATATCATGCGTGATCAACATGAACCCAATTTTGCGTGAATTTGCCAATTCGCGGATAAGGTCCAAAACTTGGCTTTGAACAGCAACATCCAGCGCGGTCGTTGGCTCGTCGGCAATGATCAATTCAGGGTTCGTACACAGCGCCAGTGCGATCACCACCCGTTGACGCATGCCGCCCGAAAATTGATGAGGATAGGCTTTGATCCGATCTGATGCATTCTTGATCCCGATTTCTTCGAGGATATCAACGGCCCGCTTGCGGGCGTCACTTGCGGATATATCCTCGTGGGCTTGAATGGTTTCAATCAATTGATCTTCGACGCGCATCAGTGGGTTCAGGCTGGTTTGTGGATCCTGAAAAATCATCGAAATTCGTTTGCCGCGCAGATGATGCGCCTCAACTAGACTAAGGTTGCGCAAGTCTGTTTCACCCAGCGACATCGATCCAGTTGCGACATATCCTGGTGCCTGCAACAAACCAATGATGGCCGCCCCAACAGTGGATTTGCCAGCGCCACTTTCCCCGACCAGCCCGTGAATTTCACCGGGTGCGATCGACATGGCGACATCTTCAATTGCTGTGATGTCCCCAAACCGGGAGGGGAAGCGTACCGAAAGATTTTCAACCTTTAACATATCAACGCAACCTCGGATTAAAGACGTCACGAAGGAAGTCGCCCAAAATGTTGATCGATATCACGAGGGCAACCAAGAAAACCGTCGGTATCCAAAGAATCCACCATTCACCTGACAACATGAATTGCATGCCGATCCGAATAAGTGTGCCAAGGGACGGGCTGTCTGCGGGCAAGCCAATGCCAAGGAACGACAGTGTGGCCTCTAGCAAAATTGCTGATGCCAGATCAACGGTCATGATTACCAACAACGGTCCCAAAATGTTTGGCAGGATATGAACGAACATCACACGAATTGGGCGCTGGCCCATGATGATCGCGGCCTGAACATATTCCTTTTGCATCTGAACGAAGGTCGAGGCCCGCGCGGTTCGTGCAAAGTTCACCCAAAGAGACAGAGCAATCGCAAGCGTCAGAACAGCAACACGCAAATCTTGTTGGACTTCGGTTGGTAGAATGCCGCGTGCAATGCCATCGATCAACAACGCGGTAAGGATTGCGGGCAAAGCAAGTTGAATATCGGCGATACGCATGACGATCATGTCAAACCGGCCACCGTAGTATCCAGCAGCCAATCCCAACCCGACGCCCAACACCGTTGCAATCGTCATCGCAGATATCCCGATAATCAGCGAAAGGCGGGCACCATAAAGGATTGAGGACACCATATCGCGTCCTTGGTCATCGGTGCCTAGCAAGAATTTTGGATTTCCATAATCTTCCCACACTGGGGGAAGCAAGCCGTCCATCAAACTGAACGATGCCAAATCATAGGGATTAACCGAGGCAATCAGGGGTGCAAAAATCGCCCCAAAAATGGAAAAGAACGCAACGATTGCGGCAATGATCGCCGCAGGGGATCGCGTAAACAGCCAAAGCCCCTCATATCGTTTAATAAAGGCGATCATGATGTATCCTTGACGCGTAAGCGTGGATCAATTGCGAGGTACAACAAATCAACGATAAGGTTCACCAGAACAAAGAAAAAGGCAATGACGACCAAATAAACGCCCATAACCGGAATATCGACAAAGCGAATGCTTTCCAAAAACAAAAGCCCCATGCCAGGCCATTGAAAGACGCTTTCGGTCACGATGGAAAAGGCAATCACCCCGCCAAATTGTAAGCCAATAATTGTGATGACGGGCACCATGGTATTTGCCAAAGCATGCCTGAAATACAAGCTGCGCATCGGCACACCACGCGCCATGCCAAATCTTATATAATCCGAACGTAACACTTCCATCATTTCAGCCCGCACCAAACGCATCGTCAATGTGAGCTGATAAACACCAAGCGTGATCGCGGGCAATATCAACGCGCGCCATCCATCAATGGTAAATAGCGAGGTTTCCCAACCGCCGATCTGCACAGTTCCACCGCGCCCAAAGGTCGGAAGCCAACCCAGTTGGACGCCAAATAGGAATATCAACATGATCCCAATCACAAACGTCGGGATCGAGACCCCGACAAGCGTTGTTAACAATATCGTTTGTGTTGCAAATCCACGGGGGCGAAGGGCTGTGAATACACCAGTTGGAATGCCCACAACCAAAGAAATTAATAGCGCCACAATCCCAAGCTCTAATGTGGCAGGCACGCGGGTTGCGATCATTTCACCGACAGGTTGCCGTGTGCGATAGGAATAACCAAAATCACCCTGCAACATGTCGCCGGTAAAACGTACGAACTGTGCCACGAAGGGATCGTTCAGACCTAATTCTTCGCGCAAACGTTCTTGATCTTCGATCGAGGTTTCCACGCCGGTCATCTGGGTAATTGGATCACCAACAAACCGGAAAAGGGAAAAAGCAAGAAAGGCAACGGCGATCATCACAAAGACTGATTGGATCAGTCGTTTCAAAATGAAATATACCATTGCCTTTCTTCGTTCTTATTGGATCAGTTTACAGTTACCCAACGCAGCATGAAGAAGTTATCTGCGCGTTGTGTTAGATCAACATTGTCTTTTGCGGCCCAAATAAGTGGCTGCGTATAAAGCGGAATGTAGGCAACCTCTTCTTGGGTGATCGCGACCACTTCATCAACCATTGCCTGACGTGCAGCGGGGTTAACTTCGCGCTGAATTCCAGGCAACAATTCGTCAACACGGGCATTAGAATATCCACCAAAGTTCCAAGAACCCAGTTTCTTTTCTTTGTTTGGTGTCGACATCAAGAAGCGGATCGGGTGCTCCATATCAAATGTACCAGGTGACCAACCCAACAGATACATATCAAACGCATCTTCGCGAAGCTGTGGCCAGTAATCGCGAACTGGTCCTGTGCTTAGTTCGGCATTTAGACCAACGGCTGCAAACATTGATGCAGCGGCACGACACAAGGCTTCGTCATTGATGTAACGATCATTCGGGCATTTCAGACCAAAGCTGAACCCTTCAGGATAACCCGCCTCTGCCAACAGTGCCTTGGCGCGATCTGGATCATACGCAGGGCGATCTGAGTTTGCTTCGGAATAACCGGAAATACCAGCAGGCACCAACTGTGATGCGCCTTCGATTTTACCGCGGAAAAGAACGCGGTCAATTGATGCAATGTCGATGGCATGCGCCGCAGCAAGGCGAACGCGTGCATCGGCGAATGGGTTTTTGCCGGTTACGTCAGATGAATAAAGCAACTCTTCATGTTCATGGCCAAAACCAAACATGATGACGCGTGTTTCTTCGCCTTCAAGAACCTTGAAACCATCACGGCTTTCAACTTGGGCAACGTCCTGCAATGGGATTGGTTGGATAAAGTCGATTTCACCCGACAGCAAAGCCGCCAAACCAGTAGCCGCGTTGCCAATTGGCGTGAACGTTGCTTCGGTGATGTTGTGAGTTGCTTCACCCCACCAACCTTCGTTTGGCACCAAAACAGTTTTCACACCAGGATCACGGCTGGCCACTTTAAAGGCGCCCGTGCCGTTTACGTTCATTGTCGCGTGATTTTCAGCATCGCGTGCTGGCAGTTCTGCACCATTTGCTTCGGCCCAGCCTTTGTCCAAAATCATAAAGTTCGCGATTGAATCTGGGAACAACGGATTTGGTGCCTTGGTGATGAAATCAATGGTGAAGTCATCGACAACGCGCACCTCGGAAACGGGGGCGAACCATGATCGTACGTCGGCTGCCTCGTTTGAGGCGCGCTCATAAGAAAACATGACGTCTTCTGATGTAAAAGCCGCACCATCTTGAAAGGTAACACCTTGGCGCAAGTTAAACCGCCAACCGTCTTCGTCTTGCAAAGGTTCCCAGCTTTCGGCCAAGGAGCCTTCGATCGACATGCCTTGGTTGCGACGCACAAGGCCTTCGTAAACGTTGTTTAAGAACGACAACACAGGTGCGGAATTTACCGCATGTGGATCCATAGTTTGTGGATCAGTGTTTGAGGCCCACTTGAATTCTGCGGCAGAAGCACTTGCAGCGCCAATTAATAATGCACCAGCAACCATTGCTGAGTTTTTGAGAATGAGATTTTTCATATGTCTCCCCTAATCTTTGATGTCTGAAAGCTTGAGCATTCTGGATCAATCGTCAAGGGGGCGTGTCATTTCATGTGATAAATAATTCTTTAGCACGATCGTTGCATTGTTCGAAGATCACATTCACCTTTAGGAATTGTAAGCCCAATCCTCTTTTGAATAAATCTTCAAGAATTTGCGCATTTGATTATGACGCATCTGCACCTTGGACCAAATTATCAAGATCGCCCTCAGACATTCCTGCCAGAAAGAGTTTCACAATGGTTGAATCTTTTTCTGTTACTTTAACAAACACGCCCTCTTCTGACGACGGATAAGGTATTAAGAGCAACGCGGCGCCTTTACGCCGACTAGCGATAAATATGAAGGTCAGCTGTCCTTGCTTGGGTTTTAAAACCCTTTTTTTCACCAAACCTCTATTTTTATCAAAAAAACCTTCCGTATACGACGGTATACAGTCGACGTTTGGAAAAAGATTGGTTAAAGGACACCAACTTTAGCCGAAAGGATACCCAATGTCAGATATCATTTACACCAAAGTAGACGAAGCGCCCGAGTTGGCCTCTGCATCATTTCTACCCATCATCCAAAAATTCGCCGCCGCCGCTGGCGTGACTGTTGGCACCAAAGACATCAGTCTGGCTGGCCGTATTCTGGCAACATTCCCTGATCATTTGAAACCAGAGCAACGTCAATCCGACGATCTTGCGGAACTTGGCCGTCTTGTGAAAACCGCAGAAGCGAATGTGATCAAACTGCCGAATATTTCTGCGTCGGTTCCGCAAATGGAAGCTGCAATCAAAGAATTGCAATCTAAAGGCTATGCCTTGCCTGATTATCCAAATGCGCCACAAAATGATGCTGAAAAAGAAATTCGCGCCAGATATGACGCGATCAAAGGTTCAGCTGTAAACCCTGTGCTTCGTGAAGGTAACTCTGACCGCCGTGCTGCAAAGGCTGTTAAAAGCTATGCACAAAGCAACCCTCACCGGATGGGTGATTGGTCAGCAGACAGCAAAACACATGTTGCTTCTATGTCTGGCAACGATTTCTTCTCAAATGAAAAATCGGCAACATTGGCAAAAGAATCAACCGTCAAAATCGTGCTTGAAACGGCAACTGGCGAAATCGTTCTTAAAGAAGGTCTTAACTTTCCTGCGGGCACCGTAGTTGATGCAACGTTCATGAGTGTTGCCGCGCTGAAGGAATTTTTGGCCGCTGAGATCGAAAATACCAAAGCAAACGGAACGTTGTTTTCTGTGCACCTTAAATCCACAATGATGAAGGTTTCTGACCCCATTATCTTTGGCCACGTTGTGAAAGCGTTCCTTGCCCCAGTTTTTGAAGCCCACGGCGATGCGCTTGCTGAACTTGGTGTGAACCCAAATTCCGGTCTTGGTGATATGTTTGCGCGCGTCCAAGACAACGCGGCGATTATGGCTGACATTGAGGCATGCATCGCGGCACGCCCACCAATGTATATGGTCGACAGCGACAAGGGTCTGACCAATTTGCACGTCTCTTCTGATGTGATCATCGATGCATCTATGCCCGCTTTGATCCGCGCTGGTGGTAAAGGTTGGGGGCCAGACGGCAACGAATCTGATGCTGTTTGCGTTATTCCAGACAATTCATATGCACCTGTTTTTGATGAAACGATCAACTTCTTCAAAGAAAACGGTAAATTGAACCCTGCAACAGCAGGCACAGTTCAAAACGTTGGTTTGATGGCGCAAAAAGCCGAGGAATACGGTTCTCACCCAACAACGTTTGAAGTTCCAGAGGCTGGCACCGTTAGAATGCTGCTAGACGACGGAACTGTATTGCATGAGCACGTTGTTGAAGCAGGTGATATCTGGCGTTCAGCATCAACCCGCAAAGCACCAATCGAAGATTGGGTTAACCTTGCGATTTCTCGTCAGAAAGCTGAAAACTGTAACGCTATCTTCTGGCTTGATGAAAACCGTGCCCATGATGCGGAATTGATCGCTTATGTTAAGCCGATTTTGGAAGCACAGGGTGTTGCGGATAAATTTCAAATCATGACACCACGCGCGGCGACAAGATCCTCATTCGAGACCATTACAGCGGGCAACAATTCCATTGCGATCACAGGTAACGTATTGCGCGATTATTTGACCGACTTGTTCCCAATCTTGGAATTGGCAACCTCTGCCAAGATGTTGTCTATCGTGAAACTAATGAACGGTGGCGGTTTGTTTGAGACAGGCGCGGGTGGTTCTGCACCTAAGCACGTTCAACAGTTGAATGATGAAAATCACCTTCGTTGGGATAGCCTGGGCGAGTTCTGTGCACTGGGTGAAAGCCTGACTTTCCTTGCTGAATCCAAAGACAACGAAAAAGCTCGCGTTTTGGGCCAAGCCGTTGATGCAGCAACACAGGGTATTTTGGACGACGGTCGTTCACCATCACGCAAAGTGGGCGAGCCTGACAACCGCAACAGCCACTATTGGTTTGCGCGTTACTGGGCAGAAGCTTTGTCGCGTCAAAACAGTGACACAGAATTGGCAGCCTATTTTACCCCTGTCGCCAAAGCACTTGCCGAAGGCGAAGAAGCAATCCTTGCAGAACTTGCAAGTGTTCAAGGCAACGCGGTTGATCTGGACGGATACTATCGCACAGATGCTGACAAAACTGCGAATGCCATGCGTCCATCAAAAACGCTCAATGCAATAATTGACTAAATAACTAGAACAACAGCTGGGTCGCGGGGAGTTTTGCAACCGCGACCTAGCATACATTGAATGCCGGTTGTCTTTTTAAGAAACCACTCAGTTCATGCACAGTTTTCTGGACCGAGTCCTTGGCTAAAATGCCTTACTTCAAATCAATATTTGACAGGTTATCAACGGACGAGAATGATCACTGCCCGTTGATGAAATCTAAGTCACGCATGTCGTGCATGCTTTGAATTCAATTGTCAGGTGCGCGCTTTTTCAAAGGCAGCCCATGCGGCCTCAAAGGCCTCAAAATCAAAGCCTTCTTGGCGGGCCGGATCGAGCACCAGATTTTCGGTGTCCAACAGTTTGCGAATTGCCGCCTCTAGCGTTGGAATAACATCTTGCGGAATGACAACTGCGCCGTGTCGGTCCGCGTGGATCAGATCGCCGTCGGCAACCTGCATCCCAAAAACGTTGACGTTTGTGCCGACTTCTTTGACGTGCACAAATCCGTGGCTGGGCCCGATTGATCCCGCCACAACAGGAAAACCGTCTGGAACGTCACCAAGGTCGCGCATAACACCATTGGTCAGGGCACCTGACAGGCCAAATCCCTTGTGAACAGTCGTGTTAATCTCGCCCCAATAGGCACCGATGCAATGGGGGAAATCCATGTCCTCAACCACGGCGACAGCGGGGCGGGGCCCCTCTGACATGTGGCGGTAATAATTCATGCGGCGCTCTTTGATTACATCTGGGGCCTCTGTTGGTGGGGCCACGGCCGCGATACGTGCCGTGCGCGCATAGCCAACCATTGCGGGGGCTTCGGGATGCGAGGCAAGCATCGTGCCACGGGTGAATGCGTTAAAGCCGCGTTTGCCTTGTGCAACTTCGATCGCATTGCAAACGGTTGGTGTGTCTACTTGCTGTAGTAATTTCAAAAGTGAGTCGTTCATTTAGGTCTCCAGCCAGCGGGCGATTGCCGCGTTCGTCAATTCAGGTTGTTCCAGTGTGGGCAAATGGCCCGCGCCTTCGATTATCTCAAGCTGTGCTTTGGGGATCAGTTCGGCCATCAATTCATGACGCGACACAGGGCAAAGCGCATCATCGCGACCGCACATAACCAGTGCTGGAACATCAACGCCGCGCAAGGTGTCAGACTGGTCTGGCCGATCCATCAGGGCACGTGATTGTTCCATGAACACATGGGGGCCAAGGCCCAGTGCCATTTCCATGCAAAGATCAAGAATGCTGTCACGTTGCGGTGTGTCACTTAAGTATTGTGGTTTCATCTCGTCGCGCATTACGCTGTCCAACGCACCATCTCGCACTTTCACCATCTGAGGCAAACGTCGTGCTTTGATCTCGTCGATTTCCGCCAGTGGATTGGTGTCTATCAGGGCAATCCGCTCAACGCGCTCTGGTGCTTGGCGCAATATTTCCATCGCAACGATGCCACCCATCGATAAGCCCGCAAGGGCAAAGCGGTTTGGGGCGTTTGCCAATACATCCGCGGCGAAACCTTCAACAGAAGCACGCCCCGTAAGCGGCGCACAAACCAATGTACACCGCCCAGAGAACGCCGCGATTTGCGGGCCAAACAGCCGCGCATCGCACATCATTCCGGGGATCAAGACAAGTGGGGTCATTTGACCAGTGCAGCGCCTTCTGACAACGCAGACAATTTTGCGTAGGCAATGTCAGGATCAACCGCGCCAAAGCCAGCAAAAGTGCCAAAGCCACAGTCAGAGCCCGCAACAACGCGATCAGCGCCGACAATATCGACAAACCGGCTGATGCGCTCTGCGACCAGTTCGGGGTGCTCGACAAAATTGGTGGTTGTATCCACAACACCTGGAACAAGGATTTTGTTGTCTGGAATGTCGGCTTTGCGATCCCTAAACACTGACCACTCGTGACCATGGCGTGGGTTTGAGGTTTCAAACAACACCGAAGCAGCCTTGGTTGACATCAAAGTATCAAACATCTTGGCCATAGGGATATCGCAACAATGCGGACCCTCATAGTTGCCCCAACAAATGTGAACACGAACCTTTTCAGCTGGCACATCAGACAGCGCATGATTTAGCGCCTCAACATGCATGTCCGCGACCTTGATGAACTCATCATCCGAAAGATCAGTGAAAAGCATGTGACGCGACAAAGCCAGATCAGGGCAATCCAATTGCAGATCCAGACCAGAAGCGACGATCGTCTCGTATTCAGCCTTCATTGCATCTGCTAAAGCGGCCAAATAGGCTTCGCGCGATTTATAGTAATCGTTTTGCAAAAAGAGCGAGATCACGCCAGGGCTGGCAGCATTCATAAAGCCACGCTCAGCGCCATGCTCGGCCATGGCAGATTTAAGGTTGGCGATATCTTTCTCAAGCTCGCCCTGACCTTTGGATTTCACCTCACCAACGCACATGGGGCGTGCGTATTGCGGCGTGCCACCGTCGTCTGAAAGGCGTTTCAAAAAGCCGGGGAACATTTTCAGGTCAGCTGGTGCATTACGTGGGCTATCGCCGCCAAAACCAGTGTAGCGATCCTTAACATATGTCGCGTATGAAATTTTCGATGTCTCACCATCGGAAACAATATCAACGCCAGCCTCAACCTGTTTGCGCACAGTTTCGGACACCGCATTGGTCATGCATGTGTCAAATTCGGCCTGTTCAAAAGGCGTTTCATTTTCGCGGGCAAAAATGAAGTCCACCACGTCTTGCGAGCGCGGCAAGGAGCCCACATGAGTTGTTTTTACTTTTTTCATTTGTACTCTCCCAGAGTTAGTTTCCAGTATTTGTTAATCCAGCTGGATCATTTGTAGTTCGCACGCGATAAAGGCTTGCCTCACCAGTCATTGACGGTGAAATCGCATGAACCTCATTGGGGTTTATCAAACAAGTGTCGCCCGGATTGAGGATCGTTTCGCTTTCTTGCAAGGTTAGTTTCCAATGCCCACGCATAGGCATCAAAACTGTTGGTTTGTCGTGGCTGTGCATTTCGTCAGAAATTGAACCACGTGATAAGAAGTCTACTTCAAACCCGGGTTTGTCCTTAAGCAATCCATCCGCGCCGATCACCTTGGCTGGTTGGCTGTCTGACAATGCCATCATGTCCCAATAACGGGCAATATGATTTGGCAAAACGTCTGCTGTTGTCGGTTCCGCGCGTTTGACTAATTCTTCGTCAGACATCACCTGCATTGGGTGGACATTGTGGGGCAGGGTATCGCCTTTTTTGCTGTCGTAAAGCACGCCATTCTCGCCAAGGATCAAACCATGATCTGCTGCGTCCTCGATGACTTGTGGTGCCCAGTGAACGCCGCCACCCGCATCATTGCCCCCAAGAACAGCCATGATCATTCCATAATCGGTTCCGATGTTTTCAAAGCCGCGAAAAATTCCGGTGGGAATGTTGAAAATATCGCCTTCTTCTAGCGTTACCTCACCAGCAGTCCCCCAACGGCCCCAGAAAAAGCGCCATTTGCCTTTCAGAACAAAAAACACTTCGGCAGTGTTGTGATCGTGCAGCGAATTGCGCACGCGCGGTGGTTGACCCGCGGCACCAATGTTAAACCCGATCTGATCGGCAATATGCACGTGTTGATCAGGGCTTTCAGATACCCCACCACCGATGATGGTGAAGTTTTCTTTTTGATCCGATCCCGGCGTGTGGGCGTCGATAAAGGCGGTTTTACAGGGTTTCAATTCGCCGTAACGAACAATGCGATCTTGGATATTTGTCATTTCAGTTTTCCTAAAGGTTTGGGTTGATGTGAGGGCCAAACCTGGCACCCTGGTGGACGGTTATTAAGACGACGTGCGCGCAATGAGGCGCGATAGATATGAAAGCGGATTTCGCTTTGACTGGTGCGCATCTAAACCTCGCCCGTTTGGATAAGAATTTGCTTCCAAACTGCTGTTTCGTCAATCAGCGTAAATTCACAACGTAAGCCACGTGGCCCAAATTCAGCGTGGGTAATGCCCATCACATGAACTTGCGCGCCTGTCGGTTTGCCAAAGGCACCCCAACCAGAATGCAAACCGTTTATGGACCAGCGCACAGCGGCGCGGGGTGGCATCAACGGGTCTTGGCGGCCAA
>Ga0208971_1001344_pt1 | contig 14822 bp, 15 predicted proteins | sample AOAMet1_18_M0_10_2_FD_188229 | JGI IMG/M metagenome (GOLD analysis project Ga0208971, IMG submission 188229) | Ammonia-oxidizing marine microbial communities from Monterey Bay, California, USA - CAN11_18_M0_10 (SPAdes) | ecosystem: Environmental > Aquatic > Marine > Intertidal zone | place... | reverse complement strand
GCATTTACAAAAAATGTTGTAAAGTACTGGTTTTATTCGTGACCATGGCAGGATTCAAACCTGCAACCTCTTGAGCCGTAATCAAGTGCGCTATTCAGTTGCGCCACATGGCCAATAAGCGGGTGCAAATATAAATGCATTTTTTTAAATTAGAAAGCCTATTCTCGTTTTTTATGTGTTTATTTTTTCTTTATAAGCCTCAACTATATTTTTAGCTTTATCAACATCGGCATCTAATACATGAACTTCCACAGAATCCATATTTTCTCCAAAACCACCTAATCTGGCCGATTCGAAGCGATCTTTAATAATATAACTTATTTGTGCTACATCTAATAAGTTTTTTAAACCATTAACAATAATGTTAGATCCAGTAAATAATTTTGTATGCTTAGTAGTCATAATTTTATATTTTAGTGAAGTGATTTCATAGTTACAAAAGCTCTCCATCCAATAATTGCCAATTGAAATTTGGATGCTTTAGAGATATCTAACTGCTTTTTTGTAAAAGAAGGTAAAATAGCTTTATTCATTTTTGCTAAGGCTTTAAAAAATTGTGTCTCCATTATGATTTAATTATGTGTCAAATTTAATAAAAATAAACAACTAACTTGTTTTTAGAAATAGTCGTCTTTACGCTTGCTTAGAAAAAAAAAGTCGTTATGGTTTCAAAAATAGTTTTAATAAGTTTTAGAGCAATAATAATCATTTTAATAGTTTTAAAAAGTTAGTAAATAAGGTCAATTGCGCAATTGTTTTTTCAATATAGAATGATTAACCGCTATCAACCAAAATTAATAGAAATATTATTTAATTTGATTTTATATATGAAACAAAAAAGATAATAACTGTTTTAATTAAAAACAACAATACTAAGTAAATGTTATAATAATTAATCCTAATGTTTTATAAAAATACTTAACTGTAAGGAAATAAAGAATGATTTATATCAGTATTCCTAAAGTAAAGAAAAAATCATCTTCTAAAACCTCAAAAAGAGGCTTATCATTTTTTTGTTTTTTCATAAACTGATAAAATGTATCTTCGTCCTAAATTAAAATAATGAATTTTTTACTAATCATAAGTGGCTTAATTTTATTGATTTTGGGCGGAAACTGGCTACTAAAATCAGCTGTAGCATTATCCTTAAAATTAGATATTCCAAAAATAATTATTGGAATGACCGTGGTTTCTTTTGCAACTTCAGCGCCAGAACTTATTGTTAGTATAAACGCAGCGTTAAATGGTGCATCAGATTTAGCATTAGGGAACGTTATCGGCTCTAACATTACTAACTTAGGACTAGTTTTAGGGATTACTCTTTTGCTAGGTGGAATGGAAGTTCAGAAAAGTTTTTATACAACAGATTGGCCAATAATGATGATTGCATCTGTACTGCTCTACTTCTCTTTAGTTGGTGATAAAGTTATTACACAAAATGAGGGTATCATTTTGTTTTCTTTTTTAATCATCTTTTTAATATTTCTTTTACGTTTTCAAAAAACAGCAGTTGTGGATGAATTTACCGAAGACGATGAGCCTTTACCACTTTACAAAATAGTTTTATTTCTTGTTATCGGGGCATTAGGACTTTGGGGAGGTTCAGAATTATTAATAAAAGGTGCAACAACTTTAGCTAAAGATTTTGGGGTTACAGATCGTGTAATTGCGGTTACTGTGGTTTCTATAGGTACAAGTGTACCAGAATTAGCAGCATCTATTATTGCAATAGTTAAAAAGGAAAAGGCCATTTCACTAGGAAATCTAATAGGCTCTAATATCTTTAATATTTTAGCAGTTCTAGGAATCACCTCCATGATAACGCCTATTCCTGTGGTGGATGAAAGATTGCTAACTGGTGATCTTTTTTGGATGTTAGGAATTTCGTTTATTATTTTACCTTTAGTTTTTATACCAAAAGGTTATCGCTTAAACTGGAAAGATGGTTGTCTTTTATTAATGGCATATTTCGTTTTTATTTACAATACTTTATAAATACAAACTATCAAATTTAATCGATTTTACCTTTTAAGTCTTTTTCCTTTTTGAGGAATGTCATCAATAAAAATAAAATAAGAACACCTACCATTGCAAGAATTGTCATAACATTCCAAGTAAATTTATAACCGAATTTACTTATCATTTGCATTCCTGTATTATGACTAAAAATGTGAGCTATTGAAAAAGCGATAGCATACAAAGCCATATATTCTCCCTGATTTCCTTTTTTAGCCCTCTCTACAGCAAAGGCATTTGAAAACGGAAATGCAATCATTTCACCAACTGTCATCAAAAACATTCCAACAATTAAAATACCAAGCCAAGAAGTTAGAGTTACCACAACAAAACTCAGCGCTACTAAAAACAATCCAATGACAATCAATTTAACTTTAGAATACTTTGAATCTTCCAACCACTTTATCAGTGGCATTTCAAACAGGAAGATAAAAAAACCGTTAAAGCCCATCAACAAACCAATTTCTAATTCTGATAAAAAATGAACATCTTTATAATATAAAGGCATGGTAGAGAAGTACTGTAAAAAAACAAAACCGAAAATAAACATTGCTATAAAAAACACCCAAAAAGCTTTATCTGAATAAGCAGAAACTGGGTTATCTACTTTTACTTCATCTTGTATTTTTGATTTTTTCGGGTGCAATACTTGTAATAATAAAATAGCCGCTAAGGAACAAGTAACACCATCCACCCAAAATAAACCTTGATATCCAAGCCCCGTAATAATTAAACCGCCAATTGCGGGACCCGCAGAAAAACCTAAATTAATTGCCAACCGAATTAATGTAACTGAACGTGTTTTATTCTCTGGTTTACTATATGCACTTAAAGCCACAAACATTGCAGGTCTAAAAGCATCTGCAACCAACATCACTATAAATATCCCTGCACAAAATCCCTCAAAAGTGGTAATAAATTGCAATAAAATAAATAAAATTCCTGTTAAAAATAAACTACCTAACATTACTTTATAATACCCTATCTTATCTGTTAACTTACCGCCTAGCCAAGTACCGATAACGGAACCCAAGCCAAAAAAAGACATAATCCAACCGATGTCTGGTAAAGAAATATTTAGACTTTTATTTAGATATAATGATAAGAAAGGAATTACCATTGTTCCAGATCTATTGATAAAAGTTATCAATGACAACCACCAAACTTCCACTGAAAGCCCTCTAAAGGTGCTAATGTAATTGTTGTACAATTTTCTCATTTTTAATTGATCAATGTTTATTACAAACTGAATTATAATTAGTTTTAAATAAAAAATCCGACTACGAAGTCGGACTTTTTATAAATGTTTAATTTTATATTGTTAACATCAAAACATACAAATAGAACGATTTTTGTACTTTTCACACCTTAATTGAGCTACATATGTTATAAAGATTCTCATTTTAATTTTTCTTAAAACATCTATAAATCTACATAAAATATTTGAATGTTGTATTTTTATGAAAAGATTTTTAAAATGAATTTCAAAAAAAGAATTTTATATGCAACTCTTATTCTAGCACTTCTTTTTTTAGCCAATATTTTTATATCTACAGGATATTTTAGGCCTATAGAAAATAATTTTGATGGAAAGATTCTTCGAAAAATAAAGATTGCTGGAGCAGAAGATATTACTATTAGTCAAAAAGATAGTTTTGCTATTATTTCATCAACCGCAAGAGATAAAATACCTAATACGGCACAAGAGTTTGGCGGCTTGTATTATATCGATTTAAAAACGGACAATTTTAAACCTATCCATTTAACTGAAGATTTTAAAAAACCTTTTGCTCCGCAAGGAATTTCAATGTTTCAAAAAAAAGGTAGGACTACAATTGCTGCTATCAATCATACCATCGATGGCGAATTTATTGAAATTTTCACCTTGGTTAATGAACAATTAACACATATAAAAACATTGAAACACGAAAAAATATACAGTCCAAATGATATTGTTTTATTAGATGACCATAAATTTTATTTCACAAACGACCATAAATACAAAGATGGAATTATGCGCTTATTAGAGGATTATTTAGGCCTTTCAATTTCTAATGTCATGTATTTTGATGGCAAAAATTACAGACAAGTTGCTGATAAAATTGCTTATGCAAATGGCATTAATTTCGACACAAAACGTAATCTTATTTTTGTTGCTTCACCAAGAAAGTTTTTAGTAAAAGTGTATCAAAAAAATAAAGATGGAAATCTGACTTATATAGAAGATATTAATTGTAAAACTGGGGTAGATAATATTGAATTTGATTTTGAAAATAATTTATGGATTGGAGCACATCCTAATTTATTACATTTTAATGCCTACGCAAAAGGAAATAAAGAAACTTCTCCATCAGAAATTATTAAAATAAAATACGTTAAAAAAGGAGAGTATGGTATAGAACAAGTTTATATGGAAGACGGCACTAATATGTCTGCTTCCACGGTTGCTGCTCCTTTTAATAATTTAATTATAACAGGGAGTGTTCTGGATAACCTTTTTCTGATTTTAAAAAGAAATCCCAAGTAATTTTATACTTTAGCGAATATGAAAAAAATGACTATTGCCTTTACTTTTTTTTTAATACTAGCCTGTAATTCAAAAGACAAACGTCCTTTAATGGGCAAAACGGTTTATCAACAAGAATTAAATGCAAGCTATAAAGACGCATCAAAATCACCCTTAAAAAAGAGAGATTTAAAAAATTTTAAAGGATTAGATTTTTTCCCTGTAGATTCTGCTTTTATCGTCATTGCAAACTTGACAAAAACAATAAATGCTCCTACTTTTGAAATGGCTACTACCACAGATAGAAAACCTTTGTATAAAGAATATGGTATTTTAAAGTTCAATTTAAAAGGAAAAAAATGTGCGCTAAAAATCTACCAAAGTCAAGATGATTTGCGTGACAAAAAATATAAAAATCATCTATTTTTACCCTTTACAGACGATACTTCTGGAGAAGAATCTTATGGCGGTGGCCGTTACATGGATGTGATGACTACAGATGAAAAAGCTGATGGCACAATTGAGCTGAATTTCAACAATACATATAATCCTTATTGTGCATATAATGATAAATATTCTTGTCCTTTAACACCAAGAAAAAATCATTTAGATGTTGAAGTAAAAGCTGGAATTAAAGTTTTTGAAAAAGATTCATATTAAAAATTTCTCAGCATATTTTTATGCATTTTCATCAGGAAAAAACTTCAAGCAACTCAATTTTAGTGCTTCTTTAAAGGAGTTAGAAATTCCCGTCTTTAAATAAATAAAATATTAAGATCAATATTGTTTTAGTCTATCCATCGATAAATTTGTTTTAAGAATAAAATTAAAGAAATATTTTAGGAAATAGGAAAATAGTTTCTGAGAAAGTTAATCATTCAAGGAAATTTCTCCAGCTAAATCTAATTCGATAGCATTCGCTAATACCTCTAAATGCAGTTTTCTAACTTTTAACTTCGTTTCAACATGTGCTTTTTCATTTAGTTTAGAAAACATCATTGCTACTTTAATCGCCGTGGGCAACAAATGTGTTTCCGGAACATTCAAATCTAAAAAACCAGCCTTTACGGCATCTATAGGATTGAATATTTCTGCATTGTTTACACTTCTATTTAGGTAAACTTCAGACAAACGCGATTTTGCAATTGCAATTCCTGCATTGTGCATCGTCATACCAATCATTACTTCATTTAAACCAATTTTAAAATCTCCTTCCACCCCTATTCTATAATCTACAGACAATAATAAAAATGCGCCTTTTGCAATTGCATGGCCATTACAGGCAATAATAATTGGTTTTGGGAAAGACAGCATTCTCAAAGATAATTGAGATCCTTTAGTAACCAATTCCTTCGCCGATTCAGGAGATTCCTTCATCACTTTTAAGTCAAAACCAGCTGAAAAAATTCCATTTTGCCCTGTCAGGATTACAACCTTATTCTCCTGCTCAGCTTTGTCTAAACTTGCATTTAATCCTTCAATTACTTGATGGGAAATAGCATTGGCTTTTCCGTTTTTTATGGCAATAATTGCGTAACTCTCTTCTGATTGATAACTTACTAATGGTTCCATTCCTTTAATTTTTTAACTTTAAAACAAGTTACAATAAAATTTTAAAATGAAGAATAATTGATGAATAATTGATCCATACATTTGCATAATCTCTTTGTTTTTATTTGTTTAAATTTGTTCACAAAAATAAATTAAAGACTTAATTACTCATTTTGATAGTCTACGACATCACAACCTATTTTATTTAAGAAGATATAAAAACATATGAATAAAGTTAAAAGATTTTTTCTTTCGTTTGAGCAAAGTTTTTCTTTGCTTTTTCTTCTAAAATGGTTGTGTATTTGTTTGCTCATAGGAGTATTTACAGGAAGTGCATCTGCTGTTTTTTTATGGGCTTTAGAATGGGCAACAGACTATAGAGAAGCTAATGTGTGGATTATTTGGTTATTACCCATTGCTGGTTTTATCATTGGTTTATCGTATCATTTATATGGAGAGAGTGTCGTAAAAGGAAACAATTTATTGATCGATGAATATCATTCTCCTAAAAAAATAATTCCCTTTAAAATGGCTCCTTTAGTATTTTTAGGAACCATACTTACACATTTATTTGGAGGTTCTGCTGGCCGAGAAGGAACTGCTTTACAAATAGGAGGTGCAATTGCAGATCAGTTTACTAAAATTTTTAAACTTTCTAATTTAGATAGAAAAATTATATTAATTGCAGGTATCAGCGCAGGTTTCTCATCTGTTTTTGGTACGCCTTTAGCAGGTGCTATTTTTGCACTTGAAGTAATGGTAATCGGCAGAATAAAGTTTGATGCTATTATACCTAGTTTTTTAGCCGCTATTTTTGCGAATTATTTTTGTGATATTTGGCAAATCTCTCATCATACACATTATAACATTACTGAGATTGTCGCAATATCGCCCTCTACAATTTTGTGGTCTTTATTAGCCGGTATTATTTTCGGACTCGCAAGTATGTTGTTTTCAAAATCTACGCACTTTTGGGGAAATTTATTTAAAAAACACATTCACTATCCACCGTTACGCCCATTAATTGGTGGTACTATTTTAGCAGTTACGGTGTACCTCATAGGAACAACAAAATATATAGGACTAGGGATACCCACCATTGTTGATGCTTTTAATATTGATTTAAATTCTTATGATTTTTTCCTAAAATTATTGTTTACTTCTTTCACACTGGGAGCTGGGTTTAAAGGAGGAGAAGTGACTCCTTTATTTTTTATAGGTGCTACTTTAGGAAACGTATTAATTTGGTTTATTCCTTTACCAATGGGATTATTAGCAGGAATGGGATTTGTGGCTGTTTTTGCAGGAGCAACAAATACTCCAATTGCTTGCACGATAATGGGAGTTGAGTTATTTGGAATAGAATCTGGAGTTTTTATAGCCTTAGCTTGCACCACTTCTTATTTATTTTCTGGTCACTCTGGCATTTATTCTTCTCAAATTATTGGAAGCCCAAAACATGTGTTTTTTAATAATGAAAAAGGGATACCTCTTACTGAAGTGGAAAATAAAAGAAATAAAAAGTAGCTTCTAAGGGTCTAAATAATTTATAACTCTATCTCTTCAACATCTACCCAATTCTTTTTTTCCACTACCGTTCCTTTATTTAAAATAACAACTCCAGGATTTGCTCTGATCATTGTTTTTAAAGTAGTTTCATCGCAGAATAAAAAATCAAAAGGTAAATTATATTTTTCTTTAGCGAGAACTAAATCATCAGAAAATGAAGCAGAAACTCCGTAAACTGTATATCCTTTTTTCTTTGCTTTTCTGCCAATTTCTTTAATTGCACGAAACCCATTTACGTCTGCCTTATCTAAATTATAAACAATCACTAACATTACTTTTTCTTGTCTCAATAATTCTGGTGCCAAATCTGCTTGTGCATCTTCTAACATAAAATCGTGAACAGGGGCAATACTGCCGTCTGCTGGAAAAACCATTCCTTCAGGAATATTCTTACCGATAGCATAAGCTCTAAAATCTATTAAAGGTAAATGAGTTAAAACATGTTTTACAGTAAATAAAAATAATGCCAATGATAAAAAAGTAATTATCATAGGTGTTTTTCCTTTAAAAATAGGTTTAATAAATGCTACTTTTAACAATAAGACAATAATTAAACCAATTAAAATTATGTTTTTATAGAAGGTTTCCCAAGTCGATAATTTTATAGCATCTCCAAAACAACCACAATCTGTTACTTTATTGTAGTAGGCAGAATACCAAGTCAGAAATAGGAAAATAAGTGTTAACAAAAATAAACTCCAAACGGTTAGTTTTGACTTATAGCCAATTAAAATCATAACTCCTAACAATATTTCTGCAACGATTAATATGATAGCAAATGGCAATGCATACGGAATTAAAAACTCTAAATTTAAAACATCTTCAGAAAAATATTCTTGAAACTTGTATTTAGAACCTATTGGATCTACCAACTTCACAAAACCTGAAAATATAAATAAGGCCCCGACTATAATTCTTGCTAATTGAACTAAAAACTTCATCTATTTTTATTTATTAATATTATTAAAATGTTTAGGAAAAGAACTCCTATAACCGTCATTACTGTTTTTTACTACTAAAGTATAATCTCCTCTAACTATTAAATAAACTACAAACAGTATGACTAAAAAAAATAATACCACTTATACATTATTGATTATCCTAAATGAATCATTGCAAAAATAGCATAATTAATCATGTCTTGATAATTTGCGTCAATTCCTTCAGAAACAATTGTTTTACCTTTATTATCCTCAATTTGTTTTACCCGTAGTAATTTCTGTAATATCAAATCTGTTAAACTAGAAACACGCATATCTCTCCAAGCTTCACCATAATCATGATTTTTATCCATCATTAAATTTTTGGTAATTTCACTATGTTTATCATACAAAACAGTAGCATCTTCCGTGCTTAAATCAGGGGTTTCAACAACACCATTTTCCAACTGAATTAGTGCCATTATGGAATAATTAATGATTCCAATAAATTCAGATTTTTCACCTTCATCCACTTTTCTAACCTCATTTTCTTGCAGCTGACGAATTCTTTGTGCCTTTATAAATATCTGATCTGTTAAAGATGGTAATCGTAAAACTCTCCAAGCAGAGCCATAATCAGACATTTTTTTTATGAATAAACTTCTACATTGGTCTATAACGGCATCGTATTGTTTTGAGGTATCTTGCATTTTTGTAAAAAAGTATTTTCCCAAATGTAGTAAATCTTAAAAGCATTTCATTTATTTTTACCATGAATTTATCAACTATAAAATGAAAAGAATTGTTGTTTTTTGTGGTTCGAGCTTAGGCTTTAATCCTGTTTACAAAGAAGCTGCCATAGAATTAGGAAATTATTTTGCTAAAAACAAAATTGGTTTGGTTTATGGGGGCGGAAAAATAGGAATGATGGGAATTCTGGCTGACACAATTTTAGATCATAATGGTGAGGTTATTGGGGTCATTCCAAAGTTGTTAGAAAAAAAAGAAGTTGTTCATGCTGGGGTAGAAGAAATGATTGTTTGCAAAAAAATGAGTGAGCGCAAAGTAATTATGAGTAAATTAATTAACGGTTATATAACCCTTCCTGGAGGTTTTGGAACGTTAGATGAGCTTTTTGAAGCACTCACTTTGAATCAATTACATATTGAACAAAAACCTGTTGGCCTTTTAAATATAAACGGCTTCTTTGATGGCGTACTATTGCAGTTAGATAAAATGGTGGAAGAAGGATATTTAAAACAAACTAATAGAGACATGCTATTAATTGGAACTTCTGTAGAAGAGTTAATGCAAAAAATAAACAATTACAAAGCATTAGAAATAGGGAACGTAATTAATAAAGTGGTACGCTAAAATGACTATAAATTGCAAGGGAACTTTAGTAGATCTGTCCTCACCAAAAGTAATGGGTATTTTAAATATTACTCCTGATTCTTTTTTTGATGGAGGAAAATATAAAAATGAATCTGAAATTCTTGGACAAGTTGAAAAAATGCTTTTCGAAGGGGCTACATTTATTGATGTTGGTGCATATTCTTCCAGACCAGGGGCAAAGCATATTTCTGAAAAGCAAGAACTGCAAAGAATTGTTCCTGTTATAGAATTACTGATAAAAAAATTTCCTGAAATAATTATTTCTGTAGATACTTTTAGAAGTGCAATTGCGAGAGAAACCATTGATGCTGGTGCAGCTATTATAAATGATATTTCTGGCGGAAAAATGGATGATAACATGTTTAAAACTGTTGCTAATTTGCGAGTACCATATATCTTAATGCATATGTTAGGTACTCCCCAAAATATGCAACTAAATCCTGTTTATAAAGATGTTATTCAAGAAATTATTTCCTTTTTTGCAGAACAAATCTTCAAGTTACACCAATTAGAAATCAATGATATTATTATTGATGTTGGTTTTGGTTTTGGAAAAACTATCAGTCATAATTATGAAATTTTAAAAAACTTATCGCTTTTTAAAAGTTTAAACGCACCTATTTTAGCAGGAATTTCGCGTAAATCCATGTTGTACAAAACGTTAAATATTTCTGCAAAAGAAGCTTTAAACGCAACTACTTCTGCAAATACTATTGCCCTTTTAAATGGTGCAAATATCCTACGAGTTCACGATGTAAAAGAAGCAATGGAAGCCGTTAAAATTGTACATCAACTTTCTTCATAGATACCTATTATTATAGCCTTAGTCTCAAAAAGGAGCAAGTAATAATTTTTGTTTAATGTATAAAATTAAACAGTATTGCAAATTAAGAAACCTACATTCTTCTGCAAGAAGACTTAAATACTAATTGGTAGTATCCTAAGTAATAAATTGCAGATAAATTTTTTTACTAAAACGATGTCCTATTTTTAATTGATTTTAAAAAATCAAAAAAAAAGATGAATTGAAAGAAGTAAAGATTAAATTCATTTGTAAAAAATGATCTTATTTTGATTTCCTACATCGAAATAAAAAAGGGATATTGTACTAACAAAATTTATTAGTACTTTTACCTGAAACAGTCTATTCTCTTCATGTTAGATTTTATCCCTTTTTCTATTTTAGATGTGCTAGATATTTTGCTAGTAGCAATATTACTCTTCTATATTTATAAATTATTAAAAGGTACAGTAGCCATAAATATTTTTATAGGAATTGCTTTTATATTCTTAATTTGGAAAATTACGCAAGCTTTAAGCATGGAAATGTTGAGTGGAATTTTAGGTTATTTACTTTCTGGAGGAGTTATTGCTCTAATTATTGTCTTTCAGCAAGAAATTAGAAAATTTCTACTAATGATTGGTACCACTAACTTTTCAAGTAAGAAAAGTTTTTTAAATCAGCTGAAGTTTTTACAATCAGAAATTAGTTCAGAAATTGAAGTAGATAAGATTTTAAAAGCATGTTACAACATGTCTAAAACTAAAACTGGAGCTTTAATCGTTATTGAAAAAACGAATAGTTTAGATTTTTTAATAAACAATGGAGATCCTATGAATGCGCTTGTAAACGAAGTAATTTTAGAGAGCATTTTTTTTAAAAATAGTCCTTTGCACGATGGAGCAACAATTATTAGAGATAATTATATTGTTGCTACGAGAGTCGTTTTACCAATTTCTGATAGTACAAAAATACCTACTAGATTTGGTTTGAGACACCGATCAGCTATTGGAGTAAGCGAAAAAACAGATGCAGTTTGTTTATTAGTTTCTGAGGAAACTGGTGAAATTTCTTACATAAAAGATGGTGAGTTTGTACTATATTCAACCCGTGAAGAACTCCACGAGAAGCTTAATAAAGATTTAAACTAAAAACGGATAATCTTAGTTCATTTACTAAAAACACATTAAGAAGCTTGGTCCAAACTAAATTGCTTATCATATAAATTTTTATAATAACCATTTTCTTTTTCTAATAATTCTAGGTGAGACCCTTCTTCGACAATCAAACCTTTATCCATCACAATAATTTTATCAGCCTGTTTTATAGTTGCTAATCTGTGTGCAATTACAATAGAAGTTCGGTCTTTTGTAATAGTTTCTGTAGCATACTGTATCATTTGCTCTGCATGCGAGTCTACAGAAGATGTTGCTTCATCTAAAATTAAAATACTAGGTTTGCTTACATAGGCGCGCAAAAAAGCAATTAATTGTCTTTGACCCGAAGAAAGCATTGCTCCTCTTTCTTTTACATTATAATTGTAACCTCCAGGGAGTGTCAATATAAAATCGTGAATTCCTATTTGTTTAGCCGCCTTCTTCACTTGATCTAGAGTAATTTTCTCATTTTTTAAAGTAATGTTATTCAAGATAGAATCAGAAAATAAAAACACATCTTGCAAGACTATTGCAACTTGACTTCTTAAACTTTCTAGGGTATACTCGTCAATAGAGATGCCATCAACGTAAATAGTTCCGCTATTGATCTCATAGAAACGATTTATTAAATTGATGATGGTAGATTTCCCTGCACCAGTTGCTCCAACGATAGCAACAGTTTGCCCTCTTTTAACATCCAAAGAAATTCCTTTTAAAACTTCTTCATCTTGAACATAACTAAATCGAACATCTTTAAAACTGATATTTCCTTTTAGATTATTCGCCTTTAAAGTGCCACTTTTGGCAATACTGCTATGTGTATCTATTACTTTAAAAACACGTTCACCAGCAACAATTCCCATTTGCAGTTGATTAAATTTATCTGCAATTTGACGCAAAGGTCTAAACAACATTTGTGCATATTGTATAAAACCCATGATTACTCCAACAGAAATTCCTGAATCTTGAACGGCTTGTCCACCTCCAAACCAAACAATTAATCCAATACCTATAGATGATAAAATTTCTGCAATAGGAAAAAAAACAGAGTAATACCAAATTGTTTTTACATGTGCTTTTTTGTGCTTCTCATTTATTTCTTTAAAATTTTGATATTCGATATCTTCTCTATTAAAGAGCTGCACTATTTTCATGCCTGTAACCCTTTCTTGCACAAATCCATTTAAATTTGCTACCTGATTTCTTACTTCTTGAAAAGTAGCTTTTATAGCTACCTGAAACAATTTTGTTGCGTACACTAAAATGGGTAAAATAAATAAAGTGATTAAAGCTAACTCCCAATTTAAAACAAGCATCACAACAGTTACGGCAAACATTTTAAGAATGTCACTTAAAATTGTAAACACTCCATTACTAAAAAAAGCTGCAATTGTCTCTATATCAGAAACCACTCTAGTAACTAGTTTTCCTACAGAATTATTATCAAAGTAAGACATTTTAAATTGCAAAATATGTCTAAATATTTTTGCCCTAATATCTCGAATAATGTGCTGTCCTACCCAATTTGCAAAGTAGATGAAAGTAAATTGAAGTAGAACTTCCACTAACAAAATACCCAACATTAGTAGCGTATAATTTAATAAGCCTACTTTATCTTTAGATAAGATATAATCATCTACTGTGTTTATTAAAATATAAGGAGATAAAACAGAAAATAATGCTAAAAATATAGTGGAAGAGGCGGCTATAAAAAAATACAAACGATAGCGTTTTGCAAAAGACATGAGTCTTGAGAAAATTTGCATATCAAAAGCATTTCCTGATTTTTCTGCCAAAATTTAGTATTTTATTTTTGTTAAAAATAAGCCTTTTGCAGGAACTGACAATCCAGCATTACCTCTATTTTTGCTTTCTATGATACCTCTAAAATCCTCCTTAGAAATTTTACCTAAGCCTACATCAATTAAAGTACCCACGATAGCTCTGACCATATTTCGAAGAAATCTATTTGCTGAAATATGAAATGTTAATTCGCTACCGTTTAAAACCCAAAAGGCTTCTGTAACATTACAATTAAAAGTATAAACATCTGTTTTTACTTTAGAAAAAGTTTGAAAATCTGTATATTCTAAAAGTAATTTTGCAGCTTGGTTCATGGACTTTACATCTGGCATTTGTGAATGAATTTGCCATGAAAAATCCAATAAAAAAGGATTTCTACCCAAGCAAATTCTATACTCATAACTTCTTGAAGTTGCATCAAATCTTGCATGCTTTTCATCTTCCACCAAAAACACATTACACACAGAAATATCATTGGGTAAAATTGAATTCAATTTAAAAACAACATCCCCTTTTAAATCCTTATCAAAATCAAAATGTGCAAACATTTGCTCAGCATGTACCCCTGTGTCTGTTCTACCTGCTCCAACAACTTGAATTTTTTGTTGAAAAATTGTACTTAATGCATTATTTAATTTTTCTTGTACCGAACTAACATCTGGCTGAATCTGCCAGCCATGATATGTTTTTCCATTATAAGAAAGTTCTATAAAATATCTCAAGAATAATTATTTTTTGAAGACTTCAAAATTACGGAATTTATTTTGTTATCATTACATTTGAATCTTTAGAGACGTTAAACTTTTCTTACTTTTTTTTACATGAAGAAAATCTTATTATTATCAGATACTCATAGTTATATTGATGACCAAATTTTAAAGTTTGTAAAACAGGCGGATGAAGTTTGGCATGTAGGTGATATTGGTGACTTAAACGTTACTGATACCATAAAAAAACTAAAGCCATTAAAAGCAGTTTACGGTAATATTGATGGCGCGGATGCAAGAAGTGAATTTCCATTAGATCAAAAGTTTTCTATTGAAAATGTTTCTGTTTGGATGACACATATAGGAGGTTATCCCAATAAATACAACCAAAGAATAAGGGAAGATATTACTAAAAAC
>Ga0208971_1001338_pt1 | contig 14868 bp, 18 predicted proteins | sample AOAMet1_18_M0_10_2_FD_188229 | JGI IMG/M metagenome (GOLD analysis project Ga0208971, IMG submission 188229) | Ammonia-oxidizing marine microbial communities from Monterey Bay, California, USA - CAN11_18_M0_10 (SPAdes) | ecosystem: Environmental > Aquatic > Marine > Intertidal zone | place... | reverse complement strand
ACTAATTTTTTTGTAGTATGTTTTACAAGAGTTACCACAATCTTGGCATGCGCTTTGGAATCCAATAAAAACGTCGAACCCAATTCGCCCCCATGGGGTAAAAGATTATATAGGAATTGCCTAACGATTAGAATTTTTTAAAATTCTTTGTTTTTCTCTATTCCAGTCTCTCTGCTTCACATCTTCCCTTTGGTCATAGGTTTTTTTGCCTTTGCCAATAGCAATATCGCACTTAATTTTATTCTCTTTCCAGTAAACCATGGTCAGCACACAAGTCAGCCCCTGGAGAGCAACCGAATCAAGAATTTTATTTATTTCTTTTTTATTAAGCAGTAGTTTTCTAGAGCGAGTTGGGTTGATACTTTCATGCATCAATGATGCGGGTGGATCAATCTTCAAGCCAATCACCCAGGCTTCATTATTTTTTAAGGTAACGTAGGAATCTTTGACATCGACCTTGCCATCCCTCAGCCCTTTAACTTCCCAGCCCTCTAAGACAATTCCGGCTTGATATTTATCTGTCAAATGATAGTTTCTTGCAGCATTTTTATTTTTGACGATGATATTATTGTTTGCAGCTTTCATATTAAGTATCGTAATTATGAATCTGTTAAATCTATTTGCAAACTTTGAGGATTTTTTATGCAAGAAACTAAAGTTACCCTAATCTATTTTGGCCTAAGTTTATTTATTTTTTTGGCTTTGATTCCATGGATTTTAGATATTGAGCATGGATTGATTTCCATCAAAGCATTTGGCATTTATGGAGGGATTGTTATTGCATTTTTAGGAGGGTTTATTTGGGGGTGGGATGATCAAACTAACTCATCATTTAATCTTTGGTATGCAATAGGGTTTTCATTGATGGGATTATCTACTGCCTTACTTGCCCATATTTACATTGGATTATGTTTAATCTTAATAATTTTTAGTTTACAACTTTTTTTATACTTTGAAAGTACACAAAGTGAGTATTACAAAAATAACAATAAATATGCAGACGCAAGAAATTTAATTACAAACTTGGTTACAATATGTTGCATAACATTATTAGCTTTTATTTTTAACCCTTACACATAATCTCAATATGAATATCAATCCTTCTAGCTCTGTTAGTGAATCTATTTCATGGGTTGGTAAATGGACTTTTGTCTTGGCTGCAGCAGGCTCAGCAGTTGGTTTAGGGAACATTTGGGGCTTTCCTTACAAAGCAGGAACCGAAGGCGGCAGTGCTTTTGTTTTAATTTACTTGGGCTGCATCCTGGTTGTTGGGTTACCAATCATGATTGCTGAAATTATGATTGGAAGACGAGCTCGAAAAAGCCCAGTTAATGCCATGAAAATTGCTGCCATGGATTCTGGGCAAAGCTCTAAATGGCAAGCAGTAGGATGGGGTGGATTGGTATCAGGAATTCTGATACTTTCTTTTTATAGTGTTATAGCTGGCATTTGTTTGAATTATATAGGTATAGCAGCAATGCCAAACACAAGCATTTCTTCTGTTGAACAATTTACTCTAGTGACTACTTCAGCGCCCAGATTGCTATTCTGGCATACAGTCTTTATTGGATTTAATATTGCGATTCTTGCTGCTGGAGTGATTGGTGGTATTGAGCGGATGGTTCGTTTGTTGATGCCAACATTATTCGTTCTTATGATAATCATGGTCATTAATGCCATGATTAATGGCGACTTTGTAAGAGGTTTAAGTTTCTTGTTTTCACCTAATTTTTCCGACGTTGATGCAACAACTTTTTTGAGAGCTATGGGACAAGCATTTTTTAGCTTAAGTCTCGGTATGGGCTCAATAATGTGCTATGGATCTTACATGCCAAAGGAAGAAAATATTTTTAAAACATCTCTTACTGTTGCCGGCCTAGATACACTGATTGCCATCTTGGCAGGCCTAGCCATTTTCCCAATTATTTTTGCTTACGGCATGGAGCCAGAAGCTGGACCAGGTCTTGTATTTATAAGTCTATTATCAGTGTTTGTAGATATGCCATTTGGCAATATTTTAGGACCAGCATTTTTTACTTTACTATCTATTGCAGCTCTAAGTAGCGCGATCTCGTTGCTTGAACCAAGTGTCGCTTATTTTGAAGAAGAAAAAATTACATCACGTTTTTCTGCAGCCATGATCCTAGGATTGTTGGCATGGTTTATTGGTTTAGGAAGTGTATTAAGCTTTAATGAGTGGTCTGATAAAGCTTTTATTGGAGATTTAAACTTTCTTGATTCAGTAGATTATCTTGCAAACCAATTTCTGATGCCAATAGGCGGAATGATGGTAGCAATATTTGCAGGCTGGTTCCTAAAACCAGATCTTGCCTTGGATGAATTTTCTGGTATTCAATTAAAAGTTTTCAATACTTGGAGATTTTTTATTCGATTTATTTCTCCAACATTGGTTGCAGCAGTATTTATATATCAGTTGACTTCATAAAATATGTCTCAGAATTTTGAGCGCTCCCAGAAATTTTTTGCTGAACCTGAATCTATCCTTGAGTTAATTAATAACTTTGAGGTTTATAAAACATTTTTACCTGGATGCCTTGAATCAAAGAGATTGTTATCTAGCTCTGAAACAGAGGTTAGAGGATTACTTGTATTTGGACTGCTCAATAAAACCTATGAATTTGAATCTATCAATCAAACAGACGGGTACGAGGTTCAAATCAAACAGATCAAGGGTCCTTTTACGCAGTTTTCTGCTTCATGGTCTCTTTCTGTGTGCAAGCAAGGGATCACGAAAGTTCACTTCTGTGCAAGTTTCAAACTACCATTTTTCTTAAAAATTTTTGCAAGACAAAATACCATTGATACGATGGGTGATAAATTTTTAAATGCCTTTGCAGGACAGCTATCTAAATGAAGATTTACCTTTCATTTCAAGGCTTGCAGGGATTAGCATTTAAAGAATTAGATGTTTCAGAGAGCATAACAGCACAAGAGGTGCTTGAGCTCCCTAAGATAAAAGCGCTTTTAGATCACGCAACCTTTGACTTTAAAATTGGAGTTAATAGCGTAGCACTTGATGGAAAATATAAGGCATTGCCGCAAAATTATAGGATGTCAGATGGAGAAAGGCTCGAGGTTTATAAGCCTTTAAGTCAAGATCCGAAAGAGAGAAGAAAAGCTAAAGCTGACCAGCAATAATCTTAGTTTGCTTCTGGGTTAGTTTCTTCTATGACCCAGCTATCAAGTTTATTTTGCTTATCAAATACTAGAAATAGTTTTTTTTCTAGAATTACCATGTCTCCAACCTTTACAGAGTAAAAATAATCCCATCTTTGTTGGTGAATTGGACTTTTTAATAGGGGGGTCCCCAGAAGATATTGAACTTGGTCTTTTGATAGGCCTTGAGTAAGCTGCTCCACATCCTTATCCTCTATGATATTTCCTTGAAGCACTGGTACTTTGTAGGGTGAAAAAGTTGAGCATCCAAATCCCGCTGAAATCAGGAGAAAAGTGACGAAAAAAGTTTTGGTTAATTGCTTCATGAGATGATTTGATTATACTTTGAAAGAGAATACAAGGAAAAGTTCATGAGTAAAGAAAATACTGAATTAAAAAAAGCTGGTTTAAAGGCAACGCTTCCAAGAATTAGGATTTTAGAGGCCCTTGAATCCAGCGAGAACCGTCATTTAAGCGCTGAAGAAATATATAAGCAGCTTATTGCTTCTGGTGAGGATGTCGGCCTCGCGACTATCTATCGAGTTTTAACGCAATTTGAATCAGCGGGCATAGTTATGCGACATAACTTTGAAGAAGGTCATGCTGTCTATGAAATTACTCCTGATGACCATCATGACCATATGGTGTGTTTAGAATCTGGCAAGGTAATTGAATTTCATGATGAGCTGATTGAAAAGCGTCAGGAAGAAATTGCAAAAGAAATGGGCTATGAGATCGTGGATCACAGCATGGTTCTTTACGTCAAACCAATTAAATAATTTCGTATAACCCCTTGAACTAGCTCTTATTCATCCCAATATATTTGTTATTGGAATAAATGATGGCTAAAAAAAATAAAACTACAGATAAATCCGCTCTAGAGAATGATGTTCTAGTGGAAGATGTGGTGGAAGAATCTGAGGTCGAAGACCTTGAAGACCTTGAGGAAGTAATTACAGAAGATGAGCCTGAAGAGGACGATGCTGATAAAAAAATTCATAATTTAGAAGAGGCTCTTTTAAGATCTAGGGCAGAGCTTGATAATGCCTTGAAGAGAAGTGTTGCAGATATTGAAAAAGCTCATAAATATGGTGTTGAGAGGCTGTTGAATGAGCTATTGCCGGTAGTAGATAATCTTGAGCATGCATTGAAGAATTTTTCTGGAGAATCATCGGCCGAAGACAAAGAGGGTGTTGAGTTGACACTAAAATCATTTGAGTCAGCACTTGATAAATTTGGTATTAGACCCATCTATCCAATTAATGAACAATTTGATCCAGTTAAACACGAGGCTGTAATGACCTCACAGGATCCAGAGAAAGAAAACAATGAAATTGAAAATATATTTCAAAGAGGATGGGAGCTTCATGAGCGAGTCGTAAGACCAGCCAGAGTCTCCGTCATAAAAAATTAAAATATTAGGAAAAAAACATGTCAAAAATTATAGGAATAGATTTAGGTACAACAAATAGTTGTTTAGCAGTTGTTGAGGGCCAACAACCCAAGGTAATTGAAAATGCAGAAGGTGGAAGAACCACGCCATCAGTAATTGGCTATGCAGATGACAATGAAGTGTTAGTTGGAGCTCCAGCTAGACGTCAGTCAATAACCAATCCTGAAAAAACTTTGTATGCAATCAAAAGATTGATTGGTCGAAGATTTGAGGATGATGTTGTGAAGAAAGATATGGATATGGTTCCCTATCAAATTATCAAAGCTGATAATGGAGATGCTTGGGTTCAAGTAGACGATAAGAAACTTGCCCCTCCCCAAATCTCTGCTGAAATTCTCAAGAAATTAAAAAAGACTGCCGAAGAGTATTTAGGGCATGAAGTAACAGAAGCTGTTATTACTGTGCCGGCATACTTTAATGATTCCCAGAGGCAGGCAACGAAGGACGCCGGTAAAATTGCTGGGCTGGAAGTAAAAAGAATCATCAATGAACCTACTGCTGCAGCCTTGGCCTATGGTCTTGATAAGCACACGGGCGATTCTGTGGTTGCTGTTTATGACCTAGGTGGTGGAACTTTTGATATTTCTATTATTGAAATCTCAGAAGTCGATGGAGAACATCAATTTGAAGTGCTTGCCACCAATGGAGATACTTTTTTGGGAGGAGAGGACTTTGATCTTAAATTAATAGATTACTTTGTTGAAGAGTTTAAAAATGAATCAGGATTCGACTTAAAAAGCGATCCTATGGCCCTTCAAAGATTAAAAGAAGCAGCAGAAAAAGCAAAAATTGAATTATCTTCTTCTGATCAAACTGAAATAAATTTGCCATACATAACAGCAGATAGTTCTGGCCCAAAACATTTTGTTCATAAAATCACAAGAGCGAAACTTGAATCTCTTGTTGAGGATCTTGTGGAAAAAACTCTAGCACCATTAAAGCTAGCACTTGAAGATGCTAAATTATCAATCAATGATATCAATGAGATTTTATTGGTTGGTGGTCAGACTAGAATGCCGATGGTGCAGCAAAAAGTTAAGGACTTTTTTGGTAAGGAGCCACGAAAAGACTTAAATCCTGATGAAGCGGTAGCAGTTGGTGCAGCAATTCAGGGGTCAGTGTTGTCTGGTGACACAAAAGATGTATTGCTTTTGGATGTTACGCCTCTTACCCTTGGCATAGAGACTCTAGGCGGAATTGCTACTCCATTGATTGAAAAGAATACTACGATACCAACTCAAAAATCACAGGTATTTTCAACAGCCGAAGATAATCAATCAGCAGTAACCGTTCACGTTATTCAGGGAGAAAGAAAACAAGCTGCTCAAAATAAATCATTGGGTCAATTTAATCTTGCAGATATTCCCCCAGCTGCAAGAGGAACACCGCAAATCGAAGTTTCTTTTGATCTAGATGCTAACGGCATACTCAATGTTGCAGCTAAAGATAAAAATACTGGTAAAGAGCAATCTATAGTCATTAAAGCCTCGAGTGGATTATCTGACGAAGACATTGAAAAAATGGTTCAAGATGCCGAAGCTAACGCTGAAGACGATAAGAAATTTGAGAGCCTAGTCCAAGCTAAAAATAATGCAGATATGCTTGTTCACGCAACAAGAAAAACAATTGAAGAATCTGGTGACAAGATCACTGATGATGAAAAAGCATCGGTTGAGTCTGCAACTGTTAAGTTGGAAGAAGCGATTAAACAAGATAGTCTTGAGTCCATTGAAAATGCTTCTAAAGAGCTAAATGATGTATTAGCCCCATTAACTCAAAAATTATATCCACAAGATGAATCGGGATCAGATCAGGGAGCTACTGAAGAAACAGTTGCCGATGAGAATACAGTTGATGCAGAATATGAAGAAGTAAATGAAGAAGAAGTAAAAGAAGAAAAGTAAGTTATGTCACAGAGAGACTATTATGAGGTCTTAGGGGTCTCTCAAACTGCTTCAGGGCCAGAATTAAAAAAAGCCTTTAAGAAATTAGCTATGAAATATCATCCTGATCGCAATCCGGATGACCCTCAGGCTGATAAAAAATTTAAAGAAGCCGCAGAAGCATATGAAGTCCTTTCAGATGCTGACAAAAAATCATCTTATGACCAGTTCGGGCATGCTGGTGTTCAAGGCATGGGCGGAGGCTCAGGCGCTGGCTTTCAAGATTTTAATGTAGGAGATATCTTTGGAGATATCTTTGGTGATGTGTTTGGTGGCAGAGGTTCTTCTAGGCGTTCTGCCAGAGGTCAAGACCTTCAATACAATCTAGATTTATCATTAAAGGAAGCTATCTTAGGCATCAAAAAAACTATCAAAATTCCTGTTAATAAATCCTGTGACGACTGCTCTGGATCTGGAGCGAAGCCTGGTTCGTCGCCTATTCCATGCGGTCAATGCAATGGAATCGGACAGGTAAGAATGCAGCAAGGTTTCTTTTCTGTGCAACAACCATGCAATGCGTGTCGAGGTGAGGGTCAGATTATTAAAGATCATTGTGGTACTTGCAGGGGTGCAGGGGTTATCGAGGAAACTAAATCTTTATCTGTTAGTATTCCCGCAGGAGTAGATAACGGTGACAAGGTGAGATTGTCTGGTGAGGGAAGCGCAGCTAGAGGAGGCCCAGCAGGAGATCTTTATGTTGCGATTCAGGTTATAGCAAATGATATTTTTGAGCGAGATGGGCGCGATTTGTATTTTGAGGCACCCATCCCTTTTAATATTGCTATTCTTGGAGGCTCAATTAATATCCCTGGATTAGAATCCAAAATTTCATTAAAAGTACCTGCCTATACACAAACAGGCAAAATTTTTAGAATCAAAGGGAAAGGAGCATCCTCAGTAAGAGATTCGAGAAGGGGAGATTTAATGTGTCGAGTTGTAGTGGAAACCCCTGTTAATTTATCTAATGCCCAATTGAAAACTTTTAAAGAATTTGCTGAATCCATAGAATCAGAAAAGCATCACCCGATTAAAGAATCTTTCAATCAATCTGCTGACAAGTTTCACAAAGAATAAAAATTGCATATTCTCTTAAATGGATACAACGGCAATATGGGCCAATCTATCAGGCATCTATCAGATGAATTCCCTGAGATTACAGTTCAAGATTTTAAAGTAGAAAAAATAAATATTGCAACTCAATCTCTTGTAATAGATTTTTCTTCCCCCGATTATTTATCTGAAATTTTACATACTTGCGTTGATCAAAAATTGCCCCTGGTCATAGGGACGACAGGCTTAAATTCAAATCACCATGAATTGATCGGCAAGGCAAAAAAAACTATTCCAATTTTAATGGGATCGAATATGTCTGTTGGCATTGCAACACTTAAAAAATCTATTACAAATTTTTTGATGTCTTCACAAAAGTCATTCTCTTGCAATCTTATTGAAATCCATCATACCCAAAAAGTTGATGCTCCCTCAGGAACAGCCATTGAGATAATGAAATTTCTTGAAGAGTTGCCTGGTGATAAAATTCAAATGCCTATAACTGTTAATTCTCATAGGATTGGCAGGGCTTTTGGAACCCACAGAGTAGAATTTTATAACTCCAGAGAAACTATTTCTTTTCAACATATTGCTCATTCAAGGGATATTTTTGCTTCTGGTGCCATAGCTGCTGCTCAATGGATTATTTCAAATCCACCTGGACTTTACAGCTTTAATGATTACTTGAACAAAAAACTTTGATCTCAAGCAAATTTTCTATAGAATACACAGACTTTAAATCCCGAAAGCGCTATTGAGATTATTGTTGGGGTGCTCCATTGGAGTCAACTATATGAAGCGCTGGAGTATTAACCCCGGAGGAAATTGTGAGCATTGTTTCAATTAAAGACCTGTTAAATGCAGGCGTTCATTTCGGTCATCAACAAAGATTTTGGAATCCTAAGATGGAATCTTATATTTTTGATACTAGAAAAAAAATTAGCATTATCGATCTTGAGATCACTAAAGAGTGTCTTAACGCTGCATCTTCAAAAGCAGAAGAAATTTGCTCCAAAGGCAATAGAGTTCTTTTTGTAGGCACAAAAAGATCAGCATCCAAAACAATTAAAGAGTCTGCTTCAGCACTTGGCTTGCCATACATAGATAAAAGATGGTTAGGCGGAACTCTTACTAACTGGAAAACGATTCGTGGTTCTATCAGACGCTTATTGGATATTGAAGAGCTTCAATCATCAGGACGAATTAATAAACTTTCTAAAAAAGAAGCTGTTGATATTACTAAGGAATATGAAAAATTAGATGCAAGTGTTGGCGGCATTAAAGATATGAAAGGTCTGCCTGATGCATTATTTGTCATAGATGTTGCCCATGAAAAAATTGCAGTAACTGAAGCAAAGAAAATGGGAATCCCTATTATTGCTTTAGTTGATACTAATTCTAATCCAGATGGCATTGATCATATTATTCCTGGAAATGATGATGCAATCAGATCCATTAGATTAATTACTAAAGTTATAGCTGAAGCCTGTGCTAGAGGTTTAGCCACATCAACTGGCGGATTAAATCTTGCATCTGATGATGCGGAAACTCCAGAAGTAAAAATTAAAAAAGCTGCTGTAACATCTGGAAAAGCTCTGAATCTTGTTGAAAAAGGAGAATTAAGCGAGCCAGAAGAAGATGTTCCTGCTGAGATAGTCATCGAAGAGAGTGCTTTAGAAGCCTCAGAAGAAACTGTTGAAGAGGCTGTCGTTGAATCCGATACAGAGATTGTAGAAGCCGAAGAAGCTAAAGAAGTAAAAGAGACAGAAGAAGGATCTGTAGACTCCTCTGATGCTGAGGCAAAAGAATCTGAGGAAGATAAATGAGTATATCTGCCAGCCAAGTTAAAGAATTAAGGGAGATGTCTGGAGTCGGAATGATGGAGTGTAAAAAGGCCTTAGTTGAAACTAATGGAGATTTACAACAGGCCTTAGATTTACTTAGAGCAAATAGTTCTTTAAAAGCTGAAAAAAAAGCTTCTAGAGTTGCTGCTGATGGAGCAGTTAAAGTTGCCGAGACATCAGCCTATGTTAGTTTGGTTGAAATTAACTCAGAGACAGATTTTGCTGCAAAAGATACTCAGTTTAAAGACTTTACAAGAGCTGTAGCTGATCACTTAGTGAGCTCTCAAATAGATTCCATTGAAGTTCTGAACGAAGCTTTTGATGCGCAGCGACAAACTCTTATTCAATCCATTGGAGAAAATATCCAATTGCGAAGACTTAGTACCCTTGAGACCTCAGATGGTGGCTGTATTGGTTCATATATTCACTCTGATGGAAGGCTAGCAGCGCTAGTTTCACTAAACGTTGATAATCAGGATTTAGCAAAGGATATTGCTATGCATGTTTCGGCCACAAACCCCAGTTGCTTAACCTCAGATGATATGGATCCAGAGTTATTAGCGCGTGAGAAAGCTATCTATATAGCGCAAGCAGAGGAGTCAGGCAAAGACGCAGCTATAATGGAGAAGATGGTAGAGGGAAAAGTAAAGAGATTTTTATCCGAAGTTACCCTTGTCTCACAGGCCTTTGTGAAGAATCCTGATCAGTCCATCCAGCAATTACTAGACGATAATAATGCCTCTATTATAGATTTTGTTCGTTTTAAAGTAGGTGAAGGCATTGAAGTAGAGGTCAAAGACTTCGCGGCTGAGGTGGCTGAACAGTTAAAAAAATGACTACACTTTCCTATAAGCGTCTCCTTGTTAAATTCAGTGGAGAAGCTGTTGCTGGGGATGACGAGCATGGCATTGATCCAAAAATATTAGACCAAATGGCAGCCTCTGTAAAAGATTGCAGAGACTTAGGTGCTGAAATTGGTATTGTCATTGGTGGCGGTAACCTTTTTAGAGGCGAGAAATTAAGCCAAGCAGGTATGGATAGGGTTGCTGGTGACCATATGGGAATGCTAGCTACTGTTATGAATGGCATCGCTTTAAGAGATGCTCTTGAAAGAGCAGGCGTGAAAACAAGGGTAATGTCAGCAATTTCCATGTCAGGGGTAGTTGAGCATTATGATAGAAGACTGGCAATTGAGCTCTTAGCTAATGGTTTTGTTGTAATTTTTACTGCAGGAACTGGCAATCCATTTTTTACTACCGATAGCGCTGGCTGTCTTAGGGCGATAGAAACTCAATCTGATGTAATGTTAAAAGCCACTCGAGTTGATGGAGTCTATTCCGATGATCCAGAAAAAGTTCCCGATGCTACTTTTTATTCAACTCTTACTTACGATGAGGCAATACAAAAAAATCTTAAAGTGATGGATGCGACAGCATTGACTCTTGCAAGAGACCATCAATTGCCTTTAAAGGTATTTAATTTAAACCACACTGACGCGCTAAAAAAAATTGCTTGCGGTGAAGAAATTGGCACATTAATATCATAGATATGAACGAAATAATAAATGATATTAAGCCTAAGATGCAAAAATCTATTGATTCGCTGATGCACGAGTTTAATAAGATTCGCACTGGCAGAGCAAATCCTAATATCTTAGATACTGTAAAAATTGATTATTACGGAAATCCAACGCCAATAAGCCAAGCAGCTAATATCTCCATAGAAGAGGGAAGAACCCTCGCTATTTCACCTTGGGATAAGTCTTTAATTGGAGAGGTTGAAAAGGCTATCATGAAAGCAGATTTGGGTTTAAATCCCAGTACAAGTGGTGATTTGATTAGGGTAACTATGCCGGTCTTGACCGAAGAAACTCGGCAGGAATATATTAAGCAAGCGAGAACGGAAGCCGAAAATTCTCGCATATCTATTAGAAATACTCGTAGAGATGCAAATAATAGTGCAAAAGATCAGCAAAAGGCTGGTGATATCTCTGAAGATGATCTCAAAAGGATCGAGGACCTTGTGCAAAAAGAAACAAATCATTTTATCGGTCTTGTTGAGGCTGAGCTTAAAAAGAAAGAAGAAGATTTAATAGAAATCTAGATTCTTTTTTCAGCAGCCAAGATGGCAAAACATAAAACTAAATCTTTTAACCTTTCAGGGGCAAACATTGCCATCATCATGGATGGAAATGGGAGATGGGCAAAAAAAAATACACTTAATGTTACTTCGGGTCATGAGAAAGGTGTCGATGTAGTAAGAAGAATTGTTGAGTCAGCTGCCTTTCATAAGATTTCTTCTCTCAGCTTATATGCATTTAGTACAGAGAACTGGTCCCGTCCAAAAAAAGAGATTCTTGGGATTAAGAAATTAATTATTAGCGCTATTAACGCTCAGGTGCCAGACTTAATTGATCAAAAGGTTTCCTTAAATTTTTTTGGTGACTACCAAGGCTTTGGCCCTGAGGTTACAAAGGCAATCGAGGGAGCCGAATTAGCAACAAAATTTTCTACACCAACGTTAGAATTAAATATCGCTCTAGGGTATGGCGGAAGAGCAGATATTCTTCAAGCGGTTAAATTAATTGGGCGAGACATAGCTTCCCAGGATTTAAAGATAACTGAAATTTCCGATGACCTAATTTTTCAACATCTAAAAGCTCCAATTAAAGAATTAGATTTATTAATTAGAACAGGTGGAGATCACAGGATAAGTAACTTTCTGCTTTATCATTTAGCTTATACTGAGATTCAATTTGTAGATACATTGTGGCCAGATTTCACAGAGCAGCATTTTGAGCAATGTTTGGAAGAATTTATGAAAACGGAGAGACGATTTGGCAAAAGAATTCTTTAGCAATATCTTATCAAGATTGCCCTCAGCAATTGCACTTGCAGTTGGCGTATTTGGAATTTTATATTTGCAAAACTTGCTTATTATTTCCATGTTAATCGCAGTGGTGGCTGGATTTCTTTGTTATGAATGGTTGCAGGTTTCATTAACTAAAATTCACTTAAAACATATTATTTTTTTAATAACTCCAGCGGTTTTATTTGCAGGTATAGGAGAAAATTTCTTAAGTTACTTTCTTTTTGCATCATTTGGATTTTGGTGCATATATGGATTGTTATTGATTTCAAAAAATACAGGACATTTCACAATTTTTAGTTTCAATAATAATTACTTAGGCATCTTTTTAATACAATCTTTTCTTTTTGGATTGATGGTAATTTTACTATTTCCAAATTCTAGCGTTAATCATTTTTTTGTTCTCTTTCTATTATTATTTATTACCGCATTGATAGATGTAGCAGCCTATTTAGTTGGGAGCAGTATAGGTAAAACTCCATTGTTTCAGGATTTAAGTCCCAATAAAACACTAGAGGGTTTTATTGGCTCGGTAATTACCACTATCTTATTTCTCTCCACAATCTACTGGTTAGAGTTCATTTCATTGAATTTATTTTTACTATTAATAGCAGTGATTCCTTTCGCTTTTATAGGAGACTACTTTGAGAGTCACTTGAAACGTAACCAACAAATTAAAGATAGTGGCTCTTTAATTCCTGGTCATGGCGGCATCTGGGATAGGCTGGATTCGCATATGGCAATTATTCCAGTTTTTGCTGCTTTGAGCTCTTTAGTACTATGAAAAATGTAGTTTTGCTTGGCGCTACAGGCAGCATTGGCAGCAGCACCCTAAATGTTCTTAGGCAAAACAAAGAAATTTTTACGTTAAAGGCGATTGCCTTGCATCAGAATTTAGATATCGCTTTAGAGATTATTAATGAGTTTAATCCTGAGCTTGTATTTATTTCCAATAAAAATATTAATACAGATCATCCTATCTTTTCTTCTAGCTCCAAGATTTTGACTTGCTTAGAGGATCTCAAGTTAGTCATTCAGAACCCAGAGACTGAGATAGTAATCTCAGCCATCTCTGGTTTTGCAGGCCTTCAGTCTAGCTACTGGGCTATTGAAGCTGGCAAAACAACACTCATTGCAAATAAGGAAAGCATCGTTTCTGCTGGTGATATTTTAATTCCATTGGCGGGTCAAACAAAGGCTAAAATCATTCCTGTTGATAGTGAGCATAATGCTATCTACCAATGCTTGTTGGGAGAGAAAGATACATCAGCTATCTCAACAATTCTAATTACCGCATCTGGAGGCCCCTTTAGACAGCTATCAATGCAAGACCTAGAAAAAGTTAGTCTTGAAGATGCTCTTCAACATCCAACATGGAAAATGGGCTCTAAAATTACCATTGACTCTGCAACCTTAATGAATAAATGCCTTGAGCTTATAGAAGCTTGTTATTTATTTCATTTACCAGAATCAAGAATTGAAGTTGCAACTCACCCTCAGAGCATCATTCACTCAATGGTTACATACCAAGATGGCTCAACCATTGCCCAGCTCAGTAATCCTAGTATGGAGGTGCCTATTGCAAATGCTTTAGGAATGGGAGATAGATTGCCTATTAAATTTACTGCACTGGATTTTTCTGCATTGAGCCTTACTTTTGAACCTATTCCAGCTGGAAGAGAGGCAATATTTGAAATGGCTAGGGAAGTCTGTAGACAGAAAGGTAGCTTAGGAGCTATTTTTAATGCAGCAAATGAGAAAGCTGTTCAAGCTTTTTTATATAATGAGATTACTTTTATTAATATTTATGAAGTGGTTGAGAGAACTTTTAATCACTTTTCTTGTTCTAAAGTAACAACAATAGAAGATGTATTTGATTATGATAGACAAGCACGCATTCAAGCAGAGAAGGTGATAAAATCCCTAAACTAAATTTTTCATTAACAGCATGATATATCTATTTTCAGCAATTATTTTATTGGGTGTTCTGATAGCAATTCATGAGTATGGTCATTTTATAGTTGGAAGACTATGTAATATTCATATTTATAGATTCTCCATAGGAATGGGCCCAGTAATTTTTAAAAGATATGACAAGCATGGAGCTGAAATTGCTCTTTCAGCCCTTCCATTGGGCGGATATGTAGCCTTTCATACTGAAAAAGCTTCTGATGATGATTCGGAATTGCTGGAAGGTATGACCCCAGAGCAAAAAGCAAATACTTTTGAAAGCAAGCCTAAATGGCAAAGAGCTTGTGTCATGTTGGCCGGTCCAGTGGCTAATTTTATTCTTGCAATTGGAATTCTTTCAGTTATTTTTGCAAATTCAGTTGAGCGTCAATTTATTCCAGAAGTATCTGATATTTCTTCGTCTTATCTTTTGCAGAACACATCATTGGAGCCTGGACATATTTTAATTTCAATTAATGGTAAGGAAGCATCTAACCTTCAACAGATCAGGCTTGAGCTTTTATCTAACTCTGGCGAAACTGGTTCGTTAGATCTTGTGTTTCAGTCTCGAGATGGCCAAAGA
>Ga0208971_1001332_pt1 | contig 14913 bp, 10 predicted proteins | sample AOAMet1_18_M0_10_2_FD_188229 | JGI IMG/M metagenome (GOLD analysis project Ga0208971, IMG submission 188229) | Ammonia-oxidizing marine microbial communities from Monterey Bay, California, USA - CAN11_18_M0_10 (SPAdes) | ecosystem: Environmental > Aquatic > Marine > Intertidal zone | place... | reverse complement strand
CGAGTCAGCGAACCCTAAAAACACTGGACATTTTCATGACAGCAAATTGATGTCAGACAAAAAAGTCGTCTGCCTTCGGCTACAAATCACGAGATGGCGGCAAGAGATTTAGCTAATTCGAGCGCGGTCAAAACGGGCTTAATTTAAAAGCCATCCACTTCGAAGCGTTCTAAATCAAGAAATTACAGTTCAACTCCCCTACCCCGCTGGCGTATCGTTTGTCTTCAACGATTCATAGAACCAGCGAAACAAAATTTATGAAGCAAAAGGATCGTCTATCGATTCACTTGGCTGAGTAAACCAAGAGGGACCCAGTTCCGTGAGATAGAAATGATCCTCAAGCCGAACTCCAAATTTATCGGGGACGACCAACATCGGCTCATTACTGAATACCATTCCCACCGACATTTTGGTCCCTTCGCCTCGAACCAAATTTGGCCCTTCGTGGATATCGAGCCCACAACCGTGCCCCGTGCGATGCGGCAAGCCGGGCAACTCATAGTCTGGGCCAAACCCTGACTCAACGAGAGAAGCTCGGGCGGCTGCATCGGAGTCTTCACAAGGCACGCCAATCCCCGCCACACTAAACGCTGCCAACTGCGCACGTTTTTCGGCTGCCCAGGCAGATCGATGTTCGTCAGTAGGCTCTCCGAAACAAAAGCTCCTTGTAATATCCGAAATATACTCGTGCAACACACAACCGGTGTCCATCAGAACCCAGTCGTCCGCTTTTAAAACCTGCGGATCTTTTACACCATGCGGAAACGAAGTCGCCACACCGAATAAAACAATACAAAAATAGGATCCAGCGGGTGCGCCAACTCTTCGGTGCGCTTCATCAATAAAAGCCTCCACCTCAGTCGTCGTGATCCCAGGCTCCAAAATCGAAGCGGCTGATTTTAAAACCGCCAACGTCATTTCGTGGGCTCTTTGAATAATTGCAATCTCGGCAGGTGTTTTGATACTACGCAAAGCTTGCGTCACCGCTTGGCCAAGTTCAAATTTGAATTCGGGATTGGCTTTAGACAACCCAGTCACAGTATAAAACGGTGTCGCCTCATCGACAAAAACGGTTCCCTCGCTGATACCGCGACTCAGCATGGCTGAATTGAAACTCTTGTAGGGACTCTCATGCTCGTGCCACCCAACGATAGGGGCTTCAAACATCCAATAATCTCGCAGCGTATCGAGTTCAAAATTTGGAGCAATGTAAAACAGTTCCCCCTCTGCAGGAATAACCGCGGCCACCATCCGCTCGCTGGGACTCCACCTGAGGCCAGTGAAATAAAACAAATTCGTGCTGGCGTGGAGATACATTGCCTGAACGCCTGCGGCCCGAAGCGACTCCTGCAACCGTTTAATCCGAGCCTCAAACTCGGGTTTGAGAACTGGGGTTACACCCGCCGTCATATCGACGAGTTGATCCAGCGCTTCTTGTCTTCGTTTTCCGCCTACACCTGCAGTCATCTGATCACTCCCTTACAATAGTTGAAGTTCTTATCATAAGGCACACCGCGACCCGAAATCACCGGTCTACTCAAATTTTATATCATCAAGATAAAAGGTCAGAGGCTCGCCTTGCCCCGCCAATGAGAAATAAAATCCCGTTTTGATTCTTTGCAGATCCTGCCCGGATAAATCAATCGTGAATTGCTGCCACTGATCGGTCAGTTTCACAGCGATTTCCTTTTTCGCAGTATCGAAATACGGTTGCTCCCGTCCAATCAAGCCAACGCCAAATTTGGACTCCTCGCCACCCTTTTCCCCTCGTGCCCAAAAAGTCAGCTTAGAACCCTCGGAGAGATCATAGCCGCCATCGACTTCACCCCAGTCGTTAGCTGGACTTTGCCACACAACACCCGCCCAAGCGTCGCCGCGATCATATTTAATTTTAAGACAAGATTTACCCGCCTTGGGTTGGATTTCACAATTAGCTTCCAGTGCTAATGAATCATGAGATCCCATGTAACCTGACGGTGTGTACTTGTCTTCGTGCATCTTTTCGTCATAAAGCGTCACCGGTAACGCGACCTTGGTTGCCGGCTTCATTTTGATTGGACCGCGTACCCGGACCGGCAGGTTGGCAACGGCTCCACCATTTTTCCCGTCGTCCACATAGGCATACACCCGATAGAGCCCACCCGAGTCAGGCATTTTAATTTCCGCACTGTCCTTATCGGATTTTACGATGTTCTTTTTATAGGTGGATGGAGCCGCCTGAAAATCACCGCCGGTAACATAATTGGATGACTCATCCGTCATGACCCAAACCACGTTAATCGGATCTCCATCAACATCCGTCGCACTCATCTCGAAGTTCACTGTCTCGCCCAACTCAACTTCGTTCTTTCCTTTGAGTTCGAATTTTGTGATTTCAGGGCAGCGATTTGCCGGAGCCTTGCCCGTCCATAGTTCAACCATTGAATCGACACTTGCTGTCCGATTCCCGTTCGGAAGGAGCATTCCAAACCAAGTGGCCGTCGCTTCCTGCTTAAAGCCCCAAAGAAAGGCGTAAGAGCCAAGGCAATTTTTCGAATCAGCTTTGAAGCTTCGATAGGATTTCGCGTAGTGTTCAGCCTTATTTTTACTCGAAGGTTCGAGAATGGCATCAAGATTATTTTTTGAAACCTCCCACGTACCCACTGGGCCAAATTCTGTGACTACATAAGGTTTAGTCGAACCCGAATCCGCATATCGCTGACTCAAGGAAGGTCCGCCACCGTAGGAATTGATTCCGATTACGTCCACACTTGGACAAAACTTGTTGATCGCTTCCAACTTCCGACCACCAATTTCTGCAATTACTGTCATGACTGGATGCGCAGAGTCAACTTTCTTAATCGAACTGGCAAGGTACTCAATATGAGACCAGACCGCTGGATTTGCCCCCTCTCCCTCCATCTCATTGCCAACTCCCCACATGAGAACGGCCGGATGATCCTTTAGTTCATTCACACATTCCATGACGACGTCAATCTGTTTCGCCATCGAATCGTAATCTTGGTAATTGACACCGTGTCGTTCGTGACCAAGCCAAATCCCGACCGTTACCGAAAGATTCTTCGCATGAGCGGCATCTAAATACTTCCGTGTGTCATCATTAAAATGCCACGTTCTAAATGAATTCGCCCCAGTCGATGCAAGCTCTCCGATCGGGCCGTCGCAACCAACGCCGTTGATGTAGTACGGTTCGCCACCACGAAACAACTGCCAACCCGAGTCCGTTTGTTTCAATTCAACCTGAATCGCTCCGGAATCCTGTCCGACCATTAACTGCGGACAAAAACCCAAAAGAAAGAAAACCGCTGATGCCAAAGTCTTTGATTTTAAATTCATTTTTAGTCGCTTGGTTTACTTGCTAAACGGAAATGTAATTTCAATTCTCTCAACAAACGAGTCACGTGAAAACAAATGACTCGACTCTGCCGCTGTGAGTGTTAGTTCAGATCGCGATGTCTCGCCATCACGAGTAACGACTTTGAACTGATGGCTATCGCCATTTTCATAAACAACGGGAACTTGGCAAAGCGTGAATGCGAATTGATCCAACTGCAACGCCAAGTCAATCCACGCACCGTCTACATTGAGGTACTGAAAGGTCTTCTCGTCTTTGAGTAATTCAGCGGGCCTCATTAACGACGGATCAAAGGAGACGACGCCCTCTTCAATTCGTAAACCAAGTTCATAGAACCTGGCAAGGATATCCTCTTTCACCTGCCCGGTCATGCCGGGTTGCTGCGCGCCAGCGTGTTTCGGCGTGTGCGAATATGGATCTGTTGGAATCGCTCCATACTGATCCGGATTTTTTTCGACGCCAATGCCGCTGCAAATATTATCGTAATGAACACGAACTCGTTCTAAAACGATTCGATCATGTTCGGAACCGTTCTCAGCAGCACATTTTGCTTTTCCAAGATACCCAACCACTGCCAGCTTCAACTTGGAAACCATGTGCCAATAAATTGATCCCAGACCCTCATAGGCAAAAAACGTACCCGATCGACCGGTGAAGGACTCGTGGTCAAACACTTTCTCAAAAATCTCAAGAAGGTCTTGGCTCTCGGAAGAAACCAAATCACCCAAGCCAAACTGAAGCTCAACCGATTTCAAACGCTTTTTTAAAACCGAGGAATTTCGAATGTCTCCGTTAAAATGTACTCCGCCAAGTTTGTCCTTTTTGATAATCGATTCATCCCCTACTTCCATTAACTGACAAATCAGTTTTGACTGCTCAACGTCGCTGACTGGAATCTGGTTTTTCTCAGTAAAAGTTGGGAGATCCCGATCTGGGTAGAGCATGTAGCTGTTTTGATCCACACGATACATTTCACTATCACGCAACGCGTCAAGCACCATCAGTGCATCTTCCAGTTCCAGCAACCCTGAATTCAACACAGAGACTTGCCCCTCTAACATCTCGAACAATCGATTGACCGAGAGAGTGCCCTCACCAAACGCGAGCACGTTGTAAGCATGATAGAGGCCGTCAGAACGCTGGTTGGACAAGATAGTGTCGTCAAGATAACGCAGGTACAACGTGAACAAATCATTCAGATCATCCCTGCGAAACGTGACTTTTTCACCCTTAAATCCATCGGAATAAATCCCCTTGCGGTATTCGTCACCAATCGCAGAAAGTTCATCTACAAAGTTCCTACGGGTCGCGGAGGTCCATCCTTGATCAAGCTGCCGAACATGTGAATTCAGCGCGCTCATTTGGTTTCGTAACGCTTGTGCAACTTCAACTGAAAACACAAACGCCGGAGACTCCAAATTTGAAATCCAATCACGGAGAAAGCAAAGATACTTTCGCAAATCGCACGCCGTCACAACTGACAAACCGTTGCCGACGAGCGCATTGTTTGCATCATTCCATTCTGGACGCTGGGTGTTCAACCAAACCCCACCCCCCGGAACCAGATTGAACATCTTGGCCAACGAGGGAATCAATAACTTTTCCAATAGCGACGCGTGACTTACCTCACCGTCGCGCTGAACTAATTTTCCGTCCTCGCCATTCGCGGCTACCTGATTCGTGATCTCACGATCGAGGGCCTCGTCAAAAACGATCGTATCGCACGGATCTTCCAGAACGTCAGCATAGGGTTTGATTCGGTAGGGAACGTTTGCAAACGAAAAACATTCCTTTGTCAACAAGCCATTCATTTCTGAAGGAAAATATTCACGGCATCGCTCGAGCAGCCGCTGCAGATAGACAATTTGGTGGTCACCCCAGTAGCCAATATTCGACCATGGATCGCTAGGATCCAGCTTCTCCCACTCAAAACCATTTTTTGTGACGCGATAGGGATTGTAACCATCCGCTGTTGAGGCGTTCAAAAACCGTGCGACCATCTTAGGAGCAAACTCCGGGTAAGAAACCGACAGAGCCTCCCAGTTTTGAAAAATATCCCGCCAATTCCCTTGGTAAAATAATTTTTCACGACCATTGTCATCCAAAACATCGATGGAAAATTCATTCCAGGGCCGAGTTGGATCCCCGTGGCGTCGGCTGAATGTCAGCGGCAAGTATTCCATACAAATTCGCAACAGACACGGATCATCCTGCTCCGCGACAAGCCGTTCCAACTCGCGATTTTCAATTGAGTCAGCCAATTGGGTTAAAAACTCAAGATTTCGACCGTGGACAATTCGATTCGTCGATTCTACATGCGCGATAAAATCGTCTTTCGGAATTTGATACCCAGAAACAGGTAAACCTCCCCGCATGACATTGTATAAAACATTGGATTGGTGGCGAACCAACTCCCGCTGGTTAGCCCCAGCCTGTAGTCCATCAGAGGAGGCGATGTACCGCCTCAACTGCTCGTCGCAAGCCACAACATCGGTTTCGACTTCCGAGTTCAACGTTGCGGAAGACTCTCTCCACTGATTGAAGTTGACGACATCCGTCTGGTCTAAATTTAAATTTGCAATGATCTTCCATTGCTGCTCACCACCTGCAGGCAGCCCGACTTCAGCGACCTTGAAATAGGCTCCCCGAGAACCACGAATATCTGACTCGGATCGAACGGCGTTACCGAGTCTGAATTCATCAATTTGGCGAGAACTTAACAACAACCCCGCATCCTCTAGTCCGATTGACCAAACCACGTTCGCGCGAAGCCCCTCATTCGGTTCGGCCCGATCAGAGGGAATTGAACTTAGGTAGTAAATTCCTAAATCAGATCGGGGGAACCTTTCTGATTTTTTATAAGCATCGCCAAGATTACTGAAACGCATTTGAAATGTTGGATCAATTGCGGCAGGTAGAATGTTCTGGATACCGTCGAGGACAATGCAGGATTGTGGCAGCACAGAATTGTTGGAGAGGCAAGATTCTCTCACAAAGCCAAATCTCTGACTGAAGCTCCATGAATAACGGTACGTCAGTTCTAGGTCGTGATTAACCTCCTCGAAAATAATCTTGCTACCGTTGACGTTACGGTAAAGTGACCTCGAAACTCGCGCATCGGGCGTTGCAGTGCCAACCATCGGCGACCAATGAACTTGTTGGCCATCCGGACGTTGAATTCGGACAATCGTCAAAGAACCGGTACTCGATGCCCCGTCAATAATTTTATCCGCGCAGTAATACGGAAACAGGCTTTTACTTGAGTTCTTACGCCCAGCGGTCAACGCGCCTCGACTTGTGATAAACATCCAGTGGTCATAAGCGCTTACGATCGAAAGAAAAAACTCGTTCATTTTCTGAACGTTGGATATGCGAAAAAACTGCTCACCACCTAAATCGCAGTAGTCACCGGATACGACTTGGGTTGTGGGCTGAATCATAGATTGCGTATTCAAAAGTGTTCTCGAGTCTCAGTAATAATAAAGTGTCGACGCTGGTTCAGGGAACTAACAAATTGACCTGAGCGAAATCGAGGGACGAGGCGGGTTTGTATGGGTAAATCCGACCGATTTTCCCCAAGTTCCGCGATCTCTTGAATTCCGCTTCCCACGAATGTGTCTTCGCATCATGTTTTCGGTATATTTATCAGGTAGGATTAACGCGGGCTTTGACTGAATTGCTGTGCCCAAGTCCGCCATCTCAATCCCACCGATCAAGCATTTCAAACCAGCTGATTTTCAGCAAGAAACCAAACTCACGCTAAAACCCGCTGAAGCAGGCAAAACTGTAAAACAGCGGCTTGAAACCGTTTTCATAAATATACACAACAAGTCTTCAGAATTCGAGCCTTTAAGCTCAAAATGCACCAGAACAACCGCCGAAATTGACGTTATGGACCCAAAAAAAATAACTATTCAGGATATAGCGGATTGCGCGAACGTTTCCAAAAGTACTGTCTCCAGGGTCCTGAATAACACGACACCTGTGAATGACAAGAAACGGGAGGCGGTCATGCGGGCCGTCAAGGATCTGGATTTTGAACCCAATTCGCTCGCCAGCGGCCTCGCCGGTGGCAATTCAATGATCATCGGTGTCCAAACCCAAAAGATCGGAAGTCCATTTTACGACTTGGTCACCCGGGGCGTTATTCACTGTCTTACCGACACCAGGTATTCGCCAATTTTGGTAGATGGTGTTTGGAATAGAGAAATCGAACTCAAAGGCATCGACACGCTTTTGCGTAGACAAATCGACGGACTGATCATCATCGGCGGGGACATTGAAAAGGATCACCTTCTACGTCTCGCGGCTAAGAAACCATTGCTTTTAGTTGGCAGGGAAGTAGAAGGACTTCAGGATCGTTGTCTCTACGTTGACAACTTTGACATCGGTTACCAAGCAACGAAATTTCTAATCGAACTTGGGCATCGCAAAATTGTTCACATCACCGGAATTAAGGCTCATCAGGATTCGGTTAGGCGTCTCAATGGATACCTCCATGCTCTCAAAGAAGCCAAGATTCCTTACGATGAAGAACTCGTTTATGAAGGAGCCTTTGATGGACCCTCGGGTGTCCAGGCCATCGATACAATCATCTCACGTGGGAAACAATTTACCGCCGTTTTTGCGGCAAATGATATGTCAGCCTTTGGAGCGAGATTAGCGCTTTACCGGCACGGCATCGATGTCCCCAATGAGGTCTCATTAATTGGAATTGATGATCAGACTGAGGCTCCGTATATGACGCCGCCAATGACGAGCGTTCGGCAGCCTGCCTTTAAAATGGGTGTTGCGGCTGGAAACGCAATGCTTGATTTGCTGATGAATAAAGAAATTGAACTTCCCAAGCCCACGGTTCAAATTAGTGTTCGGGAATCAACAGCTAAGATCGATAACTAAGGTTCGCAACCGTTTCCACATCAGCGGCAATTTCATCCTGGCTTGGTAGACCGCAGACAATACCGAGTTCTTTTCAAGCGCATAAAAAAATCCCTTCGCTAAATTTTAAATTTACCGAAGGGATCTTCTGCTTTAAAACGGATTCGCCCAAGGGCGTTCCATTTTCGAAAAACTTCAAATCAGTCGACTTGATTTCCGTTTTTGTCAATTTTTGGCGCCGAACTATCTTTTCGAGCGTTCGCTTCTGGTTTGTGTTTGCCAGAGAACCACTCGTCATAGGTCGCTTGGTCTTCGACTTCTTCAAAAACACCATTGCCAAATGCGACAATTCGTGCCCCGTCGACACCAGTTTTTTCGAAAGCAAGAGGCTCGTAACAACCGCGTTGACTACCGGCAACGCCCCAACGAACCTGAATCTCTTCGTTGTCCCGCTGACTAATGAACACAGATTCGATGTCGTTCATGTCAAATCCCATCATTTCGAGATTGCCGGTGATCGAAGGATCGTTCAAGAACTTAACAAATGCCTCTTTGTTCTTTGGTCCTTTGTAGTTGTTCTTAACCTGGTACAAAACGTAACTGCTGGCAATACGCATTGTATTGTTCGAGTTAATATCACCTACGATTTGTTCAACAGAATTCCCACTACCACAACCTGCTACCATTGCGATGGCGACCATCGCGGAAGCCAGAGCGCCTCGAATTGACATTGTTTTCCCTTTAAAAACGACCATTTATAGTTTCTCCAAAAAAAAAGACTCCGCATCCTAGGATGCGGAATCCGAATTTGCTTACGCTGTTTTGATTACAGCTCAGTCATGTCGTGTGTCGAGCCGTCGGCACGACGTCCAACCTGATCGGCGACATAGCCATCGATGTTGTTCGAAACCGCTGTAACTGAACCGTCGCCAATTGCGAAGTTAGTTGTTCCGGGGTGAGCCGAACCGAACGAGTGCTCATTGTGATCCGAGTTGCCACGACGTCTGTCGGCGGGCAAGCTATCGGGCCATACGAACGCACCGCTGTCAGATGCCATGAATCCACGCATGTTTGGCCAGTCGGCATTGTGCATGGCTCCAGGAAGATCCCACCAGTCCCAACCGTTTGGCGGCGGACTGTAACGACGAGCATCAACGGATTTTTCACCGATCATGAATGTGTTTGATGAACCGTCCGTAACACCACCGAATCCGACTTTACCAAAGTTTTGGTAAACACGAACGCCAGAGTCTAGGTACGAGTTGAAAGTCTTGGCAATAATTCCACGCCAAATGGTTTGACCTTCAGGCTGCGAAGCCTGCTGATCCTGCCAGTTGAAGCCTCCCCAACCAGCTGGGTATTGACCACCGAAGTTCCATGAAGTCATCACACCGGCGTAATCGCCGAGGAAATAATCTGCACCCCATGACTGAACACCGCGGCGATCGCCGCGTGAAGGACAATTAAAGGTAGGAACAACACGTGACAACATTTTGCCCGGTGAACCATCGGTACCGTCGTTGACACGCATGTCATAAAGATTGTTTTGCTCCATGAAGGGCAGGACTTGGAATCCCCAACCCCAGTTTTCGCGATCGACTGCTGTGCGGAACTGCACGCCAGCGGCGTCAAAACCTTGAGAGTGATCACCCGCAGATGGGAAATACTGATAGGCCGACTCATAGTTGAGGGCGGCTAGAGCAATTTGACGCAATTGATTCATACAAGTTGTACGACGAGCTGCTTCGCGAACCTGCTGAACCGCAGGTAACAACATTCCAATCAGAATGCCGATAATCGCAATGACGACGAGCAATTCGACAAGGGTGAAACCCTTGCGAAGATGTCTAGTTTTCATGAGAACCTCTTTCATGGGACAATAAGAAAATGGAAATATTCACCGCTATGTTTTAAAGCACAATTATGAAACCGCTTTCAAAAACCTGCATCAGCGCGGAGACTTCTGAAACCGGTTTCAGGAATTATAAACGCTTCTTTCGTTCGAGGAAGCGTCAATATCACTAAACCCGCAATTTTTTTGAACTTTTTCAGCTGTAAGTTATTCTTTTCGACCTTTGGATTTGGTGCTTGGGAACCATATCGACCCTTAGCGCGATTTTCGACCAATCTCTCAACCTTGGATTTCATTCCCATAAAACACAATTAACTAGTTATTTATTGAAAATCCTGCAATTCCTTAAAAGTCTTTCATCCACACCTGAATTTTCTTAATGTACTAATTACTTGCATTGGACTATTCTGACAATTATTTCGCTGCAGAAGTTTGTTTGAAAAAAAAATCAAATGTAAGCCCGAAACGTCCACTTCGAGTTAGACAATTTGCTGATGGTGCTTACCAACCCTCCAAAAATTTATGAAAGCAATCACCAAATGGGGCGACAGTTGAGAGAAATTGACTTTCTTACAGGTCCCTCACATGAATCAAGATCCGATAACCGACACTCCTATTTGCAAGTTTGAGCCCCAAACAGGCAAACCCATTTTGTGTTCAAGGATTAGCCGCCCGCAGGTCTTGCTTGAATTCTCTCTCGGTTGAATTCTCTTTAATGAATTGAGATTAGCTCAGTGCAGAGTTTCCCCACGCTAAGCCAAATCTTGCTGGCTAAAGCCCATAGTTGATCGCATCTGAATTTGCGTTTCGCTTAGGAAACAACGCTATTTTTGCTTCGGACGAAAGGCCACAATCCGATCGGGATCGGTTTCTAAAAATCCTCCCCCGATCAGATCAACACAGTAGGGAACGGCGGCGAAAACAGCATCTAAACACTCGGCAATCGCTTTAGGGCTACCGGGGAGGTTGATGATGAGAGCACCTCCCGTCTCGGAAGAGCGGATTCCTGCGACCTGCCGAGATAAAATCGCGGTCGGGACTTTGGTCAAAGACACCTGACGCATTAATTCACCGAAACCAGGCATCATTTTATCGCAGACATTTTCGGTCGCTTCAGGGGTAACGTCTCGAATGGCAGGGCCAGTCCCTCCGGTCGTAATAACTAAATTACAATTCTCATCATCACAGAGGCCGACCAGTGTCGACTCGATTAGTCCCAGTTCATCGGGAATTACCGACGTTATTAACTGCGTCTCAGAAGTCACCGTCGCGTTTAGATAATCGACAACCGCAGGCCCACCTCGGTCTTCATATTCGCCACGACTCGCCCGATCTGAGACGGTCACGACACCAATTTTTGTTGCTGAACCCATTTCTCCGCTGCCTCCCCATACGATTCGACGATCAAAGTTAACGACGCCTGCCCTAAAATACTGACGTTGCTCAACGGTTAGCCCGATGGATTATTTCCGACCATGGCCGATTTTAAAACATCGAGTGACTTCGGTTGATTTAAGTCGTAGCTAATCGTTGAAATGGTAACCTTCCCAGCGGCCAGGGCCTGGGTGTCGGTGAGAAACTCCGAAGGTTCCGGCACCGGAAAATTCGTTGACCAATAATACGGCCGACCTTTAGGATCGGCTCCGGTATCAAAGCCATAGGCCATTGGATTAGTTTCGACGGGAACCAAAACCACTTCGGGTTCAGTTTCGGGATACTTTTCCAGAGCAATCGCCGGGATGTTGATGTTCACAACGGTTCGCGGCGGAAGACTAATTTCCATAACACGTTGGATCAGAGGCCAGACCATTTCTGCAGCAAGGCCGAAGTCCATTGATTCAGAGCTTTCAAGACTCATCGCGAAGGCTGGAATTTCAAAAGTTGCGGCGGCAAGGGCGGCTCCCGCCGTGCCTGAGTGGCCGACGTTAATTCCGGCGTTCAAACCTCCGTTAATTCCGCTCAAAACTAAATCTGGTTTCCATGGACAAAGTTCATGGATCCCTAACTTGACGCAATCCACAGGCGTTCCATTGACCGAGTATCCCGGAATATGATCATCCTGGGAGTCTAAATCCCCGCCTAATGCATGTGGAAACAAAGGGGACAGGAAGGTGATGGCCTGGCTGACGCCGCTCTGTTCAATCCGCGGTGCAACTAAAAAAACCTCATCACAATGACGCCGTACCAGTTTCGCAAGCTGGATAATCCCCTGAGAGTGGACACCGTCGTCGTTGGTAATTAGTACTTTCATTCGCTAGAAATCCGTATCATAAATCGTAAACTACTGAAGATTTAGACAGTATACGCACCGCTTCTATTTCCGATACCGTAGCACTGCTGCCAATTGGGGGCTGATTAAGCCCCTCCGGAATGCGTAATTGTTCGATTTTATCAACGTATAAAACGGCGTTTCTGAACTTCTCGACTTCTTAGGGATCGGTCGTTGGAAAACCTGCCTTACATTCGTATAATCCGAGATTCCCTACCCGCCTGGTTTTCGCGGGTTTTGTTATTTAATACGCAACATTTGGACAATTCGAATGTCACCGGCCACTGAAACAAACGCCAAATCAAATTCCGAACGGATCCTCGTCTTAGATTTTGGATCTCAATATGCCCAGTTGATTGCTCGACGTGTTCGTGAACAACATGTTTATTGCGAAATTGTCCGCCATGACATTACTCCTGAGCAAATAAAAAAACACTCTCCCAGTGGGCTCATTCTGTCGGGCGGCCCAAGCAGCGTTTACGAATCTGAATCACCTAAATGCGATCCCGGCATCTTTGATTTGGACATTCCAGTTCTGGGAATTTGTTATGGAATGCAACTCGCCTGCGATCACCTGGGTGGAAAGGTCGAGAGCACCAGCACCAGAGAGTACGGCCGAGCAATCTGCAATGTCGCTACCGAAGACGTCCTATTCAAAGACTTTCCCAAAGAAGCTCAAGTCTGGATGAGCCACGGTGATCAAGTCCAGCGCGTTAGCGAAGATTTTGCCCCGTTAGCGAATACCAGCACCTGCCCAGTTGCCGCAGTAAAACATTTGAAACTTCCTGTCTACGGGCTTCAGTTTCACCCAGAGGTCACCCACACTCCCGAGGGTTCGATCCTCCTGAAAAACTTCCTCTTCGAAGTTTGCAACTGCACAGGAACATGGAAGCTAGAAGATTTTGCGAACGAGGCGATTGACCGCATCCGCGAACAAGTTGGCAGCTCTCGAGTAATTTGCGGACTCTCCGGTGGAGTCGATTCTGCAGTCGTCGCCGCCTTGCTCTACAAAGCGATCGGGCCACAGCTGTCGTGCATCCTCGTGGACAATGGGCTGCTGCGGAAGAATGAAGCCGAATTGGTGACCGAACAATTCACAGACCACTTCAAAACTGACCTTCGTGTGGTTGATGGAGCTGAGCAATTCCTAAATGCCTTACGGGGCGTGACGGATCCGCAGGAAAAACGGAAGAAGATTGGGCATGTGTTTATTGAATGCTTCAAAGCAGAATCGGAGACAATTGAGGACGCGAAATTTTTAGCCCAAGGCACGCTCTATCCCGACGTCATTGAAAGCGGTGCAGCCGAAGACGGCCCCGCAGCAACCATTAAACTTCACCACAACGTCGGTGGCCTGCCGGAAGAACTTGGCTTTGAGCTAATCGAACCTCTTCGTGATTTATTTAAGGACGAAGTCCGCCGCCTTGGCATCGAACTCGGCCTGCCCGAAGACTTAGTCTGGCGACATCCTTTTCCCGGCCCTGGCCTCGCTGTTCGCTGTCTCGGTGAAATCAAAGAAGAGAAACTGAAGGTCCTCCGCGAAGCAGATGCAATCGTCATCGAGGAAATTAAAAACGCTGATCTCTACCGAAAAACTTCTCAGTTGTTTGCTGTTCTCTTACCAGTCCAGAGTGTCGGCGTCATGGGAGATGCGAGAACTTATGAAAATGCACTGGTGATTCGATGTGTAGACACCGATGATTTCATGACCGCTGACTGGTCACGATTGCCCTATGATATTCTGGCGACAATGTCGACGCGAATCATTAACGAAGTCAATGGCGTCAACCGAGTCTGTTACGACATCAGCTCCAAACCGCCGGCCACCATCGAGTGGGAATAATACAATGGCAAAAACGCCAACAAACTAACCGTTATTAACTCAACCAGATCGTACGAATTCGAAAACTACCGCCATGAGCAAGCAATACATTTTCCAAATGGTCGACATGACCAAGAAGCACGGCACCAAAGCAGTCCTCAACAATATTTGGCTTTCGTTTTACCCAGGTGCAAAAATTGGCGTCTTAGGCCGAAATGGTACCGGTAAAAGTACCCTTCTAAAAATCATGGCGGGAATCGATAAGGAATTTGACGGAGAAGCGCGGCTCACCGACGGTTTCACAGTCGGTTACCTCCCGCAAGAGCCCCACCTGAATCCCGAAAAAAACGTCTGGGACAACGTCCAGGAATCCGTCGCACCGCGTCGACAGCTCTTAGATCGCTACAACGAATTAAGTGCAAAATGCGCCGAGCCTCTCGATGACGATGCAATGCAAAAAGTCTACGACGAGATGGCTCGTGTGCAGGATCAAATCGAAGCTTCTAATAGTTGGTCACTCGATCACGAAATTGAAGTCGCGTTTGAAGTCATGAATTTACCCCCTAAAGACGCGGACGTTACCGAACTATCCGGTGGTGAACGTCGACGGGTCGCCCTCTGTAAACTACTTCTCGAAAAACCGGATTTACTTCTTCTCGATGAACCGACCAACCACTTGGATGCAGATTCAGTTCACTGGCTGGAACGAACTCTTCAGGATTACCCAGGCACCATTG
>Ga0208971_1001319_pt1 | contig 15043 bp, 12 predicted proteins | sample AOAMet1_18_M0_10_2_FD_188229 | JGI IMG/M metagenome (GOLD analysis project Ga0208971, IMG submission 188229) | Ammonia-oxidizing marine microbial communities from Monterey Bay, California, USA - CAN11_18_M0_10 (SPAdes) | ecosystem: Environmental > Aquatic > Marine > Intertidal zone | place... | reverse complement strand
AATTTCACCGAACGCCCCAGATCTTGATAATCGGCAGCAATGGCCGCGATCAACGAGTTGAGCGCAAGTTTGCGCGGCGCCTCTGTGTTCATTTCAGCGTGGGTATAATTCAAAACACTTTCGATTATGCCCATCATACTATCAATGTCGGTTTCCAGTTTTTGCCGCAGTTCAGCATTTTGAATAAGCGCTGCACGCAACCTTAAGCGCGTCGCGGGTGCGCCCAAATCATGACTAACACCAGATAAAACCGCCGCCCTGCTGGCAAGTTGTTCACGTTCGATTTCCAGATAACCGTTAACCGCCTGCACAATTTCCTGAAGTTCCTGCGGCCCTTTAATTTCGTAACTTGAGGGGCCACCGACACTGCGACGATTGCGAAGCATATGTGCAAAGGCGCTAAAATCTGAAGACATGTTCAGCGCAATTGTCATCAAAATTCCAACGCCTACAATGGCCAACAAAATGGCAACAAGGCGTCTGTCGGCGGGCGCATTTTCACATCCCCCAACCGAGGGACCCTGAATTTGCATCCAGGGGGCATCACCCATCTTTGCCAACACAAACGGCGCACTGCAATATGACGCCAATTTGCGAAAAACTTCGCCTGCGGTTTCGGCCGCGGACTGCCCATCTCGATTGGGCAGATCAGCAATCTTATACGTTAGATCGGGCGACAGAATAGCAAGCATGAGCGGCGCGCCAGAAAGACGATTTTGTGCATCCGCGGAAATAGGAATATTCGTTATACGGGCCCGCGCGGGGGCACCTGTGATTTGCCGAAACGAACCAATGTTAGCAAATTTTTGATCCTGATCTGACAATTTTGAGAAAACAGTACCTGTTGGCGGAACTGTTCCATCCTGCATTGCGTTATAAAGTGTCAGTCCATTAACAAAGGCTGCATTCTTATGTTGCTGCCAATTCATCGTTGAAGTGGTCCAAAACCAAACCGCGATACTTCCTGTCAAAAAGGCGGCAACAACCAAAATACTATTTATTGAACGCAGGCTACGAAAACGATTGGTCACGCTTCTTTAGCCTCGACATCGACGGCAAAAACATAACCAACACCGCGTTCAGTCTTTAGAAACTGTGGGTCTTTGGGGTTTACTTCAATCTTTGTACGTAAACGACCAACCAGCACATCAATTGCGCGGCCAAGTGCATCACTTGATTGCGAGGTCTCTCCTGTTACATCCAATGCAACGGCAATCTCTTCTCTCTTTAGTGGAATATGAGGGTTTGCAAGCAACACCTGAAGCAACGTCGTTTCCCGCCGAGATAAAGCGACTTGAACGCCTGTCGGGGAAAATATCTGATCCGCCTTGGCATCATATCGCCAACCACCAAAAACAAAGATTTTAGTGTTTCGGCGGTGAACAAGCGACGCTGATCTTCGCGTGCGGGTCAAAACCGCCTTCACGCGGGCCAACAACAATTCAGGATTAAAGGGCTTTGCAATATAATCATCAGCGCCCACACTATAGCCTTCCATGCGCTGATGATCAGCAGACAACGCTGAAACCATTATAATAGGTACGTCTTGTTCCTGTCTAAGCTTTCGACAAATTTCTAGACCGTTTTCATCACCCAGCATCACGTCCAACAGGATCAGATCAATTCGGCCACCTTCTAATTGGGACCGTACTTCGCTTTCGCTGGCTGCAGGCAAAGCAATGGTGCCGTTCTGGCGCAAAAATTGCGTCATCATCTGACGCATGTCAGGATCATCATCAACAACAAGGATACGCCGAATCGACATCGTTTTGTCCCCTTCATGTTCAGCACCAAACTTCTTCATGCTGTGCATTGCCACACCGTTATGTAACAATTAGCAACAAAATCGAGAGCTAGGTAACAACGTGTAACGCGATGCCTGATTATTTGTAAAGAAGGCCAGAATGTTCGCTGTCAGTGGATTGCATCAAATGCCAGTGACCCGCAGAAACTTACCTATCCAACCGCATTTGCGGATTTTTCTGGGAGGAAACCAAAATGAAATCTTATCTTACTTGCGCAGCATCTACGCTTGCTTTGGTGGCATCAACTGCCGCTTTTGCTGGTCCAGAAGCTGAAGTTTTGCACTATTGGACATCCGGTGGTGAAGCAAAATCAGTAGCAGTTCTTCAAAAAGAATTTGCTGACAATGGTGGTACATGGACCGACATGCCAGTTGCTGGTGGTGGTGGTGACGCAGCTATGACAGCTTTGCGTGCACGCGTTCTTTCAGGCAACGCGCCTACGGCAGTTCAACTTAAAGGCCCAGCCATTCAAGAATGGTATGAAGAGGGCGTTCTTGCTGACATTTCTGCCGTTGCAGAAGCCAACAACTGGGCTGACGTTTTGCCTGAATCAATTGCTGGCCACATGAAATGCGAAGGCACTTGGTGTGCGGCACCTGTTAACGTTCACCGCGTTGACTGGATCTGGGCAAACTCAGATGTTTTGTCATCAAACGGCATCGAAATGCCAAAAACATGGGACGAGTTCAACGCAGCAGCAGCTAAGTTGCAAGCCGCTGGCATCATTCCTTTGGCACACGGCGGCCAAGCATGGCAGGACGCGACAGTATTTGAAGCGGTTGCTTTGGGTATCTTGGGCGCAGACGGCTTTCGCAAAGCATTTGTTGACCTAGACAAAGAAACACTAACATCCGACGCAATGGTCGCTGTTTTTGATCAAATGCGCAAAATGCGTGGCTTTGTTGATCCTAACTTCTCTGGTCGTGACTGGAACTTGGCCACAGCAATGGTCATGAACGGCGAAGCCGCTTTCCAAATCATGGGTGACTGGGCCAAAGGCGAATTCATGGCTGCTGGCAAAGTTCCAGGTGATGACTTCTTGTGCATGTCCACACCTGGCGAAGGCTTCCTTTACAACGTAGACAGCTTTGCAATGTTCTCTGTTGACGGTGAAGAAAAGCGTCAAGGTCAAGACCTTTTGGCGAAATTGGTTGTCGGCCAAAACTTCCAAAAAGTGTTCAACTTGAACAAGGGTTCTATCCCTGCACGTACAGACGTTTCACTTGACGAATTTGACAGCTGTGCGGTTCTTTCCGCAGACGATATGGCTGCAAGTTCAGCTGGTGGATCGCTTCTGCCAAGCTATGCACACGGTATGGCCCTTCGCGGCGCCCAATCTGGTGCAATCACAGACGTTGTAACAGCGCACTTCAACTCTGATATGTCTTCTGCAGACGCCGTTCAGCAGTTGGCAACAGCAGTTGCAAACAGCATGTAAATGCATTCTCTGCCCCTGCCATTAAGGCGGGGGCAGAACCTCTTTTTAGGGAAAAAATCCATGTTCAAATGGCTTGAAGAAAACACCCCGAAATTAGTTCTAGCCCCATCATTTATCGCTGTAATGGTTTTTGTTTACGGCTTTATTGCATGGACAGCTTGGGTTTCTTTGACACGCTCAAGATTGCTTCCCAAATACGAAATCGACGGCTTCATCCAATATGATCGCCTATTTGCTTCCCCACGCTGGGACACCGCATTTGGTAACCTCTTTATTTTTGGTATCTTGTTTATCGTGATCGCAATGATTTTGGGCCTATTGTTGGCTATCTTGCTGGATCAGAACATCAGAACCGAAGGCGCATTGCGCACCATCTACTTGTACCCCATGGCCCTATCGATGATCGTAACTGGCACGGCATGGAAATGGATTTTAAACCCTGGCCTTGGTCTTGAAGCGACGGTGCGCGGGTGGGGTTTTGAGAACTTTACGTTCGACTGGCTGGTTAATCCAGATATGGCAATTTACACCATTGTGATTGCCGCCATCTGGCAAAGCTCTGGTTTTGTGATGGCGCTTTTCCTTGCGGGACTGCGGTCTGTTGACGGTGAAATCATCAAGGCAGCACAAGTTGACGGTATTCCAACATGGCGCGTTTACACCGCGATCATCATTCCCTCGATGGCACCCATTTTTCTGTCTGCTTTCATTGTTTTATCTCACCTAGCAATCAAAAGCTTTGACCTTGTTATTGCGCTTACTGGCGGTGGTCCGGGTTATGCGACCGATCTGCCTGCAACATACATGTACGCAATGGCATTCTCTCGTGGCGATATTGGTCAGGCCGCAAGTTCTGCCATGATCATGATGATGGTCGTTTTCACCATTGTTGTTCCTTACCTTTATTCAGAACTGAGGTCTAAAGATGGCTGATTATTCAATGCACACAGTTCGGAACAATAACCCAATTGGTAAAATCGCGCTGCGCTGGGGGCTCTACGTGATGCTCGGTATCTTCGCAGTATTCTATCTGATGCCATTTTTTGTGATGTTGACCACATCGCTGAAAAGCCTTGATGAAATTCGTACTGGCGATCTTATTTCGCTGCCACGCGAAGTAACGCTAGATGCATGGCGCACCGCATGGTCTGGTGCCTGTACAGGCATTCAGTGCGAGGGCATGCGGCCCTATTTTTGGAATTCTATGCTGATTGCCATTCCCGGTGTTGCGATCTCAACTTTGTTGGGCGCTTTAAACGGATATGTCGTTTCGCAATGGAAATTTCGTGGGGCGAACATCATCTTTTCGCTCATGCTGTTTGGTTGCTTTATCCCGTTCCAGGTTGTTCTTTTGCCAATGGCGCGGGTTCTTGGGATGATGGGCATCGCTGGCACAATTCCCGGATTAATCTTTGTTCACGTGATTTATGGCTTGGGCTTCACCACCCTGTTCTTCCGCAACTATTACGTTTCAATTCCATCAGAGTTGACGAAGGCCGCTAAGGTCGATGGCGCTGGCTTTTTCCGCATCTTTTGGTCGATCTTTCTACCGCTTTCGATCCCAATCATTGTGGTAACGGTCATCTGGCAGTTCACCCAAATCTGGAATGACTTCTTGTTTGGTGTGTCCTTCAGCCAAGCTGGCACCCAACCGGTGACAGTCGCCCTGAACAACATCGTAAATTCAACAACCGGCGTTAAAGAATACAATGTGGATATGGCTGCAGCAATTATCGCTGCCCTGCCAACCCTGCTTGTTTATGTTGTCGCTGGTAAATATTTCGTACGCGGGCTGACCGCTGGCTCGGTGAAAGGATAATCCGAATGTCTAAGATCCTTGAAATTAACAACCTGTTCAAAAGCTATGGTCCAGTCGAGATCTTGAAAGACATCAACGTGTCGATCGATCAGGGCGATTTTCTGGTGCTCGTTGGCCCATCGGGCTGCGGTAAATCAACGTTGCTGAACTGTATTGCTGGGCTAGAACCCATTACAAGTGGCAACCTAAGCATCGGCGGTCAGGATATGACAACCGTCAGCCCCAAAGATCGCGACATCGCAATGGTGTTTCAGTCGTATGCTTTGTACCCAACCATGACGGTTGCCAAAAATATTACGTTTGGCATGAAGGTTCGTGGTGTTGACCAAGCCACCCAAGACGAAAAGCTGGCTTATGTAGCTCAACAACTGCAGATCGAACCTTTATTGAAACGTAAACCAGGCCAACTTTCTGGTGGGCAACGTCAACGTGTTGCAATGGGCCGCGCCCTTGTCCGTGATCCAAAGTTGTTCTTGTTTGACGAACCTTTGTCGAATTTGGATGCTAAATTGCGTGTTGAAATGCGCACCGAACTTAAGGCGCTTCATCAACGGCTTGGCGCATCTATGGTTTACGTAACCCACGACCAAATTGAAGCCATGACATTGGCGACAAAAATCGTGGTTATGAAGGGTGGCATAATTCAACAAATCGGCACACCTGCAGAAATCTATAACCGTCCGGCCAATTTGTTTGTTGCCGATTTCATGGGCAGCCCTGCGATGAATTTGATCCCTGCCAAAGCCGTGAAAAACGGAATAGGTACCGCCATTCAGATCGAGCGTAACGGAAATACGCCGATTGTTCTGTCAGACACCAAAAATTTGGACCTGCCCGAAGATGTGATTTTGGGTGTTCGACCAGAGGACATTTCAGATGCCTCATTACGGGCAAACAATGAAACCCAAGAAGCGGATTGCGTGATTGAAATTGTAGAACCAGCAGGTGCAGACACATTTGCGGTAATGGAACTGGGTGGCAAACATGTCACCGCAAGGCTGCATTCAGAAACGTCGGCCAAAGCCGGTGAAACCCAAAGATTGGCATTCGATTTGGGCAAAGTTTCCTACTTTGCGCCGGACACAGGCAAGCGTCTGAACTAAACTGCTATACGTCTTTTCTAATCTCCCTGAAATGGACAGAAAGAAGTCGCTTATGAAAATAAGCGGCTTCTTTTTTTGACGACTAAAGTTTCAAAACCCCTACGACGAAAATGGGCGCAAGCCATGTAATGCTTGCGCCCATCATATTTTACGTTGTCCTTAGGTCCTGCCTGCCTGTTGCGGCAAGTAGACCCTTAGCCCCTTAACCACCAAGGAATTTTGGCAACCAAAGAACAAGCTGTGGGAATATGAACAGCAGGGTTAGACCGATCAACTGAACGACCATGAACTGCATCATACCAAGATAGATGTCCTTCAGGTCCCAATTCGGCACAACACCCTTAAGGAAGTACGCCGACAGCGCCACCGGCGGGCTCAGCCACGCGGTTTGCAGGTTCACGGCCACAAGGATACCGAACCAAACCATCAGGTCGTATCGGTTAAGACCATGAATATCCAAAGCCGCAACGGTTGGCAGCAGGATTGGCACAACGATCAACACAATCGGCACCCATTCAAGCGGCCAGCCAAGCAAGAAGATCAACGCCATGACCATCAACAAGATCAAGTAAGGCGACATGTCCAAGCCAAGCAAGATTTCAGTCATCATCTTGGGCGTACCCAATGAGCTGAATTCAGCACCAAAGAAGTTAGATGCCGCCACCAAGAACATAATCAACACGGTGATTTCCAACGCTTTGATCAAGCTGTCAAAGAAGCTTGGGATCGAAAACTTCTTGTACATAATAGACAGAAGAATGGAACCAAAGGCCCCCATCGCCGCCGCCTCGGCTGGTGTTGCAAAGCCCAACAAGATTGAACCCAAAGCAAACGAGATCAGAATTGTTGGTGGCATCAAACCAGCAAAGAATTCATCCCAAAGTTCGGAGAAGTAGAATTCTTTGTCAGCATTTGCGCTGTAAATCGGACGTGCAAGAAACGCCAACAACAACATAAACACAAACAAAACGATTGGCCAAACGGCAAGACCATCAGCCCCTGACTTCGCGAAAATCATGTAGCCATGGAACAGAAGTGCAATTGGTAAGACGATGCGCAAAACATTCAACTGTCTGTAAGCGCGATATGCCACGAGCAAAGCGATGACCAAAACGATCAAACCACCAAACGGAACAAGACCACCGAATGCACCACCAATGCCAAGTCCAAAGACACGGCAAATAGTCAGGACACCCAGACAGATCAAAGCAACTTCTGCGCCGTAATATTTCGACGTATCAGGTTGATCTTCTTCTGAAAGGATCGGCCCAAGTTCTGGGTTCAACCAACAACGACCAAGGGTATAAACCAAATACAAGGTCGCAAGGATCGCGCCTGGAATAAACGCACCACGGAACAGATCAAGCGTAGATACCTCTAGCACTGGCCCCATAACGATCAACATGATCGATGGTGGGATCAAGATACCAAGTGTACCGCCTGCCGTGATTGTACCTGCCGCCAGTTTAACATCGTAACCTGATCGGCTCATGGTAGCGCCCGCCATAATACCCAGAAGCGTAACAGACGCCCCAACGATACCCGTTGCCGCCGCAAAGATCGTTGAAACGATCAGAACCGCAATGAATAAGGCACCACGCACACGGGCCATGATCATTTGAATGGATGCGAACAGACGCTCCATCAGGCCAGCGGCCTCCATCACGATACCCATCAAGATGAACAAAGGCACCGCCATCAACTGATCGTTCAACATGGTGGAGTTGGTGTTCAACGTCATCAACAATGTGGTCAGTTTAAAGTTAGAACCCCAAATACCAAACACAAAGGCCAGGAAGATCAATGTAAAGGAAATCGGAAAACCCACGAAAATCGCGAACAACAACGATGCCAACATGATCAAACCAATGGTTGGTTTTGACAGGCCTGGCCCATCACCAAACAATCCGCTCAACCATTCGCCAAGTGGCAAAACGTCTGGGGCAAAAACCGAAATGACCACAGCAGCCAAAATAACGAAGTAAGGGATCAAGAGTTTTACAAAAACACTTTCACGTTCTTTGCCCATTTTATGAAAGGCACGGAACAATTCTGGGAAACCTTGCAACAACAACAACAATCCACCGATTGGCATTGCTAAACGCGCAGGCCACAAAACAGGTTCCCACGTACTGTCAAACGCCGTTTCACCGGACGAAAACGCAACCATCCAATATTTTGAGGCAACGATCGTGAAAAAGATCATCGAAGGGATAAAGAACAGCATATAAAGCGTCGCATCGACCGTTGCTTGTGTTTTGTCAGACCAATTACGGTACAAGAAATCCGCACGAATGTGCACACCGCGCATCAACCCGTAACCTGCGGCACCCATGAACAAAACGCCAGAAATCATTCGGCTGATATCATAGGCAAAGACGGTTGGCCCTAAACCAATCGAACGTGCAAAGTCATCCCAACCATTTGCCGCAAAAATTGCAAAACCGTTTCTTGCGAAAACTTCAAAAACAACGACGGCGATAAGCGGCACCATCAAAAGGCATAAAATCTTGCCAGCCCAATCATTCAACACGTCAATGCCGCCCGTGATTGGTCGTTGCCAAGCTGTCATATCTTCGGGCGTCTCACCCGGTTTTTCTTTGCGGCGCTCGGCGATCAACTCGTCTGCGATTTCCAGATCATTTGGATCTACTTCATCTGCGGCCATCCCTGGGCCTCCCTTTGATAGACGAGCCTTTAGTGACTCTTTTCGATTTTTGAAAAGGCAAATGCCCTTACAGAAATGGAAAAATACGCCCCAAGCAAATGCTCGGGGCGTAAAATGTATTGATATTACTTCAGAGTGTCAGCGTGTGCTTTACCCAAACCGGCGTTCGACGCCTGAGCACCAGCCCAGAATGGAACAGCGATGTCAGCGAAGTCTTTTTGTGACTGCCATACTTCTGCGAAAAACTCGTTTTCGTCAGATGCAGCTTGAAGAAGCTTTTTAGCAGCGCCCATGTATTCTGAGAAGTAGTCAGAAGGTGTATCCTCAAGAATAACACCGTGGTTTTCTGTCAAATCTTTCAAAGCTTTACCGTTTTCATAAATACGGTAAGACATGGACTTTGACAAAGATGCGTTTGCTGCAACTTCCAAAGCTTTCTTCTCAAGATCGCTTAGACCGTTGTAGAAGTCACCGTTGACGTACATGTCGGCGTTAACAACAACTTGGTGTAGGCCTTGAAGGTAGTAGTGCTTAAGAACTTTTTGGAAACCAAACACAGAGTCAGGCTTCGGGCAGCACCATTCAGCCGCATCGATTGTGCCTTTTTCAAGCGCTGGCAAAATGTCACCACCACCCATAGCAACAGCAGCAACACCGATGTCAGTGTATGCAGCACCAACCATACCGGGAGGGGCACGGAAGCGTAGTTTACGGAAGTCATCCATAGATTCGATTGGCTCTGGGAACCAACCTAGGGCTTCTGGGCCAACTGGCTGAAGCATGAAACCTTTGACGTTTACGCCCATTTCATCCCAAAGACGGTCATAAAGTTCTTTACCCCCACCGTATTGGAACCAAGATAGGAAAGCGATGTTGTCAAGACCAACACCCGCACCCGCAATTGGCGCACCAAAAAGGTTAGCCGCTGGGTGCTTGCCGCCCCAATAGTGTGTCCATGCGAAGCCACCTTCAACAAGACCCGCATCAACCGCGTCCATGATGTCGCGTGAACCAACAACGGCACCCGCTGGTAGTACTTCGATTTTCAATGAACCGTTAGTCAAGGCAGCAACGTCGTCGCCGAATGCATTAAGCATTACAACTTCGTCCGCTGTTGTTGGTAGTACTGACTGGATGCGAAGTACTTTTTCAGCAAACGCAGCCGAAGCCATGATTGAAAGGCCAGCTGCAGTAATCGCAGCACCTTTCGCAACTTTTTTTAGATCGAACATTTAAGTTCCTCCCATTTGTGCCTTCTTAGTAGTTTCACCCGAACCATGAAGGCCCAAAAGTTCGGCTGTTTTTATTGGCCCGCAGGCCAAATTCAGTGTCCTTTGCCGGTGGGCCATCCTTCAAACAACCCAAGCATTGGCCCAACGCCACTGTCGATATCAACAGTTCCGCGGTAAAACATTTCAACGGCCACATAGACCAGCACGATCAAACCAACCCATGAAATCCATGGGTATTTTGTCAGTAAGTGCATGATCAAAGTTGCGGCAAACGCCATCAAAACAATGGCCAATGCCAAACCAAACACCAGCATGGTTGTGTCACCATCGGCAATCGCAGCAACGGCCAGAACGTTATCCAAAGACATGGAAACATCGGCAATCGTGATCGAAATCAGAGCCGACAGTAACGTTCGCCTTGGGGCGCCCGTATACCCGGCATCAGGATTATTGGCGTCAAGCATCGCTTGTTCGGCATCTGCATCTGTTCCTTCTCGGATTTCTGCATAAAGACGCCAGCAAACCCAAAACAACAACAAACCACCGACAAACAAAATGCCCGGAATACCCAGTAATTTTGTGGCAACCACCGCAAAAATGATCCGCAATACGGCCGCGATAATCATACCATACAGAATGGCCTTCTTACGCAACTCTGGCGAAAGTCCGGCCGCCGCCATCCCGATGATCAGGGCGTTGTCACCTGACAGGATCAAGTCGGCGATAATAATCTTACCGAAATCCATTACTGTATCTATCATTATACTGCATCCTCCAGCACCAAATCCGATGCTTTTTCACCAATCATAATCGCTGGTGCGTTTGTATTTCCCGACGTGATCGTCGGCATGATTGAGCAATCGGCAACCCGAAGCCCTTGAATCCCATGAACCCGCAGCCGATCGTCGACCACGGCCATTTTGTCACTGCCCATCTTACATGTGCCAGTCGGATGATAAATCGTGACCGATGTCTGGCGCGCCCAGTTCAGCGTCGCATCATAGTCATCCATCGCAACCGAGGTGCCCGGTTGATATTCTTCGATAATATGCTCAGCCACAGGTGAATGCGTTGCAATTTTGCGCGCAATTTGAATGCCTTTGACGATCGTGTTTTGATCCAAAGTCGTTGCCAAATAATTTGGATGAATTTCGGGATAATCACGATAATCGGAAGACGTAAGTTTCAAATGCCCCGCACTCTCAGGACGCATCTGCAACACAGACGCCGTAAAGGCCGAAAACTTATGAGGGCCTTCAATAGCGTTATTCGCGCTAAAGGGCTGAATGTGGAATTGAATATCCGGTGTTTCCATATCAGGATCAGTTTTCAAAAAAGCAGTTCCAAGGCTGGCGGCCATTGTCATTGGGCCGCGACGCGTTAGCGCGTATTGCATGCCGATCATTGCTTGTTTGAAAATGCTGTTGGTCTCTACGTTCATTGTAGACAACCCAGTCTTAAACACGGGTCGAGCCTGAAGGTGGTCTTGTAGGTTCTTACCCACCCCTTCCAAATTGTTTTCAACCCGAATGCCATGTTCGTCCAACTCGGATTTTGATCCAATACCAGACAACATCAAAATTTGCGGGGACCCAATCGCACCGGCCGACAAGATGACCTCACCTTCGGCCTCAATCGTTATCTTACGACCTTTTTGAACGGCGGAAACACCAGTAACGCGACCCTCTTTGATATTCAGCTTTTCGACCTGAGTGTTCGTAAAAATCGTCAAATTCTGACGGTTTTTTGCGTCTGTCAAATAGGCCTTAGCAGATGAACAACGACGACCGTTGACCATGGTTTGCTGGAAATGCCCAACACCCTCTTGGTTTTCTTGGTTGTAATCATGTGTGCGTGGATAACCCGCATCAACAGCGGCATCGATCCACTTTTCAACAATATCACGTTTTAGGGCATTTGGAGAAACAGCCAATGGTCCATCCGTGCCACGAACGTCGGACTTGGGTTCACCGTGCCACGTTTCAGCGCGTTTATACATCGGCAAAACATCGTCCCACGCCCAACCAACATTCCCAAGCTGGCGCCAATGGTTGAAATCCTCTGGTTGTCCACGAACATACAAAAGACCGTTGATCGAACTGGATCCACCTAGAACCTTGCCCCGTGGCCAAGCGATGGCGCGATCATTGATCCCGGGATCAGGCTGCGACTTATACATCCAATCCGTCTTGGGATTATTCATCGTCTTGAAATAACCAACTGGAATATGAATCCAAGGATTGCTGTCGCGACCGCCCGCTTCAAGCAAGGCGACAGTATGACGCCCGCTGGCCGATAAACGGTTAGCGATTGCACATCCGGCCGATCCGGCACCTACAACTATAAAGTCAAATTTCAAGTTATCTCCAAAAATATCAAAAATTGAGATTTTTTTTCTCGTTTTTCCATATAAACTAGTTATAGTGGTGATATTAGTTTCCGCAAGTAAAAAGACTTATGACAAAAATTGAACGGATACCGACCAACCTACGTACGCTTCTGATCTTGGAGCTATTTGCAAAAAACAACCGCGCAATGTCGGCAACAGATGTGCACGGCGAAATCGATTTGCCCCCTCAAACAGTGCACAGATTGCTTGTTTCTTTAGAAAAAGAGGGATTTTTGGCACGACAGCCAAACGACAAGCGTTTCAGACCAGCCCGTCGTTTACGACAGATGGGGGCGGGGTTATTGCATGTTTCTGAATTCCACATCTCTCGTCATCAAATTCTTATGGACGTTTCAAAACACACTGGGGAAACGGTTAATTTTGTCGTACCGCAAGAAACAGGCATGAACTATTTGGACCGAGTCGAAACAGATTGGGCGTTCCGCGTACAGCTTCCTCGGGGATCGAACGTACCGTTTCATTGTACGGCCAGCGGCAAAACATTCATGGCAAGTTTAAGCAAATCCAAACGCAAAAAGTTCGTCGAAGGCCTGACACTTGAACCGCTAACGGCGAATACAATTACCGATAAAGACGCCCTTTTGGATGAACTGGCTGTCATCGCCAAGGTTGGCTATGCGATTGATAGCGAGGAATTCATGGTTGGCATGTCCGCCATTGCTGTGCCTGTGTTGGACGACAAAAAGCGATTTGTCGCCTCACTGGCAACCCATGGCCCGGCTAGCCGTATCCCTCGAGATGTACTTTTGACATACAAAGAAATTCTAAAAGAAGGGTCAGAGCACATCACGAATGTGATGTTCTAAACCCGTTTTGAATTTCCAAAGAATAGGCTGAGCGGGGCTCTATTTTATCTCAGCAATGCAGCTGAGCGTCGCGTCAATCGCGTCGCGAAACTTAGCCAAATCCACCTCAAAGCTGTCGTCGCTTAGATTGAAAGTTAACGTTGTCCCGTTTTCCACTTTTTGTTCATAGGCCAAAAGCTCTTGAACATTTTCAAAAGGCAAAATGAAATCGCCATCGGTTAATTCAATGTCTCTGGACAACATAACTTCGCCATCAAAGACGATCGCTAATGTGTCCGTGCTCGCGGTATGATCTTCGGGTTTTAAGTATCCACCCACCTGCCAACGTTGCTCGGATTTTGCGCGGTAATAGGAAAAGACCATATCTTTGCCGTTGGCCGACGAAAAGTTGGTCACAGCAAAACAAACATCCGCCGAAACAATGCGGGCAATTTCAAATCCTGCGACGGACCCACTTGGCACTACCTGCGCCGTTGCGGCAAATGACGACCCAAATGTAAGCGCTGCAGCAACGAGAGCGGTTTTAGAAAATTTCATGATCATTTTAACCCTTCAAAAGTTTTCCCAACCGAATTTTGGATGCAATATTTACGCAATGAAACGCCCACATTCGATTTTGTTAACTACGCCATTGGCCGAAATAATTTCAAAACGCAACACCCCTGTTAGAACGCTTTGAAAATTGTTTTTGTATTTTCGCACCCACCAGAATTTGTAAAATGACCACTGCAAAGCAAAGTTTTTCAGGCACGATAAATTTTCTATATGACTTTGATTTTCAAAGGATTTAATCCCTGAATACTGGCCGATATTTCATCGCCGCGAACCACTGGCCCGACACCCGACGGCGTGCCCGACATGATCACATCCCCTGCACCCAATTCAAAATATTCTGAAAGATATGTGATCATTTCGGGTACTTTCCAAATCATCTGATTCAAATCACCGACTTGTTTTGTCTCGCCATTCACCATCAATTCCACCCGACCGTGGTCAAGATGTCCAACATCAGCAACGGGTTGAATTGGCATAATGGGACCAGAGTTTTCAAAAGCTTTACCAATCTCCCATGGGCGTCCCTTTGCCTTGGCGGCACCTTGCAAGTCACGGCGTGTCATATCCAAACAAACCGCATATCCATAAACATGGTCCAAAGCACGGCTAACAGGAATGTTAATCCCACCCTTCTTTAATGCCACAGCCATTTCAATTTCATAGTGAACATCACCTGTTTTAGGCGGGTAAATAAATTGATCCGAAGCACACAGGTTATTGGGATTTTTCTGAAAAAAGAACGGTGGATCACGATCCGGATCATCCCCCATTTCAATCGAATGGGCAGCATAATTTCGACCAATACAATAGACCCGCCGCACAGGAAATTCACCACCACCTGATACGGGAACCGTGTGAATTTTCGGTGCCGCAATTACAAACTCAGACATAACGTAACCTTTCAGGAAATTCAAAACTGAACAATTGCTGTAAGTACACCTACTTATGAAAACACCATGTTATTTGAAAAACCGGGCATCTATTGAATTGAGCCATGTAAGCGCGGGCATTATCAATCAAAGCTTTGACATCGCTTGTTCAAGATCAGCTATCAAATCACTTGGCGCCTCCAACCCAATATTTAGTCGCACGATGCGGCCCTCAAAGTCTTGGTTTGGGCGATCTAAATTAGGGTACACAACGGCAAGACTATTAACACCACCCCAACTCATTCCGATGCGGAAGATGTTCAGCGCATTGATGAAAT
>Ga0208971_1001318_pt1 | contig 15046 bp, 11 predicted proteins | sample AOAMet1_18_M0_10_2_FD_188229 | JGI IMG/M metagenome (GOLD analysis project Ga0208971, IMG submission 188229) | Ammonia-oxidizing marine microbial communities from Monterey Bay, California, USA - CAN11_18_M0_10 (SPAdes) | ecosystem: Environmental > Aquatic > Marine > Intertidal zone | place... | reverse complement strand
TCTACAACACCCTGCAGGCGGCTCTACCGGAGACTGGTGTTGAGCATGTGGTGGTAACAAGGGCGATTGACCTGCTGCCCCAACCTAAAAGAAGCCTGCTTACCGCGGTGACCAAAGTGCTGGGCAAGCGTCCTCGGTTGCCCTCTACAGGGATTGTGCGGTTTAACGATATGCTGGTGGGTAAGAGTGCCTATCCGTACCATACACCTGCTTATGACGATATCAGTGCTCTGCAGTACACCGGAGGCACCACAGGGGTGTCCAAAGGCGTGATGCTGACCCAGGGTTCACTCATGAGCAATGTGGCGCAGACTATGGCAATGGTCAGTGCCGGCGGTCGTTCGGTAAAATACTTCACCACGGTGTCGCCGCTGCCCCTCTACCATATCTATGCGTGGATGCTAAATATGGGGTTGATGCCGGCGACTCGCGGGCACAGTGTATTAATCCCAGATCCACGGAATATCTCCATGTTTGTTGGCGCCATCAAGTCGCTTAAATTTGAAATATTCTGCGGTTTAAACTCTCTGTTTGTGGCTCTGTTGCAGGACAGGAAGTTTCAAAAACTCGATTTCTCGACCCTACAGATTACCCTCTCTGGAGGCATGGCATTAATGGATGCTGTGGCGGAGGAGTGGCAGCAGGCGACTGGCTGTGTGGTCAGCGAAGGTTATGGAATGACTGAGTCATCGCCGGTGATATCGATGAATCCATCGGGCACTGAAAAGATCGGCACCGCGGGCATTCCGATTCCCGGCACCGAGATCAAAGTGGTAGACGAAAACGGCATCGAACAGGAAGTGGGCGGAGTCGGCGAGCTCTGTGTGCGCGGCGCTCAGGTAATGAAAGGCTACTGGCAGCGAGAAGCCCAAACCGCTGAGGTGATTGTCGATGACTGGTTGCACACCGGTGATATCGTAATTGTAGATGAACAGGGTTACATCAAAATTGTTGACCGGCTAAAAGATATGATTATTGTCTCTGGCTTTAATGTTTACCCCAATGAACTGGAACAGGCCTTAACCCAGCACCCGGATGTGTTGGAATGTGCCGCCATCGGTATTGCCGATCCGAAAGCGGGAGAAGTGGTAAAGATGTTTGTGGTGGCCAATAATGACAGCTTGACCACTGAGCAGGTGGTGGAATTTTGCAAGGCTAATATGGCCGCTTACAAGGTGCCTAAATATGTTGAGTTCCGCGCCGATCTACCCAAGAGTAATGTCGGTAAGGTGCTGCGCAAAGAGTTGAAAGCTGAGGAGAAGGCCAAGCTTTAAGGAGATTGGTTCAGGAGTAACAGGCTCTATGATCACAAACGCTTAACCAGTACCTGCAAGCAAAGGTTAACAGTCAATAAAAAGGCCGGGCTTGTTTCCAAGTCCGGCCTTTTTTTGTACTGATCTATAAGCTCTGGTTAGATCATATAAACCACACCGGCCAGACCCACTATTGTTAGCACGATGGTATAAGGCAGTGCCATAAGTACCATGCGCATATAGGAGAGGCGGATCAGCGGCGCAATAGCCGAGGTCAACAGGAAGAGGAATGCAGCCTGTCCATTGGGGGTTGCGACACTGGGCAGGTTAGTACCGGTATTGATTGCAATAACCAGCTTGTCGAAGTGCTCACGGGTAATGTCACCTGCATTTAATACCGCAGTGACCTCATTGATATAAACCGTGGCAACAAACACATTGTCACTGATCATCGATAGCACACCGTTGGCGAGGAAGAACATACCCGGCTGCACAGCCTCATCCATGGCCAGTACCCAGCCAATTACAGGGGAGAACAGGTGCTGTTCATGGATCACTGCAACAATGGCAAAGAACACTACCAGCAGCGCGGTAAAGGGCAGGGCCTCTTCAAAGGCATGGCCAATACGGTGCTCTTCGGTAACGCCGTTAAACGCGGTTAGCAGGACGATAACCATTAGACCAATCAGGCCTACTGGCGCCCAGTGAAAGGCCAGTCCCAAGACCAGAATCAGTGAGACAACGACCTGCACAACTAAGGCGGCTTTGTCGTACTGAGTGCGGCGTGAGTTATCGTGGTCACTGGAGGCCTGCAGAATTACACGGACTTCTTCGGGCATCTCTGCGCCGTAACCGAGAATTTTGGTCTTCTCCAAGACAATACAGGTAGCTAAGCCAAAGACCAGAACGGGCATAGTCACCGGCGCCATCATCAGGAAGAACTCGATAAATTCCCAACCGGCTTTTTCTGCAATCAATAGATTCTGGGGCTCGCCCACTACCGTGGTCACACCGCCGAGGGCAGTACCCACAGCACCGTGCATAATCAAGCTGCGCAAGAAAGCGCGGAATTGGTCGAGGTTGGCCCGTTGGTTGCCACCCAAATTCTCGTCATCACTGTGATCGTGACCATCGTCAACAATCTTCTTGCCCGATGCGACCTTGTGGAAGACTGAGTAAAAGCCAACCGAAATTGTGATCAGAACCGCTGTGACCGTCAGTGCATCGAGAAATGCCGATAGAAAGGCACCGGCAAAACAGAATAAAAATGACAGAGTGGTTTTAGATTTCACCTTGAGCAAGATATTGGTGAAAACAAACAGCAGCATATCCCGCATAAAGTAGATGCCGGCAACCATAAACATCAGCAGCAGAATTACCTGGAAGTTTGACACTGTCTCCTGATAAACCGCTTCCGGTGACGCCATGCCGAGCAAAATAGCTTCAATAGCCAGCAGACCGCCGGGCTGCAATGGGTAGCATTTAAGCGCCATAGCAAGGGTTAAAATAAATTCTGCAATCAGCATCCACCCGGTTATAAAGGGACCGAATATCCAGAGTGCGATGGGGTTGATTATCAGAAAGGCAATAATTGCCTTCTCATACCAACCTGGGGAATTGCCCAGAAAGTTTTTTTGAAATGCCTGATACATCGTCGGCTGCATGGTAGATCCTTATTATTGGCTAATCAGAAAAAAAATCGTGTTAAACTGCGTTTTTGAGCCGCAAACAGTAGCGCTTGAAACCCCAATATGCAAGCTTCGCCGCAGCCTCTTGATTGAGGCTTTTTGAAACCTAAAAATAAGGCAGTTATCGCCACATGCTTCCTCCCGCTCTCGAAGGATTTTTTCCCGCTAATGCCCTGACTGGAACTGACAAATTGGTTGTTATTCCCGTGGTTGGACGCGATATTCTGGTTGCCCGTGGCAGCCGTGATCTGGTTATCGATCGCGATCAGGCCGATGTGATGAAGTTCTTCTGTCAACAGCGTTTAGTCGTTGGGCAGTGGAACGGCGTCGACTGTGAAGTCTGGGATCTGTCCCCGGAGTGTCGCTCGATGGAGGGTTTCTCACTGATGGAGCTGCGCTCGGTATTGCTGTCCTCTGACGATGAGCAGTTTTCACTGGCCAGTCGCGCAGTACAGATGCTCGAGTGGCAGAAAAACCACCGCTACTGTGGCAGCTGTGGTGAGAGCACCCAGAGTGCGTCGGATGATCACGCCCTGCGCTGTGCGCCCTGCAATATCAGTCTCTACCCACGTATTTCGCCCTGTGTAATCGTGGTTGTCCGTGACGGCGAGCGCTGTCTATTGGGCCGCTCGGTGAACTGGCCAGAGGGGCGCTTTAGTGCACTGGCGGGTTTTGTGGAAGCCGGTGAGAGTGCCGAGCAGGCCTTGCACCGAGAAGTGTTTGAGGAGTCTGGGGTACAGATCAAGAATATACGCTATGTGGGCAGTCAGGCCTGGCCATTTCCCGGGCAGCTGATGCTGGGCTTTATCGCCGATGCGGACAGCACCGATATTACAGTGGATAAGCTGGAGATTGCCGAAGCCTACTGGTGGCACTATAAAGAGTTGCCAGAGATCTTGCCGCCCCTGTCGAGTATGTCAGGGCGCCTGATTGCACGCTTTGTCGAAGAGGTTAGCGGCGTATAAGCCGTCTATAATAATTTTTTGTCTGTCAATAAATGGAGCTTGTCTTGGAATTTCTTTTTGAATATGGTTTGTTTTTAGCCAAAGTGGTTACCGGCATTGTCGCCTTGGTCATTGTGGTCAGCATTGTTGTGGGCCTCAATCAAAAGAGCCGTCACAGCGGCAGTAAGGGGCACCTTGAGATAACCCCGTTAAATGAAATGTTTGACGATATGAGTGATGCGATCAAGTTTGCGGTGATGGACGAGTCGCTGCACAAGGCTGAAGATAAGCGCCAGCAGAAAGACAAGCAGAAGAAGGCCAAAGAACTGCAAAAAGCCAGCAAAAAAGCCGCTAAAGATCCGGATGCTGAGCTACCGGCGCAAAAGCCCCGTGTATTTGTGGTGAACTTCCACGGCAATGTCAACGCCTCTGCAGTGACCAATCTGCGGGAAGAGGTGACAGCGATACTCTCTCAAGCCAGTACAACCGATGAAGTGGTGGTGCGTCTTGAGAGTGGCGGTGGCATGGTGCACAGCTATGGACTGGCCTCCAGTCAGCTGGATCGTATTCGCAAGCGCAAGATCCCTTTGACGGTCTGTGTCGACAAAGTAGCTGCCAGTGGCGGCTATATGATGGCCTGCGTTGCCGATAAGATTGTCGCCGCGCCCTTTGCCATTCTCGGTTCCATTGGTGTTGTCGCCCAACTGCCCAACTTTCACAAGGTGCTAAAGAAGCATGATGTGGATTTTGAGCTACTCACCGCAGGTGAACACAAACGTACCCTGACCATGTTTGGAGAAAATACCGACAGTGGTCGAGAGAAGTTTGTCGCCGAGCTGGAAGATACTCACAGCCTGTTTAAAGAATTTGTTCGCGAGCATCGACCACAGCTGGATATAGATATGATAGCCACCGGCGAAGTCTGGTTCGGTATCCGTGCTCTAGAGGTTGCTCTGGTGGACGATCTGCAAACCAGTGATGAATATCTGGTTGATCGCGCTCAAGAAGCGGATGTCTATGAGATTGCCTTTGTGGTGAAGAAGACGCTGCATCAACGACTGGGTCTGGCGGCAGAGGAGAGCGCGGACCGGGTTATGCTGCGCTGGTGGGAGCGACTGACCAATAACACTGAGCGCATGACTTAGGCTGATTGAGATTAGGAGGCTCTTTTTAAAATAGAGCCTCAGCGTTATAAAAAAGCCTCAGCGTTATAAAAGAGCCTCAGCGTAAAAGAGCCTCAGCGTAATAAAAACCTCAGCGTTAAAAGAGAGCCTCGGGATCCAAATTATAAGCATCCGGCGGCAGATTGCGGGCTATATCAATCGACCCCTCTCTGCCGGTGATCGAGATTACTTTCTTCTGAGCCAGTCGGCGCTTATTGACATCCAGTATCACCGTCAACTTTGGCTTTCTGCCCATTCCCACTCGATAGTCGCTGACCACAGCCACCTCACCATTGGTCAACTCCACCAGGGAACCAGGTGGATAGAGGCCAATCGCCTGAATAAAGGTATCCACCAATTCCTTTTGAAATAACCGCGCGCGCCAACCGGCAAGCTTGAGTATCGCCTCGGAATGAGGGATCGGTGTGGCGTAATACCGCGGGCTGGTCATGGCGTCATAGCAGTCGGCGATGCCGGCAATACGTGCGTAGAGAGGGATATCAGTGCCACCCAGCTGCTTCGGGTAACCACAGCCATTAAAACGTTCGTGGTGATACTGCACCGCATCGGTGACCTCGGCGGAGAGATTGCTGTCGGCTAAAATAGCCAGCCCATGTTCAATATGGCTACGGGTTTCAGCTCTCTCGGCGTTACTCAACTCAGTGCTTTTGCGCAGCAGGGCGTCCGGTAGATGGAGCTTGCCAATATCCATCAAGAGTCCCGACAGCGCCAGTTTAAATAGCTCCTTGCGATCCAGACCCAACTGGCGACCCATCACCGCACAGAGGATGGCGCAGGAGATTGAGTGACGATAGGCATAGCTGCTTTTGCTCTTTAGTCTGGCCAGCCATACGGCGGCTGCAGGATTGCGGATAATGCTTTCCACCAGTGCCTCGACAAAGGGCTCAAGACGCTTAATATCGGGCTTTTGATAATCTTTAACGGTCTTGCCAATGCGATTGTATTCTTGCTGAATGCTGAGGTAGGCGAGAGTTGCAACACGCAGTTCCGAGGAGATATCGGTGCTGATTCTGTAGTCGCCGCCATCGCGATTCAAAAGCTCATGGCTCAGTGGTAGGGTATTAATCTTCTGTGGCTCTGGGGTAGCGGTCTGCTGAATAGGCTGATTCATCGTGCTGGTAACATCCTGTTTAAGGTGAAAAGGTCCTTTTATATCCCGGCATCTATTGTGCTGCTGTCTTTTAATCAGACACACAAAAAAGAATAGCAGAAAAAGAGCCCGCTCAGACTTCAAATCTCCTTAGTTATTGGGTTCTGCTACGGCTGTCACGGCGTATTTAAGGTTATCTACTAGAGGAACTGATTAACCCCCCTGGCGCTTGAGCCACTGGCTAAACTCAGGGCCAGGCATGGGTCTGCCAATATGGTACCCCTGAGCATAGGTGCAGCCCAGCTCTGTCAGCAGTTCCATAGATTCGGCATCCTCAACACCCTCGGCGATGGTTTCCATCTGAAAGTGCTTGCCCCAGTCGATAATCAATTTAACTATATCCATATCGATCTGATTGTTACGCATATTTAAGATAAATGATTTGTCGATCTTCAGTTCATCCGCAGGAATAAATTTAAAATATTCCAGTGAAGAATAGCCGGTACCAAAGTCATCAATCGCAATTCTGACGCCCAACTGTTTGATCTTTTTTAAAGCCTCAAGACCCTGATCGAGATCTTGCTGAATGGTTGACTCAGTGACCTCAATACAGATATCCCCGGGTTCAGCACCCCAGAGATTGAGGCTTGATTCAATTGTCTTAAACAGCTGTGGGGATTGCAGGCAGGAGGCGGAGAGATTGATCCCCGTGGTGATATTTTGACCTCGCCAGGCGGCAGATTCCCGTATTGCGGTATGAATCGTCCAGGCAAAAAACTCATCCATACGCCCGGACTGCTCAATCATTGCCACCAGCTCTTCTGGATTGATCCCATGCTCCCGCTGATTCCAGCGAATTAGGCCCTCAGCCCCGTGGGCTAGGTTATCCGCAAGACGAATCTGGGGCTGATAAAATAGTTCAAAACTGTTCTCCCTCAGGGCATCTGAAACCCTTTGTTTGACGGCGATTTTATGTCGCGCTCGATTGCCTGCCGAGGCCTCGGCGACAAAATAGGGACGGCGTAAACTCTGAGCCTGTTTGGCGGCGGCTTCGGCATTTTGAAGAAGTTTTTCAGCAAGGCTATATCTATGGCTATTGCTATGACTACTTTGTGCTGTTGTCGCCGAGCTGTCATGGGTGGTAAAGCCAATATGAGCCTCAAGGGTCAGGGCCTCGGTATCCACATAAAATGGAGTACTAATCTGCTCCTGGATTTTTTTCGCCACCAAGGGCAGCAGTTGGATATTAAGCAGTGGCGAAATAACCAGAGCAAATTTATCCCCATCGATTCGACGACAACCTAATGGTTGTTTGGGAACGTCGGCAAGACGCTGTTGCAACTCCCGGAGAACCTGATCTCCGGCTCTGTAGCCAAAGCGTTGGTTTATCTGAGCAAACTGGGTCAGGTCGATCAGCGCCAAGAGCGTTAGCTGCTGAGCCTCTCCATTGCCAGCAAGGCGGGTTGCCAGTGTCTCGAGCAGAGCTGGGCGATCAATTGTAGAACAGTTTTGATGGTTTTCCGGCTGCTGGCTCATGGTCAGATATACAGCGTTTCAGGGTCTAAGCCATAGGCACCCGGTTCAAGGGTTTTCGATATCTCGATGCTGCCACTGGCGCCACTGTCATTGGTCCCGCTGGCCAAGTCCATTTCGGTAAAGTCATTGGTCTGCTGTTTATCGGCATCCAAAATCACCAAAACCTGAGGCCGCAGACGCTTGCCTGGATTTTCTTTCACCACAATGCCCACTTCCCCAGAGGTTAGTTCCACCAGTGTACCGGTGGGGTAGACCCCCACAGCCTGAATAAAGGCCTCGATTAATTCCGGCTGAAAATCGATGCCGCGCCACTCATACATTTGCTTGATCGCCAGAGCATGGGTCACCGGCTTGGCATAGACCCGCTGACTGGTAATCGCGTCATAGCAGTCGGCAATGGCGGCTATGCGGCCATAGAGTGGGATCTGGGTACCCTTAATTGCTTGAGGATAGCCGCTGCCATTAAAACGCTCATGGTGCGAGGCAATCATATCGATCACCGCTTGGGGCATAATGCGGGATGAGTCTTTGGCCATCTTTAAACTGAGATTCACATGTTTTTGCACCAGAGCAAATTCACGCTCCGAGAGCCGCTGGTTTTTATTCAAAATCACCGGCGGTATTTTTAATTTGCCGATATCCAGCAACATGCCGCCCATTGAGAGTTGCGCCAATTCTTTTTTCGGCAGGCCAATCTGGCGGCCGATTACCCCGCACCAGATGGCCACAGCAATGCAGTGGCGGTAGGTATAGGAGTCCTGAGATTTGAGTCTCGCCAGCCAGATACTGGCGCCGGGATTGCGTGTGATACTGTCGACTAGGGGGTTGATAACCTCATTGAGCTGGCCCAGATTAAGCGCTTTGCCACTGCCAATGCGGTTGACCATGCTATCAAACTCACCGCGGATATTTTCATAGGCGCTCTGGGCAATTTTAATCTCCTGAGTAACCGAACTCTGCTCTGTGTAGCTGATCGGTTTATGGGCGGCGAGCTCGGCCTTAAAGGGCTTGGCGAGGATCTCTGAAGGTCTTCTGTTGGGGGGCTCTGAGGTGACGCTAATATCCAGATTAGCGATGCTTTTTGTGGTGTCTATATAGACGTAGTCACAGTAAAAGCCGAGTTTCTTGACTTCTGAGAGACTGCGAATCATAAAGCCCTGAAGGCTAAAGGGTGTGTCGAGCCAAGGCCGATCAAGACCGGACACATACATGCCCGGCTGTAGATCCTGGATATAGACCTTCTTGCGCTGTAGCTGTCCCAAACTCGTTACTCCTTAACGATGATTCTTCCTTTTTTAGTCACAGTTTTACCCGCTTTAGCGCTTGCCTAGGTGAGCGGCTAAGGCGAACTGCTTTGAGCTCCTTTTCAAGGCCAGTATGGACCCTGACTAATCTCTGCGCAGTTTATCTTTCAGGGCGATGGGGTTGGTAAGATTAAACACTACTATGTAGCTTGAGATGAGGAAAGTAATGATCGCAGCCGCTTGGATCAAATGTGACGCGTTATTACTAATCAGGCTGGTGTTAAAGGCTACATAGGCTATCAGCAGTGAGAACTCGCTGTTCTGGCCTAGTCGCAGACCTATATCCCAGGCCAAGCTGTGACTTTCGCTCTGGTTGCGCAACAGCCAGTGATACACCAACGGCTTTAGGCTCAGCATAATAATCGCCAGTGTTATCGCCGGTAGGGCAATATAGGGAATCAGTGACAGATCGAAGCCGCCGCCGAGGGCAAAAAAGAACAGAATTAAAAAGAAGTCCCGCAAGGGTTTTAGATTGAGGGCGATATAGGGGGCAATGGGGCTGGTGGCAATAGAGATGCCGGCCACAAAAGCCCCGATTTCTCGGGATAAGCCACCGTATTCGGCGATCTCCGCAACACCTAGGCACCAGCCAATCGCCAGCAGAAAGACATACTCGCCAATGCGATCAAAGCGTGCAAATAGGGGCTGCAACACATAGCGCACCATTAATACAGAGCCGGCAATCAGCAGGGGTAGGGAAATCAGGCTGATGGCAAAGCGCATGGAACTCTCCCCCTCAGAGGCAGCAGATATAAGCATTAACAGCACAAAAATAGCGAGGAAATCCTGCATCAACAACATGCCCACCATCAGTTCACCGGAGTGGCGATGATGGAGCACAGTGGTGGGTAACAGTTTGATACCAATAATGGTACTGGAGAACATCATTGAGGTGCCAATAATGAGATTCTCAGTGGCGGAAAAGCCAAATAAGTACCCGATACCATAGCCGGCCAGAGCAAATATCAGTGAGCTGATTAAGGTGACATGGGTGACCTGACGAAACACTCGCAGCAGCGCCTGGGGCTGCATATCGAGACCTAGCAAAAACAGCAGGAAAATAATGCCAATGCTGGCTATTTCAGCAATTAGCTGCACATCGGTAACCCAAGCAAGACCGTGGGGGCCCATAGCAGCGCCGAGCAGAATATAGACCACCAGCAGAGGCTGCCGACCAAACAGTGCCAGGGAGGCAACGACAGCGGCACCGGTAAAGATAAGAAAGAAAATTTGTATTAAATGATGTTCCATCGGGCTATTTCAATACAGTCAGCATCAGGGTGCAAGGCTCAGAGGCGTTTATTTTAAATAACCCGCTAGGCTGCCTATCGTAGACGCTTAAATAGCGGTTGCTCCTGATCGGCACCGGTCTGATAACCATCGGAAAAATCACTCAGAGACTTTGCCGCGGCCTGCAGATCAACCTCTTCGGCCAAACTAAACTGACTAAAACCACAGCGCTGGAGCATAAACAGTTGGTCTTGAATAACATTGCCGATGGCTCTAATTTCCCCTTGATAATCGTAGCGATCCCGCAACAGGCGCGCGCTGGAAAAGCCGCGACCATCGGCAAACTTGGGGAAGTTGAGAGCCACAACCGGCAGTTGCGGCAGATCGTCCACCAGATTTTCGATCTCTTCATCACTGTCGACCCAAACACCAATCTGACCCGCCTGCTGGCTGAGTTCAGAGCGATGTTCAAGCCAGTAACTGAGGGGTACCAGCATATCGCCAGAAGGTAGTGTCTCCACCGGCTGTTGCAGTACTGTCCAATTATCCGCGGCAACTTCTCCGTGACTAAGCATCTTTTGCATAGACTCGCTCCTTAAATTTATCCATACCAATACGCTGATAGGTAGCGAGGAAAGCTTCCCCTTCGAGGCGACTCTCAACATAGACATCGAGTAATTTTTCAATACCATCGACAACATCATCCCGGGACAGAGAAGGGCCCAGTACTTTTGCCAGAGCAGCGTTTTTATTGGCGCTGCCGCCGAGCTGAATCTGATACCACTCCTTGCCCTTTTTATCGACGCCAAGAATGCCGATATGACCTATATGGTGATGGCCACAGGCGTTCATGCAGCCAGAGATATTGAGTTCCAGATCGCCGAGATCATAGACGTAATCGAGATCCTCAAACTTGCGCTGAATGGCTTCTGCAACCGGAATCGATTTGGCATTGGCCAGAGAGCAGTAGTCGCCACCTGGACAGCAGATCATATCGTTGATCGTGCCAATGGTAGGAGTGGCAAGACCGCCGGCCTTGGCCTGCTGCCAGAGGTCGAAGAGCTGACTTTTGATCACATCGGCAATCACAATATTTTGATTGTGGGTGGTGCGCAGCTCGCCATTGGAGAACTGATCTGCGAGATTAGCGATATTCTCTAATTGGCGATCGGTTACATCACCCGGTGCGACACCGGCAGGTTTTAGCGACAGAGTGACAGCGGCGTATCCCGGCTGCTTCTGATCCCGGACATTGCGTTCCAGCCAGCGTGAAAAGGCCAGATTGTCGGCGGCTTGAGCCTGCAGTGCAGAGTCCGTAGTGGCTTGCTCTACAGCCTCATAGTCGGGCAGGGGAAAGAAGGTTTTAACCCGCTCAATTTCGCTGCTGGTTAGCTGTGCCACGCCATCCACGTCCCGGGCTAGAATCTGTGCCCATTCCGCTTCCACGCGCTCGGCAAACACTTCAGGTGTCCAGGCCTTGACCAGAATTTTAATTCTCGCCTTGTACTTGTTATTGCGGTTGCCATAACGGTTGTAGACTCGCAGCACCGCATCCAAATAGGTCAGCAGATGCTGTTTGGGCAGAAACGGCTTGATCGATGAGGCGATAACTGGCGTTCGACCCAGACCGCCGCCAACATAGACATGGAAGCCGGTTTCCCCCGCAGCGTTTTTGACCAACTGAATACCGATATCATGGAGCAAAAAGGCCGCGCGATCCTCTTCAGAGCCGCACACAGCAATCTTAAATTTACGCGGCAAAAAGGCAAATTCTGGGTGGATAGTTGACCACTGGCGGATAATTTCACACCAGGGGCGCGGGTCTTCAATTTCATCCGCGGCAACGCCGGCAAACTGATCCGTGGTGGTGTTGCGAATACAGTTGCCACTGGTTTGAATGGCATGCATCTGCACGCTGGCGAGTTCGGCGAGAATATCCGGAACTTCTTCCAGCACCGGCCAGTTCAACTGAATATTTTGACGGGTGGTAAAGTGCACATAACCCTTGTCAAATTTACGCGAGATCTCCGCTATTTTGCGTACCTGAGCGCTGGACATAAGGCCATAGGGCACGGCGATGCGTAACATGGGTGCAAGGCGCTGAACGTAGAGTCCATTTTGGAGACGCAGGGGCAGAAACTCTTCTTCGCTGATCTTGCCATCCAGATAGCGTCGGGTTTGGTCGCGATACTGCTCAACTCGCTCATCGACGAGTTTTTGATCGTATTGATCGTAGATATACATGGGTATTGGTAAACCTTATCAGCAAGCTCGTGGTGCTCTATTTAGAGCAAAAATTATGCAGAACAGATGGCCCCTGCGTTCAAGGGCGACATGATAGCTTCAAGGGAGTCTGTTTTGAATTACTATTTGGACATATAGCGGTCGTTTTGCGGAATATCTATTTGTTGGCGACCCTATGGCTTATCCCTGTGCAAACAGGCGACAGTTGGCAAAGCGCTTGCTAGAATGCGCGCTCAAATTCTATAGGCCTGTATATCAGGGCTAAATCGACAGACTTAAAGGCATTAATATGAGCAGTGACAACAACCAATCCGTTCAAGATCTAGAAAGTAGCGCAGACAGCAGAGCCGATGCCATCGCAGCAGTTGCTGTGCTGACTATTGTAATTGTCACTGCCGTATACTGGCTCTCTAGCCTGTAGTCTGGCATTTAAGTAAGACGTCTAGTTCAGCTATTGGTTTTAAATCTATGAGCGCAAAACTGCAGTTAGTGGAAAATCTCAATCAACGTCAGGTGGTTGAGGAGTATCTCAACCGAGTTAAGCCTGAAGCGGAGGTCAGTGCGCCGCGCGTTGCCGAATTACAGCAGCGCATCAAACAGCAACTAGTTGAAAAAGATGCTGTGCTGATTGCCCACTACTATACCGACCCATTGATTCAGGCTCTGGCCGAGGAAACCGGTGGGGTGGTCTCCGACTCCCTGGAAATGGCACGCTTTGGTAAAACCCATAGCGCCCAGACGCTAGTGGTTGCAGGCGTTAAGTTTATGGGCGAGACGGCAAAGATTTTAACCCCAGAGAAACGCGTTTTGATGCCCACTCTAGAGGCCACTTGCTCACTCGATGTAGGCTGTCCCGCGGATGAATTCGCCGCGTTTTGCGATCAACATGCAGATCGAACAGTGGTGGTGTATGCCAATACCTCTGCCGCGGTCAAGGCGCGGGCTGACTGGGTAGTTACTTCTAGTATTGCCTTAGAGGTTGTCGACTATCTCGACAGTATCGGTGAAAAAATCCTCTGGGCGCCGGACAAGTATCTCGGCAGTTATGTGCAGCAGCAGACCGGTGCTGATATGTTGCTCTGGGACGGAGCCTGTATTGTTCACGAAGAATTTAAAGCTCAGGGTATCGCCGACCTAAAGAAGGTGCACCCAGATGCCGCAGTGCTAGTGCACCCTGAGTCGCCCCAGTCGGTAATTGATATTGCCGATGCCGTGGGCTCTACCTCACAGCTGATCGCTGCGGCGGCGAGCCTGCCCCAGTCAAAGATGATTGTCGCCACGGATCAGGGCATTTTCTTTAAAATGCAGCAGGCGGTTCCAGACAAACAGCTTCTGGTTGCACCCACTGGTGGCAGTGGTGCCACCTGTCGCAGCTGTGCCAGCTGTCCCTGGATGGGTATGAATGGTTTGGAGAATTTACTTGCCGCCCTTGAGCAGGGTAGCAATGAAGTCTTTGTCGATGCCGAGGTGGGTGTTCAGGCCATGACATCACTGGGTCGCATGATCGAGTTTCGCGAGCAGCAAGAGGGCCGATAAGCTGCTTGCTGCTTGGCACTTTCAGTTTGGCACTTTCAGCTTGGCACTTTCAGCTTGGCACTTTTAGCTTAGTTAAACGGGAATAACCCCATCAGAGCTTTTCAGCTCGCGTCTCCATTGCCGCAAGATCGCGCAATCGCTGGCGGATAATCGCCGACTGTTTGAAGTCCTCTTTCACCATGCCGGAAGCCAAACGCAGCTGTTCACGAGCTTTGTCGAAGACACCAATCAATATAAAGTACTCAGCTCGAGCCTGATGCAGACCTGAAATATTCCCCGCTAGACCACGCACTTCCGCCAGTCGATACCAGATCATGGGATCCTGTGGGCGCATGCGCGAGAGTGCCGTGAGCACCGTATCCGCGCCATCATAATTGCGTTCCTGCCACAGAGTCTCGGACTTGAGAACCATTAATGGGTAGTTGTTTTGGTTGATAACTAGCTGTCGGTTAACTCTGTTGATTGCCCTCACATAGTCTTCGCCGGCCAGGTCAATCTCGATATCGGTGTAGATAAAGTTCAAATTCGTTGGCTGGGATTGCAACAGTCGATCCATTACTGCTCGGGCTTCGGTGAGTCGACCGGCCTTCAGATAGGCGAGGGTAAGGCCGTAGTTAGCCGCGTCAGGTCTGAGAGTATTGGCCTCAATCTCAGCCTTAAAGCGGTTGATGCTGATGGCTGTGGTTTGATCCATTGCTACCAATGCTCTGGCGCGCATCAGATAAAACTCAGGGTTCTGGGCGTACTGGCGCATAGACGTGCCCATTGAACGGCTGCGGGCGTCGCCGATACGTTTTTCGGTAATCGGGTGGGTAAGCAAAAATTCCGGTGGCCGGCTACCGTTATAACGCGTGCCTTTGAGAAGTGTGGCAAACATATCGGCCACAGCGCCTGGATCCCGATTGGCATGTTCCATGGTCGCAAGACCCACTCGGTCTGCCTCCTGCTCATTGGAACGGCTGTAGCGCAGTTGGCTATCCATAGACAGAGCCTGTGAAGTGATCATCGCCGCGGAAGCAGCATCGCCACCGGCAGTG
>Ga0208971_1001309_pt1 | contig 15122 bp, 15 predicted proteins | sample AOAMet1_18_M0_10_2_FD_188229 | JGI IMG/M metagenome (GOLD analysis project Ga0208971, IMG submission 188229) | Ammonia-oxidizing marine microbial communities from Monterey Bay, California, USA - CAN11_18_M0_10 (SPAdes) | ecosystem: Environmental > Aquatic > Marine > Intertidal zone | place... | reverse complement strand
AAAGATAAGTACTCAATGGGTATCTTCTTTGTAAATTTATTAACAGATTCCAAATCATCTATTGCAATTGCAATGGTTTGGATGGTTTTACTTTTATGAGAAAATTCATTTAATTCAGGTATTTCCTCTCGACATGGCGCACACCATGTTGCCCAAAAATTAATTAATAACCATTGACCCTCAAATTTGGAAAAAGAAATTATTTCACCTGAGCTATCCATAATATTAGCGTTAAATAGTGATTTGGTTGAGATATCGGTTGGATCAGAAATGATTAACTCGTCATTAAGATTATTTTTTTTCATAAGGTAACCTGAAAAACCAGCAACTATGGCAATAAATACGAGTAGCAATATAAATTTTATATTTTTTTTCATTAATCTAACCCTATTTGTAATATTTTTTTAAATTCTTTCGGATTTTTAAAACCGATCGTTCTTATTTTTCTAACTTCATTGCCAGCATTATCAAAAAATAGAATAGCAGGCGGGCCAAAAATGTTAAATTCTTTCATTAATGCCTTATCGTTTACATTGTTACCTGTTACATCAGCTTTTAGAAGGATATATTGTTTCATCAATGCATTCACTTCCTTGTCAGTAAAAGTAAATTTTTCAAATTCAAGACAAGCTACACACCAATCTGCATAAAAATCGAGCATGATGGGTTTTGCCTTGTTAGAAGCAATTATATTGTCTAATTGTTCTACTGAATTAATAACAATAAACTCAGGTTTTTCATTTGATGATAAATTTATATCTTTATCAATATAATTCTTAGTATGGTAAATATTAAAGCAGACGGAAAAAAGCAATCCTAAAATTAAAACTATCTTTAAAAAAGCTATTTTATTTTCAGTAAAAAATAAATAATAAGATATTGAGATTGTTAATAAGGTATTTAAAAGTAAAAAGAAAACAGTTTCGTCCAAAATAGGACGAATAATATAAATTGACATGCCAATTAATACAAAACCTATTAATTTTTTAACCTTCACCATCCATATCCCAGGCTTTGGGAGAAACTTATTAGCAGAAAAACCAATGAGCAATAAAGGAACACTCATTCCAATGCTCATAATAAATAAAGAAAGGCCACCCAATAGAATATCATTTGCTTGGCTTATGTATAAAATTGCTGCCGCTAAAGGTGGTGCAACACAGGGGCTTAATATAAGTGCTGAAAACAAACCTAGAAAAAAGATATGTATGATATTTTTTTTATTTATTTTATTCAGAAGGTTTGATAAAAAATTATTTTCAGAAATATTAAAATGAAAAATATCGAACATGGCAAGTGCAAAAATGAGAAACAAAAATCCATTGAATAGTAAGAAATAAATATTTTGTAAGCTAGAGGATAAAAAACTTCCTGTAATAGATGCGGCAATGCCAAAAATAACATAAGTCGCAGATACACCTGCAACATAACTTAAAGTATAACGAATGGCATGATTCTTATTTGATGATATGACGATGCTTGATAAAATTGGGACCATCGGCAGAACACAAGGTGTTAAGGATAATAGTAATCCTGCCAGAAAAAAGCTTATTAAAATAATAAGGAAATTTCTGTCGTTAAGTGTTTCAACAAATGAATCTGTTTCAGAAAGGTAATTTATATTGGATTGACCTTCCATATTAATAATATGCGTTGAAGGTGGATAACAAAGACCTTTTTCACTGCACCCTTGAAAATCTATTCTAATTTTTTGATCAGTTGGTATCTGACCTTTGAGCAGGATAGTAATAATTTGTTTACCAAAATAAACTTCTTGCTTTCCAAAGAATTCGTCTTCTTTGATTTCACCTTGAGGATATGTAGTTTCAATTGTAGTTGAAGGCTCTAAAGAAACATTAAATTTGTCTTTATAGGTGTAGTAACCGGGGGCATTATTAAGCTCTATTTTGATTAGTGATTTATTTTCATCGGGCAAAAGTTGAAATTGAAATGCTTCTTCAACAGGGAGAAAAGTCTCCTTTTCATCATAAAAACTAAAATCATCATTCGCAAATGATGAAAGGCTGAAAAAAAACAGAATAAAAACTAAATTAATATGTCTTAACATCTTTATAGAATAGTATTTCAAGCTTATAATTATCCGCAATTAATACTAATTACTCAATGAATTTCATAACTTTAATTAAAACATGAGAAAAATAATTATCATTTTTTTAATTCTATTGCCTGGCCTAGAGTTAGCAGGGATTATTTATTTTTTTAATCTTTATGGCTGGTGGTTTTTATTTTATTTAATATCAATCGCTATTTTAGGCTGGCAATTAATTAGAGAAGAAAAGGCAAATGCATTAAGTAAATTGACAGGATTAATGTCAAAAGGTGGAAATCCTGCTGAAGCAATTATGGGGTCAGCAAAAAATTTTCTAGCAGGTATTTTATTCTTATTTCCCGGAGTAATAACGGATGTATTTGGTTTATTAATTTTATTGCAAGGAGGAAAAGTCTCGGCATTGAAAAAAGAACAAGCTTATAAGTCTCATGAAGATAAAACTCAAGATATTATCGAAGGTGAGTTTCATAGAGAGGATAAAAAAAATAATGACGATTTATAAAATTAAAATACAGTCGTCTGGAGAAGAGTTTGACATAAAGCCAAGTCAAACAATACTAGAAGGTGCTATAGCAGCTGGGATTACACTTCCCTATGGATGTCAAGACGGCGCTTGTGGTTCTTGCAAAGGAAAAATAATATCGGGTAAATTTTTCTTAAACGACCATCAATCATCCGCTTTAACAGAATCTGATATCAAATTGGGAATGACGCTTTATTGTAAAACGATGGCACAAGAAGACTTGGTGATTGAACCAAATATTCCAGATATGTATGATGAATATTCGCCAAAAGTTTATCCTGTAAGGGTGGAAAGTTTAGCAAACTTAAATCATGATGTAATGCAGATGTATCTTAAGTTACCTGCATCTGAAACATTAAAATTTAAAGCAGGTCAGTATATTGAATTTTTAATGGCCGATAAAAGTCGACGGGCTTTTTCAATGGCAAATGCACCTCATGAATCAATGATTGAACTCCATTTAAGGCTTATTGAAGGTGGAAAATTCACCAGTTTTGTTTTTAATGAGATGAAAGAAAAATCAATTCATAAAATCGAGGGCCCTATTGGGCAGTTCTATTTAAGAGCAAGTGATAAGCCTATAGTTTTTATTGCGGGTGGAACTGGATTTGCACCAATAAAATCTATTATTGAAGATATGATTTTTACTAAAAATGAAAGAAAAGTATATTTGTATAGGGGCGTGCGATCAAAAGAAGATCTTTATATGGCTGATTTAGTTACTGATTGGAATAAAAAGTTAAAAAATTTAAATTATATTCCCGTCATTGAGGATGGACTTTCGGAAAATGTGAGGAGTGGGTTCGTTCACCATGCTGTCCTAGAAGATTTTAACAACCTAAGTGATGTTCAAATTTATTGTTGTGGCGCACCCGGGCTAGTTGAAAATGCATTTATAGACCTAACAAAGAATGGTCTTCCTGAGAATCAATTTTTTGCAGATGCATTTACATTTGCACCTAAAAAGAAATAAGAAAATTATTTTAATCTAAGCTTTCTGAAACAATAAGTTTGCGAATATTTTGAGTGTCAATATTGTTACAAACAAAAATATCCTTAAAAATTTTACTAAGAAGCCCCTCAATTTTTTTATGGTTAACGATAATTTTTATGTTTTGTAACCAACGCGAATCGACGTTACTCAATTGATGAATGAAGTGCTTGGCACTATTAGTACTCGAAAAAAGAAAGAATTGATGATGGTAGTTTACCAAATCATTTTTTAGTTGGTTTAAGTCAATATCCACATATTTTCTTATATAACATTCACCATAATTTACAGTAGCTCCTTTTTCCTCTAAAGCATTTTTAAGCGTTTCACGACCACCTTCGCCACGTATAATTAGTATTTTTTGACCCTCTACATTGTTATAAATTTTCTCTTTTAATAGATGTTCAGAGTCAAAAGTCTTAATTGGGGAATGAACATCTACCGATAAATATTTTTGTAATAATAGTTTTGTCGTAGGACCAATACTTGAGAATATTAAATTTTTAGGGATTTGAAGCGATAGTTTTTTTACTCTTTCAATAAAGAAATGAACTGCATTTGTACTGATAAAAATAATATGTTGATAAGTTTTTATGTTTTCTATAACCCCATCAAAAATTTGGTAGTTATTAAGTGGGTGAATTTCAGTGAGGGGGAAACTTAAAAGCTTAATTTCTGAATTTTTAAGGTCGTCTGATAATTGCACATTAGCTCCCTGCGGCCTTGAAGATATAAGAGCAATTTTTTTTGGTCTATTCATTCTTTATAAATTTGATAGGATTTTTTTTGCTCCTTTAGCAATTAAAGTTTCTCCTAATGCCTCACCAAGTTTATAAAATTCTGATTTTGATCCATTCTTCTCAGCATAAATAATTTCAGAACCGTCCGGTTTTGCCACAAACCCCCTTATAGAGAAAATATCATTGTTGATTGATGCAAAGGCACCTAATGGAACTGTACAACTTCCTGCGAGAGATCGACTTACGGTCCTTTCTGCCAATACACATCGGGCTGTATCTTCATCATTCAAAGGTCTTAATAAATCTGTCAATATTTTATTATCAGATAAGATTTCAATACCTAAGGCTCCTTGTCCAACAGCAGGTATACTTTCCGAAGGGCATATAAATTCTCTTATTCTTTTTTTTAAATCCAGTCGGATAAGCCCAGCAGCAGCTAAAATTATTCCTCCATATTGACCCTCATCTAATTTTTTTAATCTTGTTTGTAGGTTTCCTCTCAGTGGCTCAATAATTAAGTGGGGATATTTTGATTTAATTTGACTTTGTCTTCTTAGGCTTGATGTACCAACAATGGCACCTTTTGGCATATCTTTTAAAGAACCATACTCGTTAGAGACGAAGGCGTCTCTTGCATCTTCGCGTTTTGAGATAGCTATTAATTTAAATTCTTCAGGGATATCCATAGGTAAATCTTTCATTGAATGAACGGCTAAATCTGCTTTTCTTTCAAGCAATGCATGTTCTAGCTCCTTAATGAATAGACCTTTGCCTCCGATCGCAGCTAACGATTCATTCAATAAGATATCACCTTGTGTTTTAAAACCTTTAATGGTTATTTCAATAGCAGGATGAACCTCAGATATCAATTTCTTGATAAATTCTGCTTGCCACATAGCAAGGGGGCTTTCCCTTGATGCAATGATTATTTTTTTTAACATATCCATTAGGATTTTATCACAGCGAGGATTGTTAGATTAATCATATGATTGATGATTTTCATATATAATTCATTGAAAATAATAGAAAAATTTGTAGAAATGAAAAAAAGTAAACAAAATTGGTCAGACAGATTTTCGGAGCCTACTAGTGAGATAGTTAAAAGATATACAGCGTCAGTAAATTTTGACCAAAGACTTGCAGTATATGACATTGCAGGTTCACTAGCGCATGCAGAAATGTTAAAAAAACAAAAAATCATTTCATCCAAAGATTTTATTGCTATCAAAAAAGGTTTAAATCAAATTAAAAAAGAAGTCATCGCAAATAATTTTGAATGGTCCATTGACCTTGAAGATGTTCATCTTAATATAGAGAAAAGATTAACTGATATTGCTGGCGAGGCAGGAAAAAAACTGCATACAGGCAGATCAAGAAATGATCAAGTGACAACTGATATGAGGCTTTTCCTCAGAGATGCCACAGATCAATTAGTAAATTTAATCAAAAAATTACAACAAGCTACGTTAGCTAAGGCCGAAAAACATGTTACCACTATCATGCCTGGCTTAACCCATCTTCAAGTAGCTCAACCAATTAGCTTTGCCCATCATTTGCTTGCTTACTTTGAAATGTTAGAAAGAGATAAGGCAAGATTTATTGATTCTAGAAAAAGAATTAATACTTTGCCCTTAGGTGCAGCGGCACTCGCTGGTACCTCTTATCCAATTGATAGAAGGTTTGTAGCTAAATTATTGGATTTTGAAGGAGTCATGGAAAATTCAATCGATGCAGTATCAGATAGAGATTTTTTGATCGAATTTAATGCAAACTCATCACTTTTAATGACCCATCTCTCAAGATGGTCAGAAGAATTAGTGATGTGGTCGAGCCCATTTTTTAATTTTATTGAGATTTCAGATAGTTTTTGTACGGGATCAAGCATAATGCCCCAGAAAAAAAATCCTGATGTCCCCGAATTAGTTAGAGGTAAAACAGGAAGGGTCAATGGGCATCTAGTCAGCTTACTCACATTAATGAAAGGTCAGTCGCTTGCTTATAATAAAGATAATCAAGAGGATAAGGAACCTATTTTTGACGTTGTAGATACTGTTTTAGATACATTAAAAATTTATGGGGAGATGATTTCTAAAATTAAGGTATTTCCTGAAAATATGGAAAATGCAGCCTTGAAGGGTTATGCGACGGCAACGGATTTAGCGGATTATTTGGTAAAAAAAGGTTTACCTTTTAGGGAGTCTCATGGCGTGGTGGCTAAAGCTGTGAAATATGCAATTGATCAAGGTTATGATTTATCAGAAATGGATCTATCTGAGCTTAAAAAATTCCATCAATTGATAGATCAGGATGTCTTCAAATTTTTATCGTTAAAGGGATCAATTCAGTCAAGAAAGCATATTGGAAGTACCGGATTTACTGCTGTAAATTTAGCACTTAAAAAAGCAAAATCTAAATTATAGGAATAAATTATTTAAATTATATCCAGCCTTAGAGGTCATAGTAAGTATATCTTCAACCGGTCTTTTACCTGATTCAGATAATGCCCATAACATGCTTGATCTCGTCCCAGTTCGGCAATAAGCAAAAATAGGTTTTTCAGAAGCATCAAAATATTCACCAAATTGATCGACATCGACTTGAGTTATTTGCCCACCCATGACGGGTTGATGAATAAATTTGAGGCCATTTTTAAGGGCAGCATTTTTTATACTTTCGACAGTAACTTGATTTATTTCTTCATTATCTGGCCGATTACAAAAAATTGTTTTAAATCCGGCTTCTTTAATTGTTTGTATATCATCAACTGTGATTTGTTCAGATACAACATAATCATCAATAATTTTATTTAATTGCATGTTCTAATCCTTCAAAAATATTTGTAATAGCTCGTTCAAAAAACTTTGTCCCAAATCAGTTGGTTTTATCCTACCATTTTTTTGAATAATCAGTTTTTTATCTTTTGCTAAACTCAATTCTTTATCAATAATACTAATAGGCAAATTTGTTCGTTGTTCAAAAAGAGATTGATTAAAACCCTTGTTTAGCCTTAAGGCATTCATCATGAATTCAAAAATTAAGTCATTTTCTGATAATAACTTTTCATCATCATAAAATTTATGATTATTTGTATTTTTAATATAATCGCGTGGATTTTTAAAACAACTCTTACGAGAAATTTTCCCTTCACAAGACAATTTACTGTGAGCCCCTGCTCCAATGCCAAGATAATCTCCAAAATTCCAATAATTTAAATTATGTAAACATTGGCTATTTTTTTTTGCATAAGCGGAAGTTTCATAATGTTCAAATTTTGCAGAATTAAGCTCATTACTAATCAAATCAAATATTTCTGCACTTTTTTCTTCATCGGGTAACTGTGGTGGAAATTTATAAAAAAAAGTATTCGGTTCAATTGTCAGATGGTAGTAAGAAATATGTGAGGTACCGATTTCAAGGGCCTTAGTTATATCTTCTTTGACGTCACTAAGACTTTGGTTAGGCAATGCAAACATTAAGTCGATATTAACTTTATCAAAAATTTTGACAGCTAAATTTGCAGCACTCGCAGCTTCTTTTGGACTGTGAATACGCTCAAGTTTTTTTAGGTGAGTTTGATTAAAACTCTGGATGCCAAGTGACATTCTGTTGATTCCAACATCTCTATAGCCATAAAAATGTTCTTTATCAAATGTTCCTGGGTTTGCCTCAATAGTAATCTCGCAATCTTTACCTAGGCCAAAAGTATTTTCTAATTTTTTTATGAGTGTATCAAAAGCCTTAGGACTAAATAGACTGGGTGTCCCACCGCCAAAAAAAATTGAATGTATCGGTCTTTTAGGTTCAATATTATAATTTTCAATTTGCTTCAATAAGGCATGGGTGTAGGCCTCTTCGTTGTTCTTAATATTTTGATCTTTGAATTCATGCGAATTAAAATCACAATAAGGACATTTATGAATACACCAGGGAATGTGTATATAAACTGAGAGTGGTGGGTATTGCATACTAAGAGTTAACGTAAAACCAAAGTTATTTTTTCTTTACAGGGCTTTCTAAATTTTCAATTAATGTAAAAAGAATTTTCTTCATTTGTTCTTCAGAAACTTCCATTAATACGCCATCATCAAAGGCATCTTGTGCGATCTGTTTTAATTCATCAAAGTTTTCATTCATGACTTTAACTTTTTCAGTGCAGGACACAACTGATTTGTCATCTCTTAGCCATGTAGGCCATTTTTGATTTTTATTTGCCATAAAGTATTCTAAGTTTATGTTTTAACTTTTGCAAAGCTTGGCCACGATGGCTAATTTTATTTTTTAAATTAAAGTCTAGTTCGGCTGCAGAAAGATCTGTTTTGAAATCCATAAATATAGGATCATAGCCAAAACCATTTTTACCTCTTGGAGAAGATAAAATTTCACCCTGCCATATTCCTTCTGCGATAATTGGTTGAGGGTCATCACATGAGGTAATAAAAACTATTGCGCAATAATAATGAGCCCTTCTGTTTTTTTCATTCTTTAAAAGTTCAAGTAGCTTAATATTATTCTTTGTATCGTTTCCCCCCTCCCCTGAAAATCTGGCTGATAAAATGCCAGGCTTTCCATTTAATACGTCTACACATAATCCAGAATCATCAGCTATAGCCGGTAGATTCGATGCTTTTGAAGCAAACCTTGCTTTGGTTAGTGCATTTTCTATGAAGGTTCCAAATGGTTCTTCCGCTTGACCAATATTGAGTTTGGATTGCGCAACAGTTTGAATTGGTAAGTCATGAAGCAATGTCTCAATTTCAGATAATTTTTTTTTATTATTTGTCGATAAAATAATTTTCTGCATCATGTGTTATTTGAGAACATTTTTTTGAATTTGAATTAATTCGGCAATCCCTTGCTCTGCAAATTGAATGATATTATTCATTTCATCTTTTGTAAAAGGCTCTCCTTCAGCGGTTCCTTGAATTTCAACAAATTTACCTTGTTCAGTCATAACAATATTCATATCAGTATCACAGTTTGAATCTTCGTCATAATCAAGATCGATTAAGACTTCGCCATTTTTTATTCCTAATGAAATTGCTGCTACTGCATCTTTTATAGGTGAGGTTTTTAAAATTTCTTTTCCAATAAGAGGATTAATAGCATCACAAAGTGCTACATAGGCTCCTGTAATGCTTGCAGTTCTTGTTCCGCCATCAGCTTGAATCACATCACAATCTATATGAATGGTCCTTTCTCCCAATGCCTTTAAATCGATAATTGCTCTGAGACTACGACCAATTAATCTTTGTATTTCTTGGGTTCTTCCTGATTGCTTTCCCCGCGCAGACTCCCTTGACATACGCGTGGATGTTGACCTTGGAAGCATTCCATATTCAGCTGTTACCCACCCTTGACCTTTTCCTTTTAAAAATGAGGGTACCTTTTCTTCTACACTGGCGTTACAAATAACATGTGTATCTCCGCACTTTATCAAAACTGACCCTTCCGCATGTTTTGTATAGTTTCTTAGAATTTCAATTTGTCTAATTTCGTTATTTGCTCTTTCCGTTGATCTCATAAAATTCTCTTCGTTATTTTGAATGGTGATTATAATCCAAAGTAAGTTAAATAGCCGTTGCAGAATTTAAATGTTTCTTACCTTAGTTAAAAATAGATTGTTAAACTATCAAAAACTTACACAACTAACCCAGGAATAAAGATGATTTCGAGCATGACAAGCTATCACTCAGTTTCAAAAGAAACAAGCTATGGCTGTTTGGTTTTAGAAATTAAAACGTTAAATAGTAGATTTTTTGATTTACAAATTAAATTGAGTGATGAACTTCGGATTTATGAGCCTGTTATCAGAAAAAAAATAGCTAAAACACTTTCAAGGGGAAAAATTGAATGTAAAATTTTTCTGAAAGCAAGAGAAGACTTAGTTGAAATTAAAAATAATGATCTTAAAGCTTTAAAAAAACTAATAAAATCTGTTGAAAAAATATCAGAACTTATTAAGAGACCAAAACAAATAAGTCCTGTAGAAATTATTCGACTTCATGGTGAAACAAATAATAAACAAAATTATAAGGGGCTTGATAAGGTATTGCTTCCCCTTGTTGATAATGCACTTAAAAAAATTATTGATGATCGTCAGCGTGAGGGCAAAAAAATTAAGCAATTAATTATCTCTAGGGGCTTAAAGATAGAAAAAGAAGTATCCAAAATTAGAAAGGTAATACCAAAGTATATAAATATTCATCAAAGTAAAATAAATAAAAAATTTAAAGATGCTCTAATAAATGTTGATCAAGATAAAATTAAACAAGAGCTAGTAACTTTTATTCAAAAAAGTGATGTTGAAGAAGAGCTTGATAGATTAAATTCTCATTCACATGAACTAAAGAGATTGGTAAGTTTATCTGAGCCTGTTGGAAAAAAAATTGATTTTCTAATGCAAGAATTTAATCGTGAGGCTAATACATTAGGCTCAAAAGCTATTGCAGTTGAGATTTCACAATCTGCAGTTGAATTAAAGGTCTTAATAGAGCAAATAAGAGAACAAATACAAAATATTGAATAACGGCACTTTAGATATGACAGAAGAAAATAAAAAAGGAAGGTTGTTTATCGTGACTGCACCATCGGGTGCAGGAAAAACCTCTCTAATAAAGGCATTAATTGAATTGTGTCCGCAATTTAGAGTGTCTACCTCACATACAACTAGAAAACCCAGACAAGGCGAAAGAGAAGGAATCGATTACTATTTTGTAGATAACGATGCTTTTAATACTTTAAAGAATAGTGGAGAGTTTTTAGAAAATGCCGAATGCCATGGTGCCAAATATGGAACAGCAAAGAATCCTGTTGAAGAGAGCATAAAGGCGGGCAAAGATATTATTTTAGAGATTGACTATCAAGGGGCTATAAATGTTAAGAAAGTTTTCCCCAATGCAATTAGTCTATTTATTATTCCACCTTCAATGGCTGTTCTAAAAGAAAGACTAGAGGGAAGAGGTCAAAATTCACAAGCTGAGATAAAAGGACGATTGGCTGCTGCTGAAGAGGAAATCAGCCATCTTGAAAAGTTTGATTATGTTATAATCAACGATGAGTTTGATCAGGCCTTGAGTGATTTAAAATCTGTGTTTAATGATTCTCCCGAATCAATAAATTTAGAAACTTCGAAACAAAAAAGAAATTTTCAGGGTTTAATTGACTCAATAAAATAAAATATTTGGAGCAACAAAATAATGGCAAGAATTACCGTAGACGATTGTTTAGAAAAAATACCTAACAGATTTCAATTAACCCTTGTAGCAGCTCTTAGATCAAGACAACTTGTGAATGGCGCTGAGCCTTTAATTGATATGGAAGGTTCAAGAGATAAATCATCAGTAATAGCGCTTAAGGAAATTGCTGCAGGTTTGATTGGAGAAGAAATTCTAATACAAAACCCAGGTTAATAAGAGAAATTTGTTTTAAAGGAGAGTAATCTTTGGCTAACACCGCTCACACCAGCCAAGCCGATTTAAATAAAAGTCATCGATCCTTTTTGCTTCCTGTTGACCAAGAAAATTCTAGCCTCACCCAACTTGTAAAGACTTATCTTCCAAAGAGAGAGATTGATAAAGTATGGGAAGCCTACCGATTCAGCGAAAAAGCCCATAGTGGCCAAAAAAGAAGGAGTGGAGAGGCTTATATCAGCCACCCAGTTTCTGTCGCTTGTATTGCCGCTCGATTTCATCTGGACAGTCAGTCAATTCAGGCTGCACTTTTACACGACGTAGTTGAAGATACCGAATCCACAGAATTAGAAATAGAGTCAAAATTTGGTAAGCAAGTGAGTACCCTTGTGACAGGCTTATCAAAACTAGACAAAGTAGAATTTCAAGATGCAAATGAGGCTCAAGCTGAAAACTTTAGAAAAATGTTGTTAGCGATGACTCAAGATGTAAGGGTTATGTTAATAAAGCTGTCAGATCGTCTCCACAATATGCAAACTATTCAATCATTAGATGAGCGTAAAAAGATTAGAATTGCTCAAGAGACTGTAGATATTTATGCGCCAATCGCAAACAGACTTGGTTTGAATAATCTATATCAAGAGCTTGAAGATTTATGCTTTGAAGTTTTACATCCGGTGAGATACAAAACAATTCAAAAAGCGATTAAGGCCAGTCGAGGTAATAGAAAAGAAGTTATCGAGAAAATATCAAATGAGATTAGTCATAAATTAAATTCTGTTAAGACTAAAGCCGAAATAACAGGTAGAGAAAAAAATCCTGCAAGTATTCATAGAAAAATGCTTGAAGATCAGACAGGTTTTAATCAGATAAATGATATTTATGCGTTTAGAATAATCGTTAATGATATTAATGATTGCTATTTAACTTTAGGAACATTGCACTCGCTTTATAACCCTATTCCTGGAAAATTTAAGGATTATATTGCCATTCCAAAAGCAAATGGATACCAATCACTCCATTCTACTCTTCTAGGTCCTTTCGGCGTTCCGGTTGAGATTCAAATTAGAACGAAAAATATGCATCAATTAGCGGAGGCTGGCGTTGCTGCTCACTGGTTATATAAAACAAAAGATGCACACGTTACAGATTTACAGCAAAAAACTAATCAATGGCTGAAAAGGATGCTAGACATTCAAAATGACAGTTCTAATTCGCTAGAATTTTTAGAACACTTAAAGGTTGATCTGTTTCCTGACGAGGTCTATGTTTTTTCTCCAGACGGAAAAATATTTGCTTTACCTAAAAATTCCTCATCTATTGATTTTGCATATGCAGTTCATAGTGATGTTGGAAATAAGGCAGTATCAGCAAAAATAAATCAGATGTTAGTTCCGTTGAGAACAAAGCTCTCAACTGGCGATCACGTAGAGATAATTACTTCAACATTAGCAAAACCAAATCCGACTTGGTTAAATTTTGTCATTACAGGCAAGGCTAGATCGCAAATAAGAAATTATCTCCGATCAGCTGAATCGAAAGACCTAATATTCTTAGGTGAAAAAATGTTAAATAATGCACTTAATGCTTTTCATATTCATCCAACTGCAATTAGAAAAAAGCATTGGAACAAATTAATCTTGGACTATCACGTTGAATCAAAAGATGAGATTTTAATGGATATTGCACTAGGTAAAAAAGTAAATGTGATGGTAGCCCACCAACTAACAAATCTAATGGATGGGGTTGCAAGCAATAAAAAGCAAACAAAGATGCTTGATGTCATTACAATTAAGGGCTCTGATGATATGGCGATTCAACTTGCAAACTGTTGCCATCCAATTCCTGGAGATCCTATATTAGGCTATATTAATAAGGAAAAAGGCTTATTAATCCATACACATGATTGTCAGATTGTTAATGAGTTATCACTCGATCATGACCGATGGGTAGATGTTGAGTGGGAGCCTGATTCTGAAAAATTATTCAATGTCCGACTAAGTGTTCTAGTTGTTAATGAAAGAGGGATGTTAGGTAAAATAGCATCGGTCATTGCTGATGCAGAATCAAATATTGATAATGTTTCACTTCAAGATATGGATGGGAGTCCATTTGCAACACTAAATTTCTTGGTTCAAGTTCGACATAGACAGCACCTTGCTGAGTTGATAAGAAATCTTAGGAAAATTACCAAAGTTAACAAAATAACGAGAGTTAAAAATTATAAGAATTAAAATTTTAAAAGGATTTGAAAGATATGAAAAAAATTATTAAAACAGATGAAGCTCCTGCAGCAATCGGAACATACTCGCAAGCTGTAAAAAAGGGGAATATTATTTTTTTATCAGGTCAAATACCCTTAAATCCTGAGTCTATGGAATTGGTCGAGGGAATTGAAAATCAGATTCATCAAGTATTTAAGAATATTTTAGCTGTTATAAAAGCCGCAAATGCATCTTTAGATGATCTAGTAAAATTGAATATATATCTCACAGATTTAAGTAACTTTGCTTTGGTGAATTCTATTATGGAGGAATACTTTAGCGAGCCGTATCCTGCAAGAGCAGCTATCGGAGTTGCATCACTTCCAAAAGGATCATTAGTTGAGGCAGATGGATTTTTAGTTGTTGATTGATTCAAATTTTGTCTAAAAAAAAATTATTGACGGAACTTCAAGCAAAGAAACTAAAAAAATTAGGCATTACCTCAACAATCGATTTACTTTTATATTTACCTAATAAGTACAACGATCAAACTGCAATTCAAACCATCAATGACAGCCTTGTTGGAGGAAAAAGTCAAATTGAGGTTAATGTAAATGATCTCGAAGTAAAGTATCGACCAAAAAAAAACTTAATCTTATATGTCTCTGATCAAACAGGACAGATGCAAATACGTTTTTTGCATTATTATCCAAGTCAAATTAAACAACTAGAGTCAGCAAGTCTTGTCAGATTTTATGGAGAAATTAGGCAGCAATCCAATTATAAAGAAATGATTCATCCTGAATATTCGTTAGTTAATGATTCAACGGGCCTTTCAAAAAATTTAACCCCTATATATTCAACTACCAAAGGGCTGTCTCAAAACATGTTGAGAAAGTTAATAAAAAATCATATAGAAGGTTCAACTCAAACAGAATTATTCAAAGAACTATTTTTAAATTTGTATAAGAAGTATGAATTTCCTAGTTTCATGGATTCAATTAGTTTTCTGCATGAACCACCAAAAATAAAAGTTGATGATATAGAGAATATTCATAACTCTAAGTTTTTTAAAAGATTGATTTATGATGAATTGCTCGCTCAACAATTATTCCTAAGAAAACAATATAATTTATTGAAAAAAAATAAAGCTCCAAAATTTAAGCACGCACAACCAAAACAAA
>Ga0208971_1001307_pt1 | contig 15174 bp, 14 predicted proteins | sample AOAMet1_18_M0_10_2_FD_188229 | JGI IMG/M metagenome (GOLD analysis project Ga0208971, IMG submission 188229) | Ammonia-oxidizing marine microbial communities from Monterey Bay, California, USA - CAN11_18_M0_10 (SPAdes) | ecosystem: Environmental > Aquatic > Marine > Intertidal zone | place... | reverse complement strand
TTCACGCATGTTTAGCACGCGTTCTTTGCTGGATGGAATTAACGCACTAAAATCATAAGTCAGTTCGGTGAATGTTACGAACGAAAGCCGATCTGTGGTTCGGTTAAGGGTTTGGGTTTGGCCTGACAACATTACCAAGCGCGGACCGGTTTCTGTTTTGATTAAAAAAGCACGATTTGCCGTATAAATTGTTTGAATATTGGCACTTCTATCGTCGGTTAACAAAATATCACGTAACTCGCCTGTTTCGGAAAATTCCCGCACATAGATCGTCAGATCATTGCTTGGATGAACAAAACGACCTGCGTTTAGAAACTGTGTTGTGACATCTTGGCTAAGCTCGCCCTCGCGTTCCGCCAGTGCGGTTCGGCTGATTGGAACTAGTATATGTGACAAAATGCTCATCATCACAAAAATTCCAACACCAAATATAAGAGCGGGCACCATCAGACGTTTGGCCGAATGGCCTGCGGATTGCATAACGACCATTTCACTTTCGGAAATCAGCCGGTTCGCAACATAAATTGAGGCCACAAATCCGGCCACCGGAAGCACCAACAAAATGACGTTGGGCAATGCCAGTGCGGTGAATTCAAGAAACACCAATGCCGTATGGCCATCGGATATCAAATCTTCGAAAAGAACGATTGCCCGATTCACCCAATAGACAGCAACCAAAATAAAGGCAAAAAAGCCAAAGGTTACAGTCAATTGCGACAGCATGTATCTGTCGAAAGTTGCCACGATATCCCCAAGTTATTGTTTTAGTTATCCCTTGATACCCCATATTTAGTCTGTGGAAAACTGATTACTGGTCAATGGGCGGCATATTGACTACCAATGAGGAAACAATCTGCTGGAGCAAAATATGACCGACGTTTCCCCCATCGAATTTCACGACCTTGATCTTGATAAAATCAAAGAATTATCTGGCAGAATCTGTGTCGTGATGACGCCTGATGGCAAAATGGGGCCAGCTGCGCGTCGTGTGAATCGTCTTACCCGCGGAAAACTAACGCGCGTTGCGCAGGAAAAACCGTTCTTGGCCTTAAAAGAGGGCGAAGGTCTGACCATGCATTACCCGTCTGGCATGGCGGCTGAATCACTGTTGATCGTAAAACTTTCACGCAACCCCACATTTGAGGCGGCGCGTTTGGCAGGGGCTGAGATTGCGAAATTCCGCACGCCTGCTGCATTAACCGTTTTGACCATGAGCCAAACTAAACTGGCCGAAATCGCCTTTGGCCTTGCTTTGCGTTCATACGAATTCATCGCACATAGAACAGGCGAGCAAATTCCACTGGGTGATGTGACAATTTCGTGTACCAAACCAGAAGAGCGCGCCGAAAAATATGCGCCTTTAGCAGCCGTTGCAGAAGGTGTATTTTTCACCCGCGATTTGGTGAATGAGCCAGCAAACATTTTGACAACCACCGAATTTGCCGATCGCTTGCTTGCCTTGAAAGATACTGGCCTAAAAGTTTCCGTTCTTGAAGAAAAAGACATGGAAAAATTGGGCATGGGTGCGTTGCTAGGCGTTGGGCAAGGCTCTGTAATGCCAAGTAAAATCGTTGTCATGGAATGGAATGGTGGCGGTGATGAGGCCCCGTTTGCGTTTGTCGGTAAGGGCGTCACTTTTGACACCGGTGGCGTGTCCCTAAAACCCGCCGCAGGCATGGAAGACATGACCATGGACATGGGCGGTGCTGGCACTGTTGCAGGCGTTATGAAATCACTGGCTTTGCGCAAGGCCAAGGCAAATGTCGTGGGCTTGGTTGGTTTGGTTGAAAACATGCCAGATGGCAACGCGCAGCGCCCTGGTGATGTTGTGACCTCAATGAAGGGGGACACGATTGAAGTGATCAACACCGATGCCGAAGGCCGTTTGGTGTTGGCCGATGTCATTTGGTACGCACAGGAAAAATTCAAACCAACTGGTCTGATCAATCTAGCGACACTAACTGGCGCGGTAATTATTGCGTTGGGCCACGATCACACCGGCGTCTTTTCCAACAATGACGCGCTTTGCAAAGATTTCATGAAAGCGGCCAATGCCGAGGGCGAGGGGGCATGGCGTCTGCCGTTGGCACCCGCTTATGACAAATTGCTAAAATCGCGTATTGCCGACATGAAAAATATTGGGGGCCGTGCCGCAGGTTCGATTACTGCCGCGCAATTCATTCAGCATTTTGTGAAAGACGATCAACCTTGGATTCACCTTGATATTGCAGGCACGGCTTTGTTGGCCGCTGACAGTGATCTTGCACCAAAAGGCGCAACTGGCTGGGGTGTTCGATCGCTTGATCGTCTTATTCGTGATAAATACGAGCCAAAATGAGCGCGACCTACTTTTATCATCTAACCCATGAACCGCTAGAAAGCGCCTTGCCGAAAATTATCGTCAAGGCGCGGGCGGCGGGATGGCGTGTCGTTGTACGCGGCACGTCGGATGAGCGTTTGGATTGGTTAGACAAACAGCTTTGGACACAAACCGCCGACGGATTTTTGCCGCACGGCCGATCGGGCGGCAAATTTGACGCTGATCAGCCTGTTTTATTAACGAACTCTTCGGAAACACCAAATGATGCGGCCTGTTTGATTGCCATTGATCGGGCCGCCATCAGTGCGGATGATGTCGCCAAATTTGAACGCATTTGTTTGATGTTCAATGGAAATAATGGCGATGCGTTGGATGACGCACGTACGCAATGGAAAACACTGTCAGATCAAGGATTTGAGGCGCAATATTGGTCCCAAGAAAGTGGAAATTGGGCCAAAAAGGCGGATAATAGCAAGACGGCTTGATGGTGCGGTTTCTGGAAATTAGCGGCGTAAAATCAGCTTGTTACCAGAAAACGCGATCTCATCGAATTTGTTTAAATAAGACATTCCAAGCAACGATATATCCAAATCGCCTTCGTTAATCCATGCGGTCACACGCGTGTCCGCCATATCGCCAAACCGTACCTCATCAAGCTTAACGCGCGCCGTGCGAACCTGACCGTTGGCTGTGTTGGCAATGCCCGTGAAAACCAAATCCTCACTGTCAAAGCCCAGTTTTTGCGCGTCAGGTGTGGACAAAACAATGTTTGTGGCCCCCGTATCGACCACAAATTTTACCGGCTGATTATTGATTTCAAGTGTCAGATAATAGTGCCCATCACGTGCACGCGGCACCTCAATCACATCGGTAGAAATCATCGCTGCGCGGGGTTTTATGTCCGTCTTGACGTCGTCCCACAACCCATAGGCGGCAATGACGCCTAGAAAAATCAGTGCCCAACTGACCATTGCGCGGGCCATGGACCCCAATTGATCGCGATTGGCCACCCAAAAATATGACAGCAAAGCCGCTGCCAAAAGACCAAGGTAGATTAATTGTGCTGTATCATCGCTGCTCATGCACCCTAGGTAGGGGCTAAATTGGTCGTGGAAAAGGGCTAGGTTGCGAAAAGTGCCAAATCTGCGATGCCATCAACGATAAATTGAATAGCAAGTGCCGCCAGCAGCATGCCCAAAAGGCGGGTGATGACGTTAATTCCAGTTTTTCCCAATGCTTTTTCAAACAGAGGCGCGGTAAGGAATAGCAAAAATACTGTGGTGACCACCAAGATCATCAGGCCAAGAACCGCTGCTACCCATGTCCAATCGCCGCCATTTTGGCCCGTCAAGAGGATAAGCGATGCGATGGCACCGGGGCCCGCAATCAAAGGCGTGGCCAGCGGGAACACAGATGGATCAGCGCCGCTTCCCTTTTGGCCCTCGCGGCGTTGCGTGCGGCGTTCAAACAACATCTCTAATGCCGTTAAGAATAGCAAAATACCGCCAGCGATCCTGAATGCGCCCATGGATATGCCAATGAAACCCAAAATCGCCTCGCCCATAAGGCCAAACAATACCAGGACGAAAACCGCCACTAAACAGGCGCGGGCCGCGATAGAGCGACGCTCGCTTGCGTCCATGCCGCGTGTTAGCGCCACAAACATTGGCACCAATCCGATCGGATCAATAACAACAAAAAGTGTTGCGAAAACAGTGATTAATGCTGCAGTTTCAATCATTTAGCTTGTGCTTTTTCCAGTTTTTCAAGGGCCGACATCCACATGGCCTCGGCACGGTCCAAGGCGTTCATAACCTCAGCATATTTGCGCTGCCATACTTCCATCTCACCCTTTTTACTGTCTTCATAAAGGGCAGGGTCCGCAAGTTTTTTCGCCAACTTGTCACGCATTTGGTTCAATTTTGAAACGCGTTCTTCGCCTTTGCGCACATCAGCCTTAAGCGCGGTGACACGCTCACGGCTAATGGGTTTGGGCTTTTCAACCTTTTTACCACCCTTTTTGTCACTGGGGCGATTTTCAGGGTCTTTGGCCAACAACATTTTGCGGTACGCTTGCAAATCTTCGTCATAAGGTGCCACGCCGCCATCTTTGACCAACCAAAGACGGTCCGCCACCATCGACAAAAGGTGCATGTCGTGGCTGACCAAAATCACGGCACCGGAATAGGCGGTTAGGGCCTCAACCAGCGCCTCACGGCTTTCGATATCAAGGTGGTTGGTCGGCTCATCCAAAATCAACAGATGTGGTGCAGGCAGTGTGGCCAACAACAGCGACAAACGCGCCTTTTGACCACCGGACAATTTACCAACCAGTGTTTCCGCTTGATCCGCGCCCAAACCAAAACCAGCCAGACGGGCCCGCAAACGGGCTTGTCCTTCGGCAGGACGCTCGCGCATCAAATGCTGAATGGGGGTTTCATCAACGTGCAATTCTTCGACTTGATGTTGCGCGAAAAAGCCGATGCGCAGCTTGTTTGACTGCACCATACTGCCGTCAATTACATCAATACGACCTGATAACAGTTTGGAAAGAGTGGATTTTCCCTGACCGTTTTTACCCAACAAGGCAATGCGGTCATCCTGATCAATGCGCAGGTTTAGATTGCGCAAAATGATCGTGCCATCATAACCAGTTGAGGCACCTTCGGTCGCAATGATGGGCGGCGACAATTCCTCGGGTTCTGGAAACGTAAACACAATGCGCGCCGCATCCTCGGGTGCTGCGATTGGCGTCATCTTTTCCAGCATTTTAACACGGCTTTGGGCTTGTTTGGCTTTGGATGCCTTGGCCTTGAAACGATCAACAAAGCTTTGCAAATGCGCGCGCTGAAGATCTTGTTTTTTCGCCGCCGCCGCAATCACCGCACGTTGTTCGGCACGCTGACGGGCAAATTGATCGTAGGGGCCTTGGTAGAATGTCAATTTCTTTTCTTCTAGGTGAAGAATGCCGTTTACCGCACGGTTCAACAATTCGCGGTCATGCGAAATGATCAGGATTGTATGGGGATATTTGGCCAAATAGGCCTCAAGCCACAATGCACCCTCTAGATCCAGATAGTTTGTCGGCTCATCGAGCAGCAAATAATCTGGTTCTGCAAACAAAACGGCGGCCAAGGCCACACGCATGCGCCAACCACCAGAAAAGGCGGAACACGGCATCAACTGTTCGTCTTTGTCAAAACCTAAACCATTCAGAATGGAAGCCGCCCGCGCCTCGGCAGACCAAGCCTTGATATCAGACAGACGCATTTGAATGTCAGCAATGCGCCCCGGATCAGTGGCGGTCTCAGCTTCTTCCAGCAAAGCGGCGCGTTCTGTATCCGCGGCCAACACTGTGTTGATCAAAGACACCTCATTGCTGGGCACTTCTTGGGCAACACCGCCGATGCGGGCGCGGTCGGGCAGGGTGATTGTACCCCCGTCCAGCGTCAACTCGCCGCGGATCAAACGGAACAGCGTCGTTTTGCCCGCGCCGTTTCGACCGATTAAACCAACCTTGTGGCCCGTGGGAATAGTAGCAGAAGCGCCTTCAAACAAAGGACGGCCCTGAATCGAATATGAGATATCAGAAATTTTTAACATGGCGCCACTTGCCTAAGGTTTTCACGAAGGTCAATGACTGCTTTTCAATTGCTTCAACCCGTGCTAGGCGCACGGCCAGAAAACAAGGATGGGCAAGGGGCCTGTTCGACAACCGAAAAAGGGGCCTGACATGGCACTTCAACGCACATTTTCAATCATCAAACCAGACGCCACAAAGCGTAACTTGACTGGCGCCATCGCTGCAAAATTCGAGGCCGCTGGCCTGCGCATCGTTGCATCAAAGCGTATTCAGTTGACTTTGGCACAAGCACAACAGTTTTACGGTGTTCACTCTGAGCGTCCGTTTTTCGGCGAATTGTGTGAATTCATGATCTCTGAGCCAATCGTTGTTCAGGTTCTTGAAGGTGAAGACGCGATCGCGAAAAACCGCGAAGTTATGGGCGCAACAAACCCAGCAGACGCTGATGAGGGCACAATCCGTAAAGAATACGCTTTGTCCATCGGTGAAAACTCTGTTCACGGTTCAGACGCACCAGAAACAGCAGCCGAAGAAATCGCATTCTTCTTTTCCGGCCTAGAATTGGTTGGCTAAGGTCGTTTTCTAAAACGTTCAACGTTTTGGAATTACACCGATAATATTTAAGGCCGCTTCAAGTTCGAGGCGGCCTTTGTCTTGCCGATTTGCCTTTAATGCATCGAATTTTTCGCGCAATGCCGCCTTTTCAGCGCCTTTGCAGTCATTCCATGGCCGCCCTTGCAGGGCCATGTGCAACACATAGTATCCGATAAAGTGTGGTTTTATGCCGGCGCCAATCATGCGCCCATAGGCGTCATCCGCGCCGATTTCATATAATTCTTCTGCGGTCATTATCCCGACGCGCTCCAGCTCTTTTTCCATGGCGGGGCCAAGGTTGCGAATGCTGGTGATTGATGTGCCATTGCTCATGGCACCTATGTTATGGCCGCAAATCCACTTTTTCCAGTGGCGGGATTAAATGCTGGCCCAATCGGTAAAGATCACCTTTGGGCCGGTTTGGGCCTTTGCAGGTGTTTGTTTTGTATGGGCGACATTCACGCGGTGCGGGGCACCACCTGGATGTTTGATTTGGGTTTTCGCCAAAGCCTGATTTGTCATTTTCTGCCTCATTAAAAGAAACGTTACTGCTAGAATTCGACCTCTGACGGGTCATTGATTGTATGTCAGTCGGAAATCGGGGGATTTCAAAGGCCCGAATAAGGCAATATTTTGGCATTTTCCTTGGTTTTCACGCAAAACGCTTGATTGGATATAAAAATGCGGTGTTCATAATGGTGTTCAACGAACGATAATTTTGGGTGGGGGTTCCTGTGATGAACGCGATTTCAGGCTTGAATGCGACGCAACAGCAGATTGCCGAACGATATGAAAAGGACGGTTTTGTCGTGCCTCTTGATGTTCTAAGTGATCAAGAAGCGCTGGCTTTGCGCACTGAACTAGAAACCATCGAGGCCGAGGTTGCAGATGACCCCGAATTGGCGAAATTGGTGAATTCTTATCCTGATCGCCTGATCCCTTCGTTTGACGCCATTATTCGGCATCCAAAAATAATAGAGGCGGTTAACGCGGTTTTGGGGCCTGACCTTATGGTCTGGAGCGGTGCGTTGTTTATCAAGCCAGCAAATTCCAACAAAATCGTCTCTTGGCATCAAGATTTGACCTATTGGGGATTGGACGATGCCGAAGAGGTGACCGTTTGGGTGGCGTTGTCAAAGGCTGATCTGAACGCGGGCTGCATGAAATTCGTACCCGGTAGCCATAAACAACGCATCGTGCCGCACAATGACACGATGGCTGACGATAACATGCTGTCGCGCGGGCAAGAGGTGGCGGTTGACGTGGATGAGGATGACGCGGTTGTTGCCGCCCTTGATGCGGGGCAAGCCAGCCTGCACCACGGTCATTTGTTTCACAGCTCTGGTCCCAACTTTAGCGATGATCGGCGGATCGGCATGGCCATTCGATATATCAAACCCGCAATGAAGCAAGAAACCGGTGATAAATCACTGGTGGCATTGGTCAGCGGGGTGGATGAATTTTGGCACTTCACGGTCGCGGACAGCCCCAAGGGCACGTTGCATCCGGATGACATTGCACAGTGCAAACGCGATGCCGAATTGAAAAGCAGGCTGTTGTTTTAGAAATCAACGCGCACTGAAGTTGCTGTTATGTTGATGCCGCGGCCTGATTGATTTGTTCTAACAGTTCGTCACACTGCGACGTTTGATATGCCGACCCCACCACAAAAAACGCCCGCGCGTCTGCCAGATGCGCGCGTGCACTGGTCAGTAATGCAGGATCAGGCGCGATGTGATGATGCGTCAACGCCAAATCGGCGATGTTCCATTGAAGCATGGCCCAATCAAATGGTGCCACATCGCGATAATCTAATGCCTCACAGGCGGCAAAACTGTTGCGGGCGGTTTTTAGCATTTCCAAATCAATGGTCAGGGCACCAAGCTGGCGTTGGGCCATGGCAAGGCCTCCTTGGGTATTTGCCCAATCAACTGGATTTGCCTTTTTGTTCTTTAGGGCCAATGCGGATTGATAGTTTACAATCGCTTCACGCAAGGGGTCGGCATTTTGCGAAATTTCACCAAGGCTTGAAAGCGCGAGGCCCAAATTGTTGTAATCATACCGTGCATTGTCGGATTTGTGTTTGAGCCAAACTTTTAAAGCGGCGCGATAACCGGTGATGGATTGTTCTATCAGATCGGTGTCGGCATCCCGTTCACCCATTTTCTGCAATACACCTCCAAGGCCGCTTTGACAGGCGCCCCAATTGAATTCATCTATTGATTTATTGGTTTTTTTGATGGCTTCCTGAAAGGCATTGCGCGCCACTTAAAGGTGGTGTTGATTGCTGGATCGTTCTGCTAATCGAAGGTGGCTCCACCCAAGTGAATTTAGAGCCAATGCGGTCAAGCCCGACTTTTTCTTGTTGGTTTCATAATTTGTTTTTGCGATGTTTAGCGCCACTTGCAGCGTGAACAAATCACCGTCTTTGTTTCCTTGTTCACTCCATTCGTCAGCTTTTTTACTGATGGTATCGAAGAGCGTGCCACCCTCGCGATGATCGCGCGTGTTTTGGATCAAGCGATCCGCCGCCAAATCAGGGCGGTCGCGCAGGCGGTCTTGGGCGATGCGGTTGTTCAGCATATTGGTAATTTGCTGATCTTTGCGCTTCTCTTCATCCTGATGCGCCGCCTTCATGGCGCGTTCGGCATCTTCTAATTTCGCCTCAGCATTATCCAATTCACCGGCGTCATTTAACGCGGTAACCTCGGCCATGATCGCGTTATGTAATGCATCCGCACTGTTATCGCCCAATCCTGCGGATTTCAGCCGTGCATAGGCGGCCAGCGCGTTTCGCACGGAATTATAGGCGGTATCGCGATCCTTATGCGTGCCCTCGGCATAGGTGTTGGCCAGTTGGATTAACAATTCCTCACTGGCGCCCTCGGTCACATCCTCGCGCAGGGCGCGATCAATGATGATATCCGCGTCGCGTTCAGCCTTGGTTTCATCGCCGTCGTCCGTGGTATCCACGTGCAGGAATTTGTCGATCCAGTTTTCATCAAGGTTTAACGCCTTGATAAATCGCCCCACCGTGCGGGAATTCAGCGTGTCCTTGCGACCCTTTTCAATCTTGGAAACCAGCGATTTACCGACAGGGGGATCAATGGCGTTGCCAAGCTGATCCAGCGTCCAACCACGCAAGGAACGCGCACGCTGAACGGCTTGTCCGAAGGCCTTCAAATCATCATTGGAAACTTTAGGCAACTTTTTGAAATCCCTTACAACTAGACGCCACTATAAGCGTCAATTGGCAACCCTGTGTCAGCGACGGTTGCACTCAAATGGACCATATTCAACCCATGGGGTCAACAAGTCCCCTGACTGGCCAGTCTCACCTTAATATCCGAAGGGATGAGACAATGATTTTGATGATGACAATACTGAATGTGGTGATGACCGCAAAGTTTTTGAACTTGGCATTTGCGCTTGTGTGTTTGTGGGGGGCGTTTGGATTATGCCCGCGCAAATTCGCGATCCTGTCGGCGCTTTTGTATGTAGCGCTGGCGTTTTGCCCATGAAACTGCGTGGCAGGGGGAAACCTCTGCCACTAACCTATTTGGTTGTATCCCCATTCAAAGGCCCCTAAACGTGACCCTACCTCGGGGTGCGTGAGAAATCGCGCTGAGATGCCATGTGGCGGACCCGTTGAACCTGAACCGGCTAACACCGGCGGAGGAAAGGTACTGGTTTCACCCCAAGTCCTATCCTCTCGTCGCAATTTGGAGGATGATATGAAACATCTTATACTTGCTGCGGGAATAATGAGTGCAACATCGGCTGTGGCCGCGGATGCACCTGTTTTGACCGTTTATACCTATGACAGCTTCGTTTCTGATTGGGGCCCTGGACCCCAAGTGAAAGCGGCGTTTGAGGCCGTTTGCGCCTGTGAATTGAACCTTGTTGGCGTAGAGGATGGCGCGGCCTTGTTGTCACGCGTGCGTCTTGAGGGCAAAAACACCGACGCGGATATCGTGTTGGGGTTGGATACCAACCTGACAGCAGCGGCCAACGAAACTGGCCTATTTGCACCGCATTCCGTGACTGCCGATTACGCTTTGCCGATTGAATGGACAGACACCACGTTTGTTCCTTTTGATTGGGGCTACTTTTCGTTCATCGCAAATGCAGGCGCGGATGTTCCTGCCAATTTCGCAGAACTTGCCGCAAGCGATACAAGCATCGTTATTCAAGACCCACGCACATCAACCCCGGGTTTGGGATTGTTGTTGTGGGTTAAGGCGGCTTATGGCGACGAGGCACCGGCCATTTGGGCTGATCTGTCAGATAATATCGTGACCGTCACCAAAGGTTGGTCCGAGGCGTATGGTTTGTTCCTAGAAGGTGAGGCCGACATGGTTCTTTCTTACACAACCTCGCCTGCATACCACCTGATCGCAGAAGATGACGCCAGCAAAGTTGCTGTTTCTTTTGATGAAGGCCATTATGCGCAAATCGAGGTTGCCGCCAAGCTGGCCAGCACTGATCAATCTGAATTGGCTGATCAGTTTTTGGCCTTTATGGTGTCAGATGCGTTTCAAAACATCATTCCAACGACAAACTGGATGTATCCAGCCGTGACGCCTGCCAATGGTTTGCCGGATGGTTTTGAAACTTTGATCACCCCAAAATCCACCTTGCTACTTGATGCGGCAATGGCTGGTGAAATGCGCGACAAGGCGCTGACTGAATGGCTTGGCGCACTAAGCCGTTAAGCCCATATCCCGGAATAGGCGCGGCGGTTTTAGTCGCTGCGTTTATTCTTGGCACGCTTGTGGCCGTTGGCTGGCAGGCTGATGGCAGCAAAGGTTTTGCGGCCTCTGACTGGGTGGCGCTGCGGTTCACGCTTAAACAAGCGACACTTTCGGCATTGATCAGCGTGTTTCTTGCCATCCCAGTGGCACGCGCCTTGGCGCGACGACGCTTTTGGGGCCGACGTGTTTTGATCGCCTTGTTGGGCGCACCTTTCATATTACCCGTGATTGTCGCCATTTTCGGCCTTTTGCAGGTTTTTGGACGCTCCGGTTGGATTTCGGATATCTTGGGTGTGTTTGGTTTGCCGCCTATCCGCATTTACGGATTGCACGGCGTTGTTTTGGCGCATGTATTCTTTAACTTGCCCCTCGCAACGCGCCTAATTTTACAGGGATGGCAAGAAATACCAGCCGAACGATTTCGCCTTGCTGCGCAATTGGGCCTTTCTGGGCGGGTAATGTTTCGCCAGATCGAATGGCCCATGTTGCAACGTGTGGCACCCGGGGTCTTGGCCGTTATTTTTGCGATCTGTTTAACTAGTTTTGCTGTTGCCCTGACGCTGGGCGGCGGACCATGGGCAACCACCGTTGAATTGGCGATTTATCAGGCCTTTACTTATGACTTTGATTTGGGTCGTGCGGCACTTTTATCGGCCATTCAGTTGGGCCTAACGGTCACAGCGGCGGTCATCGCGCTTAAGCTGTCCAATCAAGCGGGTTTTGGTGCGGGCATGGATAAACCGGTTCAGCGATGGGATAGTGTTTCGCCGATTAGGGATTTCTTTTGGATTTTCTTGGCCACCGGTTTTCTGTTGCTACCGCTATCGTCCGTTGTTTTTTCCGGTCTTGTGGGCCTGTTTGAGTTGCCTTCTTTGGTTTTTTGCGCCGCTGGGGTGTCTATCATGGTTGCTGGTGCAAGCACGTGTATTTTACTTGTGTTGGCATTGCCTATGGCGGCGGCAATTGGCGCTGGCACGAAAGGTTTGGTCGAGATTGCGGGCATTTTGGGCCTTGCAGCGTCACCCCTTGTTTTGGGAACCGGATTGTTCATTCTGGTGCGCCCATATGTCAATCCGTCTGATTTGGCTTTGTTGGTGACGGCACTAGTAAATGCGATCATGGCGTTGCCTTTCGCGTTGCGCATTCTTGCGCCCGCGGCGAGGGATGTCATTGTCAGCCATGGGCGTTTGGCGCAATCGCTTAACATGTCAGGACGCGTGTTTTTTGTGCGGATCATGTTAGCAAGAATGCGTCCGCAAATTGGGTTTGCCGCAGGACTTGCCGCCGCACTTTCCATGGGGGATCTTGGGGTCATAAGTTTGTTCGCGGATGCGCAAACGGCAACATTGCCATTGCAAATATACCGCCTAATGGGCGCTTATAAGATGGACGCCGCAGCAGGCGCCGCACTTTTGCTTTTGTGCCTATCCATGGGCGCGTTCTGGCTGTTGGATAGAGGAGGGCGCAGACATGCTGAAGTTTGATAATTGTCTGATCGAAAATGGGGCGTTTCAACTCAAGGCGGATTTTCAGATCATGCCGTTGTCTAGCGTTGCGATCATCGGTCCGTCTGGTTCTGGAAAATCAACATTGCTAGAAGCACTCGCAGGTTTTCGTTCGCTCACGCATGGGGCGCTTTTGTGGAAAGATCAGGATCTAACAAGTTTGCACCCGGGAAAACGACCCATTGCCATGTTGTTTCAAGATGGAAATCTGTTCCCGCATTTGACGGTATTTCAGAATGTAGCACTGGGGATGCAAGCAAATAAGCGACTTACAAATGAGGAAGTGTCACAGGTTGAAATGGCGCTGGTACGTGTTGGGCTCGCGGATATGGGGCTGCGAAAGCCCACGGAATTATCAGGGGGCCAACGCAGCCGCGTTGCCTTGGCACGGGTTTTGGTGCAACGGCGGGAATTGCTGCTTTTGGATGAACCGTTTGCCGCGCTTGGCCCGGCACTTAAGGCGGAAATGCTTGATCTTGTTGCTGATTTGGCCAAGGAAACCGATACGACGGTTCTAATGGTTAGCCATGACCCTAATGACGCGCGCCGTATTGCCAGCCAAACTGTATTGGTGGCAGAAGGGGTTGCACATCAACCCCAAGCAACGGCAGAATTGTTAGACAATCCGCCCGCCGTTTTGCGCGACTATCTTGGTGGTGCATAGATATCAAAACTGACGCGCGAAAGGGTGCAATGATGTTAGATGATACGACGTTAAGGATACTCGCCTGTCAAATTGATGTGCCTTCTATGACAACCAGTGCCGAGCGTGATGCTCATTTACGCACCTCGGCCGTCAAGGTTCGCAAAGAGTTGGCAAAGACGGATGTTGATCTGGTTGCATTACCTGAGCTGTCGAGCATTGATTATGCTCGTGAAACCTTTGCTAATCTTTCAGACATCGCAGAACCCTTAGATGGCCCATCTTTTGAATGTTGGCGTCAAGTTGCTATGGAATTTGGTGTTTATGTTTCTTTTGGATTTGCCAAGCAGGAAGGCGAAATGTTTTACATTTCAAACGCTGTGATTGCGCCAAGTGGTGATCTGGTTGGGCATTTTGACAAGCTGCATCTGGCCCAATTCGGGGCCTCGATGGAAAAGGAATATTTCAGGGGTGGTGATCATGTTTTTGTCTATGACATCAAGGGGTTCACGATTGCCCCTATCATTTGTTATGACATTCGCATCCCAGAACTAACGCGCACCTTGGTAATTGACCACCAAGCGGATTTGATTTTGCACAGTGGTGCCTATTATCGCGATGAATCCTTTCACACGTGGCATTCATTTACGACAACGCGTGCGCTTGAAAACCAAGTTTTCTTTTTGTCGCTTAACCGAGCGGGTGATAACTACGGTAATTCTGTGATGAGTTGGCCATGGATGGACGAAAACAGAAGGCCCGTTTCATTTGAAGAACACGCCGAAGATTTTCGAGTTTTGACCTTAATGAAAAGCGAACTTACGGCAGCGCGTGAAAACTATTCCTTCCTTGCAGATCGATTTGGCGACTATGGCGCATTACCCAAGCTGGCAAAGTAGCTAGTCGTCATAGGCATAAACTGGCGACCACGTTTCCCCCCATTCTTGTTGCCAATATTTTGTGCGTGAACTGTTTTGAATGGGGCGTCCCCCTTTCCATAAATCTGCATTAGGCTGTGCGTGTTCATCAAAAAAGGCGTCAATTTTTGCACTTAGTTCCTGTTTGATTTTGGCGAACGCTGGATCACCTACAAGGTTTTTTCTTTCTGCAGGGTCATTTTCAACGTCGTATAATTCGTCACCAAAGGGTTGTTTTTCACTACTAAAGCGTTTGAACAGCGCCCATTTCGGTGTTCGGGCAACACGTGTCTCTTCTTGTTCTGAAAACACAATATCCTCGCCCCAATCATCTGGTGATAATCCTTTCATAACGGGTTTCAGCGAACGACTGGGCCCTGATGCATCATCAAAGGGTGCATTTGCATGATCCAAAATTGTGGCAAAGACATCAATATTGGAAACCATCAGCTTGTTACGCAATCCAGGTTTCGTGACATTGGGTTGACGCATGATCATCGGAATTTTGTGCGCGGCACGATGCAGATTGGATGGCACTGTGGCGGCGCCGTGTCCCCAAAAACCATGTTCGCCCGTAGAAAGGCCATGATCAGTCGTAAAGATAAGCAACGTATCTTCGGCAATGTTTAGGCGATCTAGCGTTTCCATGATTTTGCCGACGCCATCATCAATCATGGAAATCTGCGAATAAAAATTGCGCAAGGTTGCAAGATCGTTGGGCGCACGCATGAGCATTGAAAAATCCATATGTGTCGAGTTGTCTGCAGCGCGTAACATGTATCCATCCACGGCGGCCTTGCTTAATGGTTCGCGCGGGATCGAATTCATCGGACAATCTGCATATCGCGCAGTGTGGCG
>Ga0208971_1001306_pt1 | contig 15178 bp, 13 predicted proteins | sample AOAMet1_18_M0_10_2_FD_188229 | JGI IMG/M metagenome (GOLD analysis project Ga0208971, IMG submission 188229) | Ammonia-oxidizing marine microbial communities from Monterey Bay, California, USA - CAN11_18_M0_10 (SPAdes) | ecosystem: Environmental > Aquatic > Marine > Intertidal zone | place... | reverse complement strand
CAAACCCGGGTCCGGCAAGCAGCGACCACAAAACTGCCTCACGCTGATTTGAAACCAAGGGGTCTTGATCTGAACTGGCCGCCACATACCCCACGCCAAGCACAACAAGAAAGGTGGCAATCCATTGTAGGGGCGTTATCGGTTGCCCCTGAAAAACGGCCCACGCGATCGACAAAATGGGATATGCCCCAATAATCGGGGCCACAAGCCGAATTGGCCCAATAGAAAACGCCTTATACAATGCCAGCGCGCCTATGCCGTAAGATATGCCCCCTGCGACTGACAAGCTGAATTCCCTTGCACCCAATGCCGTATCCCAAGCAAATCCACTGATTGGTAGCGTGATGAGACATCCAAAGAACAGGACGGCAAAAACCGATGCAAAAATGCCAGTGCTTTGGCTAACTTGTCTGACGCAAAAATCGTGAATGCCCCACGCAAGGGCTGCGATCAAACCAACAGAAAGCGTAATCATTCGTGATTGCCGTCCCTAAAAAATGGAATCAAAAACACAAGACAAGCAATAAGAAAGAAAACCGATCCAAACATTCCCCAAAAACTGCCGATGCTGGCAATACAAAACCCAACCGCTGAAACAATAAACAATATCCAACCCAGTAAGTTGATTTGACGATTATTCATTTCGTATTTCCTGTTCTGCTTGCATGGATTGCTCTGTTATGGTTATTCTTTATATTAAATAATTATTCCGCTTATGCAACATTTGAGCGGACGGGAGAGACACGATGTTGGACGAACTTTATGCGAAAGTGAACCCTGGGCCACCCAAACCCAGTGAGATTTATCAGCCGTCGGTTTTTTCTATGCCCGCCGGTACAGAACGCTATGTCGTTGAGGGCTGTGGTGCTGTGCTTGTTCCCGTGGAAACCGGTGATCAGATCACGGTTATAAATGACGAAGGTGGTCAACCTTGTGAGTTCATTGCTGTTGATAAGAAAGGCAAGATAGATGCCTCGATCATAGGGCAATCAGCCAATTCCGAGGCCCAAGGTTTAAAGGCGCTTTTGTTGGGCTCTGATCAATCATTGCGTGGGTTGCGCATGGGGTTGGATGCGCGAAACATTGATCTTGGCAAAGCTGGTGCAATCACGTTTTTTGACAGCACAACACCAGCGAAAACCGAAGTGACTTTCCGCGCGGAACGCGACGGATCGGTGATCGTTGCTGCCCCCCACCCAAATGCCCGCGGCGCGATGGATTATGAGACACAAGACACAGCAACGCCGCTTGTCGTTATGATCAAACGGGCCGTGATTAAACAAGCCGCCAAATTTGAACTACCAGATCCGCTGGCCAATCCGCTTGATGAAATCCGCGTACACACGCAAACCGCCGAAAGCTTCTTTGTGAAAGCCGGTGATTACATCCAAATCATCGATGTGGATGGCCGACAGTGTACCGATTTTGAATGTTTTAGTGCGCGCAAATTGGACAAAGGCATCGAGCACGCTTTGGATGTTACAACGACGCGCACTTTGATGGGACATGCCTATCCAATGCCCGGCCTGCACGCAAAATACTATGACCAAGAAATGCTGCCTTTGGTCGAAGTGGTGCAAGATACTTGCGGGCGCCATGATGCCTTTGCCCTTGCCTGTTCGGCAAAATATTATGACGATATTGGTTATCCGGGCCATGTGAATTGCTCGGACAATTTCAATACTGCGCTGTCAAAATTCGGTGTTTCTGGGCGACCAGGATGGATGGCTATCAACTTTTTCTTCAACACGGCCATTGATGATCATGGTGTGATGTATGGCGATGAACCGTGGTCACGCCCCGGTGATTACGTGTTGTTGCGCGCCTTGACCGATTTGGTTTGCGTAAGCTCGGCTTGCCCTGACGACACAACAGCCGCAAATGGCTGGAACCCCACAGACATTCATGTTCGCACCTATAGCGGTGTTGAAACCTTCCAACGTAGCATCGCGTTTCGCGCAACCCCAGAATCGGAACCAAAGATGACAAAACAAACTGGTTTTCACGACAGTTTTGCAAAGCACACTCGAAACTTTATCGAATATAACGGCTATTGGTTGGCCAATTGTTTTGCCGAGGCTGGCCCGATTGAGGAATACCATGCAGCGCGCGAAAAATGCGTGATCATGGATTTGTCGCCTTTGCGGAAATTTGAAATCACCGGCCCAGATGCCGAGGCGCTTTGCCAGTATATTTTCACCCGTAACATGAAAACGCTGCCCATCGGCGGCGTTGTTTATACGGCAATGTGTTATGAACATGGCGGCATGATCGACGATGGTACCGTGTTCCGTTTGGCCAAAGACAATTTCCGCTGGATTGGTGGCAATGACTATGGTGGGGAATGGATGCGCGAGCAGGCTGAAAAACTGGGCCTCAAGGTTTTGGTTCGTTCCTCTACCGACCAATTACACAACGTCGCCGTGCAAGGCCCCGAAAGCCGCGATCTGTTGAACAAGATCGTTTGGACCGCGCCCCATAATCCCAAGTTTGATCAACTGGGTTGGTTCCGCTTTACGCCTGCCCGCCTGAACAACGAAATGGGCACGCCTTTTGTGGTTTCACGTACAGGTTACACGGGTGAATTGGGCTATGAGGTTATGTGCCATCCAAAAGATTGCGCCGAGATTTTTGATGCGATTTGGGCGGCCGGACAAGAACATGACATAAAACCTTTAGGCCTAGAAGCGTTGGACATGCTGCGCATTGAGGCCGGATTGATTTTTGCCGATTATGAGTTCAGCGATCAAACCGATCCGTTTGAGGCTGGCATTGGATTTACCTGCCCGCTTAAATCAAAGCCGGATGACTTCATTGGGCGCGATGCTTTGATCCGTCGCAAGGAAAACCCAATGCGTAAACTGGTTGGGTTGGATATCGACAGCAACGTGGATGTAACACATGGCGATTGTATCCACATTGGTCGGGCGCAAATTGGCGAGATATGCTCTTCAATGCGTTCGCCACTTTTGGGTAAAAACATCGCTATGGCACGCGTGGATGTGGCCCATTGTGAACCCGGTACCGTGTTGGAAATTGGCAAACTTGACGGTCATCAAAAACGCTTACCTGCCGTGATCCGCCCTGACCTTGCGGCCTATGATCCAACGAAATCAAAGCCACGTTCATGATCCGTCGATTATTCATTTGCCTTATCTTGGTTTTGCCAATTTCCGCACATGCGCAATCGGTAAAACTAAACGCATCTGAAATCGAGACATTACTAACGGGCAACACGGCTGTTGGTGTTTGGCAGGGGGCGAAGTATCGACAGTTTTTTGATGCCGATGGCAGCACTATTTATGCCCAAGAAGGATCTAGGTCTGCTCTAGGGCAATGGCGCATTGACCCAACGCGCAATGAGTTTCAATCCCTATGGCCAAATGACAGTGATTGGGAAGGTTGGTTTATCATGGAATACGCCGGCGATTATTATTGGGTTAGTAAGTCAACTCCACCGACCCCATTTGCCATGCTAAACGGGCAGCAGTTGATTGCGACTGATTAGCCTATTCCTTGCCCTTTGCCTTTGCGGTGCCGCACAGGCTGATGGGCCTTGTGACAACACTACAGAATGTACGGCTGATAGTTTGACCTGCACATGGGCGTTTCCATACAGGGCAAAAGAAGCGGATAATAAATTCAAAAAGACCCTTTTTGACATTCAAACTTGCCTTGGGCCAAATGCCAAATCGAACAAGGATACTGGCGTCAATCACCCTGATTCCTATGATCTTTGGGTCATAGAAAGCGACAGGACTACGGCGCGGGTTTCTTTGAAAGACAAAGCGGCTTTGGAAAAGACTTATGTCTTTTTACAATTGATACCAAAGCCGTAATTTTACGCAAAAAACTGATGCGGATATCCTGCCCAAATCGAATTGTTCGAATTGGGCAGGCGTTTGATTTAGACTTCTAGATAACTTTCAAGACTATCATCCAACGCATCTTTCCACGCCGTGTGATGGGCGGGTGCTTTGGTGCCTGTCATTGGACTTGTATGCCCATAGTTGCGGAATTCCATGATGCCCTTTTTCTTGTATTTTTTCCATTCATAGAAGGCTTGGTTTGCCGCTTCGACATTGAACGACGGGTAATCCGTTTCTTCAATCAGTTCGAGCGTATAAGCACCTTGATATGCAACTGCACCATAATCGTCCTCAATAGCGTCCTCTGCTGCAACACGGTCAACTACATCCTGTTTCATTGTTGCGGCATCCGGCAATTTAATCCGTCCCATAATGGCATCGCGCGCCCACCATGCTTGGGCATCAAACATGTTGAACGTGTACCATTGATCCTGCATGCCCAGATAAAACATGTCAGGGTTATTGTTCCACACCACACCTTTATAAAGGTCAGCCGCTGCCAGACGGTTCGCGGTTTTCAGGCGCAGATCGTCAGGTAAGAATGGGAAGTGGTGCTTATAGCCAGTGCAAAGAATGATCGCGTCAACATCTTTGGACGTGCCATCAATGAAATGCGCTGTACGTCCTTCGACACGATCCAATTTCGGCACTTCTTTCCAGTTATCTGGCCAGTCAAACCCCATGGGCGCTGTGCGGTGCGCAACGGTTATCGATTTGGCGCCGTATTTCCAACACTGTGATCCAATGTCTTCGGCGGAATAAGACGTACCAAGGATCAATATGTCCTTGTCCGCAAATTCGCGTGCATCGCGGAAATCGTGAGCGTGCAAAATGCGACCGTTGAATTGATCAAAGCCGGGGTATTCAGGTACGTTTGGCACACTAAAGTGACCTGTTGCGACGATCACATGATCAAAGTGTTCAGACGCGTCCACATCGGCAACCTCATCGCGGGTTGTTACGCTGAAACCGCCGCCGTCCGCAGCACGAACATCACGCACAATCGTGGAAAAACGGATCATGTCGCGCACGCCTGCCTTTTCAACGCGTCCTTTGATGTAATCAAACAAAACAGCGCGCGGCGGAAAGGATGCAATCGCTTTGCCAAAGTGTTCTTCAAACGTGTAATCGGCGAATTCCAGCCCCTCTTTGGGGCCATTGGACCACAGGTAACGATACATGGAACCGTGGCATTGATTGCCATACTCATCGACACCTGTGCGCCATGTGTAATTCCACAAACCACCCCAATCTGATTGCTTTTCAAAACACACAACTTCGGGAATATCGGCCCCTTTATCCTTGGCTGATTGAAAGGCTCGTAATTGTGCCAAGCCCGATGGGCCTGCGCCGATGATTGCGACTCTTTTTGTCATAATATTTCCTCGAATTTAGTGTTTTCTTTGGATAAAGTTTTTAGCGTCAGGTGCATTGTGTCAACGATTTTCCATGTTAGAAAACTGACGCAACACCGTTTTTGGGTGGTTTTTCTTGTAGTTAAGCGAAAAACAAAAGACCGCGCCCCTGAAAGGCACGGTCTTTAAGGATTTTTGATTAGGAGACAATTTTTTGCGCCCTAAATATCCATCGTATTATCTTTTTCCCATTGGCTGAAGTGCCCACAGAAATCATCCCATTCTTGGTGCTTCATTTTCAAATAGGCCGCTGAAAACTCTTCGCCCATCATATCCTTTAGTTCTTTGTCGCGGTTGAATTGGCGCAAAGCGTCTAACATGTTGAGCGGCAGTTTTGGTGCGCCGCGTACTTTGTGACCATCAGCATACATATCAATGTCATGACGTTTGCCAGGATCAGCGTTGGTGCGTACACCAGAAAGACCGGCTGCAATGATGATTGCTTGTAATAGATATGGATTTACGGCCCCATCAGGCAAACGCAATTCAAAACGACCTGGGCCAGGAACACGCACCATATGTGTACGGTTATTGCCGGTCCATGTCACAGTATTGGGGGCCCATGTTGCACCAGACATTGTGCGCGGTGCGTTGATCCGTTTGTAGCTGTTCACCGTTGGGTTAGTGATCGCTGCAAGCGCGGATGCGTGCTTCATGATTCCACCAAGGAAAGCGCGGCCCTTATCAGACAGGCCAAGTTCGGCGGTTTGACTGCTTTCGTTTGCTTCCATGGCAAAGACGTTGGTTTTGGCAGCGGCACCCGGCGCATCCCAAACCGAGATATGCGCGTGACAACCGTTGCCTGTTAGACCTTCAATGGGTTTTGGCATAAATGTTGCGCGGTAGCCGTGCTTTTCTGCCACGCATTTTGTCATGAATTTAAAGAAACTGTGCTTGTCAGCCGTTTTCAAGGCATCGTCAAAGTCCCAGTTCATTTCCCACTGGCCGTTCGCGTCTTCGTGGTCGTTCTGGTACGCGCCCCAACCCAATTCCAACATGTAGTCAGAAATTTCGCGGATCACATCCAAACGACGCATGAAGGCTTGTTGATCATAACAAGGCTTTGCCGCTGTATCGAATTGATCTGAAATTTGATCACCAGCAGGGGTCAGTAAGAAAAATTCAGCCTCAATGCCGGTCTTGACGTGCATGCCCTCGTCGGCAGCCTCGGCAATCAGTTTGCGCAGAACGTTACGTGGGGCTTGGGCGACATCTTCGCCTTCCATTACGCAATTGCCTGGAACCCATGCGATTTCTTTGTTCCATGGCAGAATGATTGCCGCCTCAGGATCAGGTACAGCCAACATATCAGGATGGGCTGGTGTCAGGTCCAGCCATGTAGCGAAACCTGCAAAACCAGCGCCATCTTCTTGCATGTCGGCAATTGCGCGGGCTGGGACCAATTTGGCACGTTGTCCGCCAAACAAGTCAGTGAATGAAATCATGAAGTATTTTACGCCATTTTCTTCGGCGAATTTTGCTAGGTCTGTTGCCATAGTCTTGTTTCCCTGTCTGTGTCTTCTTTTATGCAAAGGGCGCGACCGGAAAAACCGACGCGCCCTGATGTTCTTAGTAAGAGCCGCCTTTGCCGGGCCACCAATCGGTTCCTGCCAATGGAACCTGCGCCATTGCAGCGGCTTCCATTGTCAGCGCCACAAGATCCTCTGGTTCCAGATTGTGCAAATGATTTTTACCACAGGCCCGTGCAATTGTTTGTGCCTCTAGTGTCATCACGCTTAGATAATTGTGCAAGCGACGCCCCCCTTCGATGGGATCAAAACGCGCCATCAATTCTGGGTCCTGCGTGGTGATACCAGCAGGATCAAGACCATCTTGCCAATCGTCATAGGCACCGGCAGTTGTGCCAAGCTTGTTGTATTCAGATTCCCACTTTGGATCATTGTCACCCAAGGCAATCAAGGCCGCCGTGCCAATTGCAACAGCGTCTGCGCCCAGCGCCATTGCTTTGGCAACATCGGCACCAGAACGAATGCCACCTGACAAAATTAACTGAACCTTGCGGTGCATGCCCAGATCTTGCAGGGCTTTCACCGCTGGACGGATGATTGCCAAAGTCGGCTGACCAACGTGTTCGATGAACACATCTTGCGTTGCGGCTGTGCCGCCTTGCATACCGTCCAGAACAATCGCATCAGCGCCGGCTTTAACGGCCAATGTCACGTCATAGTAAGGGCGTGCACCGGCAACTTTGACATAGATCGGCACTTTCCAACCAGTGATTTCACGTAATTCCAGAATTTTAATTTCCAGATCATCTGGACCAGTCCAATCAGGGTGACGGCACGCAGAACGCTGATCAATCCCTTTGGGCAGGTTACGCATAGCCGCCACACGGTCACTAATTTTTTGACCCAACAACATGCCGCCGCCGCCGGGTTTCGCGCCCTGACCCACAACGATTTCAATCGCGTCGGCTTTGCGCAAATCATTCGGGTTCATGCCATACCGAGACGGCAAATATTGATAGACCAGTTTAGTTGAATGCCCGCGTTCCTCAGGTGTCATGCCACCGTCACCAGTTGTTGTCGATGTACCGGCGGCAGATGCGCCGCGGCCCAAAGCCTCTTTGGCAGGGCCAGAAAGCGCACCAAAAGACATGCCTGCAATCGTAACGGGCGTATCAAGTTCAATTGGGTTAGAGGCATTCAAGCCACCAATGGTCACCGAGGTGTCACATTTTTCACGATAGCCTTCCAGTGGATAGCGCGAGATTGATGCGCCCATAAACAGAAGATCATCAAAGCTGGGCACTTTGCGTTTTGCCCCACCCCCGCGGATATCATAGATACCTGTGGCCGCCGCACGACGGATGTCACTGTTGACGTCTTGGTTGAAGGTGTATGATTGGCGAGGCGTGGTGCGCGGGATGCCGTTGTTTTCGTTGCTCATGTTGCTATCCCTTAATACGCATTATCAATGTTGAAGTTATACAAGTTTCGAGCCGAGCCATACCGCTTGAATTCTTCGGGCTTGGCGTCGCTTTCTGCTTGCTCAAGTAGGTCTTTCAAGATTTCCAAATGTTCCGGACGCATCTCTTTTTCTTCGCAATCTGCACCCAGTGATTTGACTGATCCGCGCACAAACATGCGGGCCTCGTAACAGCTGTCGCCAAGGGCATCACCTGCGTCACCGCAAACAACTAAATTACCTGATTGCGCCATAAAAGCGGACATGTGGCCGATATTGCCATGCACGACGATATTGATGCCTTTCATGGAAATCCCACAGCGGCTTGATGCATTGCCTTTAACAACCAGCAATCCGCCATGGCCCGTTGCACCGGCGTATTGACTGGCGTCGCCATCAATCACAACTTTGCCGGACATCATATTTTCCGCAACACCGGGGCCGGCGGAACCTTTGATGTTGACGGTGGCTTGCTGGTTCATGCCAGCACTGTAATAGCCGGTTGAACCTTTGATCGTCACCTCAATTGGGGCATCCAATCCACATGCAATCGCATGCGCACCCTTCGGGTTTTCAATGGTCCAAGCCGTTTGGTTGGTGTCATCATTTTGCGCATGTAGCGTAGAATTCAGCGTGCGAAGATCGCTGTCTGCAAGGTCAAATGTCTGCATTTTAGTGGTTCCAGAAATAAACGGTTGCGGGCTCAGGTTCCCAGACGCGGGCGTCTTCGATGCCTGGCAAATTCACCAAGGCGCGGTATTCGCTGCCAAAGGCCACATATTGATCGGTTTCGGCCATGACGGCAGGCTTACAAGCGATCGGATCGCGTACAACGCCAAACCCGTCTTTCGTGCCCACAACGAATGTGAAGAAACCGTCCAAATCCTCTAGGCTGCTTTCAAGCGCTTCGCTTAAGCTGCTGCCATTCTGCATTTTCCACGTAAGATAAGCGGCGCCTACTTCCGTGTCGTTTTCGGTCTCGATATGAACACCCTCACGGCGCAATCTACGACGCAATGAGTTATGGTTAGAAAGTGATCCATTGTGCACCAAGCACTGGTCTGATCCGGTATTAAATGGATGGGCACCCATTGTCGTTACGGCGGACTCAGTTGCCATGCGCGTGTGGCCAATACCGTGGCTGCCAGACATTTTCGCGACCTCAAATCGCTGTGCGACGTCTTTCGGCAGGCCGACTTCTTTGTAAATCTCAAGAGTGTCACCCACGCTCATGACCCGAACGTTAGGGCGAATTTCCTTAAGCGCACTGCGTGCAGTAGCCAATTGATCCGCCTGCATTTCCAAAACGGTATGCGTGTCTTTTTGAGACGACGTCACATTTCCGCTAACGTGTGCAGACAGGTCGGCCGCCAAGTTTCCAAAGTCGACATCAGGCGTATCTGACTGAACCGTCAATTTGCCTTTGCTATCAACGTCAGAACCATAAATGGCAATGCCAGCACTGTCAGGTCCACGGTCTGTCATAGTGACAAGCATATCCGTCAACATTGTGCCAAGTTCAGGTTCCAGTTTTTTGTCTTTTAGGAATAGTCCTACGATGCCACACATGGGTGTCGTTCCTTCTACAGATGTGAATCAACCGCTACCATTTTAAATTACCTCATTCAACCATGAAGAAACTTTTTTTCATAAGAGGCAATAAGAAAGAGCGCCCCAAAAGGGCGCTCTTTCCAAGATTTTAAACCAATTAGTAGCGTTCTAGGATCGCTTTGACTTTGTCAGGGTCCGCCATTTTACGGGCTTCTTCCAACTCAGCTGCTTCGCGTTTTGATTGGATAAGATGCCATCCAATCCAAAACACAACACCAAGAATTACCATAAACACTTCTGCACCTTGAAAGGGGTACATTGCACCTACGTCAGCCATATCAACGGCCCAATCTTTATATCCTATTGTAGACATTAGTTTGCTCCTTAGTTTGCTTTGATATGCTCTGCGCTAGCCGCAGTGATTTCAGCAATTGCTTCTTCATAGGCTTCATGTTCGCCCATATCCAATCCTTGCAATTCAACTTCCGCAGGGATGCGTAATGTGCCGCGCGCCGCTTGAATGCGCGTAACAATATATGCAGGCAAGAACCCAAGCACAAAGAACATGATTATCGCACCAGCAATTTGACCTAGTGGATTAATTGCTGCGTAGCCTTCGTAAGGTGAGCTTGGCGCACCCCATAGAACGAAACCTGCAATAACAACGCCAAGGAAACCTGCATAACCGTGAACCGCAACAGCGCCAACAGCGTCATCAATCTTAAACTTGCGCTCTACCCAGTAGTGCAGCTTGTAAGCAACGACCGGAACAAATGCACCGATCAACATGGCCTGCATCGGATGATAAAGGTCATTACCTGCTGACGCACCAATGATGCCTGCAAGGCCACCAGAAAATGTCCAGAAAGCATCGCCTTTTGAAACAATATAAGATGCCATCAAACCGCCTGATAGAGACAGCAAGAAGTTAAACGTAATTGCACCCAAGGTTGTTGGACCTAGGTAAATGTTCGTAGCCGTCCATGTTGTTCCTACAATTTGACCGTCAATAACTTCAGGAGAGATCAAAGGCACGTTACATGCGGCATAGAAACCCCAGAAGCCTGTGTAGATCATAAAGATACCCAAAGTCACCATCCAAGGATTGTGCGGCGGTATATCACGGGGTGTTCCATCGGCTGCGAATTTGCCAATACGTGGTCCAAGCACGACCAAAACGCCCAGCGCATAACCACCTGCGATGGCGTGGATAACACCAGATGCATACGCGTCATGATAGCCCAGTTTTTGAACCATCCAGCCAGCATAATGCCAACCCCATGCAGCATCAATAATCCACCAAACTGACCCGATCAGGACAGCGTGCACCCAAAGCGCAGAAGAGCGGATACGTTCGATAACTGAACCGGACACAATCGACGCAGCAGTCCAGGAAAACAGCAAGAATGCCGCCCAGAAAACACCTGTGATTCGATCACTTGCATTTGTGCCCATTGTTTCAGACCATGGTGTGTTCGCGGCACCAGCGGCCAGATCTAACCCGCCAAAAAATGGGAAGTTGGGAAAGGCCCAATAAATCCACCATCCAAAGAAGAAGAATGTAACCGTCACCAATGGGATGATCATTACGTTCTTCATTAACGTGTGCATATGATTTTTTCTGCGGCTTGCGCCGACTTCGTACATGCAAAATCCAACGTGGATTAAAAACATGAACACCACCGTTACCCAGTAATAAAACTCGGTAAAAATGGTTGTTAATGCGTCAAGATTTCCGTCCATTTCCGTCTCCCTTTTGACCCGAGACTTCTTGCCTCGTGGTAAATATTTTTTATTAACAGGATAAAATTGAGGACAAAAATACTGTTTTGTCAATCATCCAGCGCGTGAAATGGCTGATAAAGTGTCGTTTTTGGGAAATTCTTTTGCCTGACAGGAATATTTTATTAATAACAGTCTTGATCTTTGATAGGTTGTGAGGCTCAATGATCGTCAACAAACAACTTCCAAAACAGGGGATTCACATATGGCTATTCTTTGGAGACATTCCGCACTCGCACATCGTCACGCAGAAATTGGCGGCGAGCTAGAAGATTGGAACGGTATGGGTACGGCATGGTTTTATGACCACACGCCAGAACGTGCCAAGGCAGACTATGAAGCCATCCGCACCAAAGCAGGACTTATGGATGTTTCCGGCTTAAAGAAAGTTCACGTTTCTGGCGCAGATGCAGCCTACGTCATCGACCGCGTCACGACACGCAATGTTGAAAAAATTGCACCTGGTCGTTCAACTTACGCATCGATCTTGAACAGCGACGGCAAATTCATCGACGACTGCATCATTTATCACATCGCCGTAAATTCATGGCTGGTTGTCCACGGTACAGGCACGGGCATGGAACAACTTACTGCCGTGGCGGCTGGTAAAAACTGTTCCGTGATCTTTGACGACGACCTGCATGACATGTCCCTTCAAGGACCTGCTGCTGTTGATATTTTGGCCAAGGAAATTCCAGCTGTTCGTGATCTGGCCTATTTTGGTTTGATGCAAACCCGCCTTTATGGTCGCGACGTTATGATTTCGCGTACTGGTTATACCGGCGAACGTGGTTATGAAATTTTCTGTGCCCGCAAAGATGCCACGCATATTTGGGACAGCGTTCTGGCAGGTGGTCAGGCCGAAGGCGTTCGCCCAACACAATTCAGCACGCTCGATATGCTACGCATTGAAAGCTACTTGTTGTTCTACCCAGGTGACAATTCTGAAACCTTCCCATTTGACGACGAACCATGCGGTGACACGCTTTGGGAATTGGGCTTGGACTTCACAGTATCGCCTGGCAAAGAAGGCTTTATTGGCGCCGAGAACCACTATGCGGCACAAGGCAAAGAGCGTTTCAAAATCTACGGTATCAAACTGTCTGACAGCATGGACCAAATGGAAATGCACGCCCGCGTGATGCAAGATGGTAAAGACATCGGCGTAATCACCTATGGTCTGTCATCTGAGTTGAACGGTTACAGCGTTGCGATTGCACGCATCGCACCAGATGCGGCCACACCGGGCACCAAGCTGACCGTTGTTCAACCCGACGGTACGGAATTGGCAGCCACTGCCGAGGAAATGCCGTTTTATGATCAAGACAAATCAATTCGCACCGCTAAGGGCTGATTGTAAATTTTTGAGGTGCCCTGCTTTTGCGGGGCACTTTTTATGTTGAAAGGGCCGACGTACAACATGTCGAAATTCCAGTTTCCACCCAGCATTCTTAGCCGACCAACCTATGGTACGCTGAGCCCGCAAAAAGGTAAGTCGCACTTGATGATTGCTGATGGTGATGGCGCACTTGCGATCCTTGATCTGGCAAAATCTGATCCCACTATTATGGCGACCAGTCATATCATCTTTATTCCCAAGGGCACGGACCACGCGGAAAAATTGCGTGCTTTAAATCCAGCACAGTTTTACGAAGGTCCGTCCTATGCAGCCGCAGAAACCCGTATTCAGCGTGTCTTTCAGGACGCGACAATGGGCATGCAAGTTTATCTAAGTGGTACCGAGGGCCTGATGGGCCAAGCTCAAAACGAGGCGATGAAAGCTGGCATTCCCCATGAGTTCATTCAAACCGAACACCGTGGTTCTGTGGCCCGTCGCATGCAATGCGTACATTGCAAAGGCATCACAGAAGACGTCGCAACCGATCCGTTTGAATGTTCCCATTGCGGATTGAATTTATTTGTTCGCGATCACTATTCGCGCCGCCTCGCAGCCTTTCAGGCGGTTTGCATTGACGCGGAAGACCCTGGAAATGTCCCCGACAAAGTGGAGCTGTATAAATGAGTGCTGCCCCTCAAAAAGCAAAAGCCGGCGCCGAAAAAATCGCCGTTACAGTCAGCGCAATCATTCCGTTGAACGACCTTGTAACGCGCTTTGAATTCAAGCGAAGTGATGGAATGCAGTTTCCGACCTTTTCAGGCGGTGCGCATATTGTCGTGGAAATGCAGGATGGCGAGATTACACGCCTTAACCCTTATTCCTTGATGTCTGACCCAGCCGAGTTGGATACATACACAATTTCCGTTCGTCGTGACGACGAAGGGCGCGGTGGCTCATTGTTCATGCACAATAACGTGTCTGTGGGCGATGAAATGACCATCACGTTTCCGGTCAATTTGTTTTCTCTTGATCTTAGGGCGCGTAAGCACCTGTTTATCGCTGGTGGCATTGGCATCACGCCGTTTATGGCGCAAATCAAACAATTGGATCGCACATCTGGCCAATGGGAATTGCATTATGCTTGCCGTAATCCTGAATTGGGCAGCTATGTCGATGAATTGACGACCAAGCACGAACACAAAGTAAACGTTTACTACGACGATGAGAAAAATTTCATTGACCTGGAAAACTTATTAGATGGGCAACCACTTGGCACGCACATCTATATTTGCGGCCCCAAAGGTATGATCGATTGGGCGCGAAAAACGGCGGCTGACGCAGGTTGGCCCGAAGGATGCGTTCATTTTGAGGAATTCTTGGCCCCACAACCTGGAAAACCTTTCGCTGTTCGTTTGGCAAAATCTGGATTGACGGTTGAAGTTGGCGAACACGAAAGCCTGCTAGAAGCCATCGAACGTATGGGTGTTGAAGCGCCATTTTTGTGCCGTGGTGGTGCCTGTGGGCAATGTGAAACAGATGTGATTGAAGCGGACGGAAAATTCGTTCACCGCGATCACTGGCTGGAAGACGACGAAAAGGCAGACGGCAAAAAAATCATGCCCTGCGTTTCACGTTTTGAAGGCAAAACTCTCGTATTAGATAGGTGATCCTATGACAATTCAGTTTAACGATGAAACCTTTCGCGACGATTATTCGTTTCGCAATTCTGATCGGGCCATCAAGCGCTTCCCGTTTCCGTTCCACGAAGACAGCTATATGTATGCTGTCAATATGGAACAACATCGTGGTGGCCCTGAGGGTTCGGTTTACGAAAAACGCTTTGATGTGGATGAGCATTATATCGCTGAAATGGCCGACCGTGCCATGGTACTGGCGGATGATCCGCTTAGATGTCAGTCATTGCCCCACATGACACTTGCTGGTTGGGACTTGCTTGAACTGATCATGGTCAGCAAATCCGAAGACTATCCTGAACTGTTCGAATTACATCGCAATGGTGATCAGTGGCGTTGGGTGAACAAACCTTTGGGCATTGACGATACCTTTACCTTTATGGATGAAACCACGCTGCCTTATGGGCCGATGGAATATATCACGCGTCAAACACAGGGTGATTTCGCTGTGTTAGATCAACGCGAGGAAAACCTTTGGATGGATGCTGGAATGATCACGACACAAGCCGATTGGTCGCTTGATTTTGATATTGGCATGAACTTTTTTGAATGGCACGCGCCAGTACCTTTGGCCCATGAAAAGGGCATTTTCAAACGTGC
>Ga0208971_1001301_pt1 | contig 15211 bp, 12 predicted proteins | sample AOAMet1_18_M0_10_2_FD_188229 | JGI IMG/M metagenome (GOLD analysis project Ga0208971, IMG submission 188229) | Ammonia-oxidizing marine microbial communities from Monterey Bay, California, USA - CAN11_18_M0_10 (SPAdes) | ecosystem: Environmental > Aquatic > Marine > Intertidal zone | place... | reverse complement strand
CGCCATCTTGAAGCATTAGGAGAAAAAACGGCTATTTTATGGGAACCCAACAACCCTGAAGAAGCCGCAAAGCACATTTCGTACAAAGAATTGCACCAGCGCGTTTCTCAATTCTCCAATGTTTTAAAATCCTTAGGGATAAAAAAGGGCGATAGAGTCTGCTTGTACATGCCTATGGTGCCCGAGTTAACCATTGCAGTATTGGCTTGCGCTCGCATTGGAGCCATTCATTCAGTGGTTTTTGCAGGCTTTTCTGCTAAATCTTTAGCCGATAGAATTAACGATGCTGCTTGCAATTTGATTATTACGGCAGACGGTTCTTTTAGAGGAAACAAAGTACTCGACTTAAAGTCTATTGTTGATACAGCACTCGAAAGTTGTCCTTCTATTCTCCATTGCATCGTGTTGGAACGCACAAAAGGTACGGTTACCATGAAAGCGGGTAGAGACCGCTGGTGGTCTGAAATTACCGAAGGTGTTTCTTCAGTTTGTGCTGCAGAAGCCATGGATGCAGAAGACGAATTGTTTGTTTTATACACCTCAGGCTCTACCGGTAAACCCAAAGGAGTAGTACACAGTACAGCAGGTTATATGGTTTACGCCGAATATTCTTTTAGAAATGTATTTCAATACGAGCAGGGCGATCTATTTTGGTGTACTGCCGATATTGGATGGATAACCGGCCATTCGTATGTAATTTACGGTCCCCTTTTAGCCGGTGCCACAAGCTTAATGTTCGAGGGCGTACCTACTTTTCCAGATGCTGGAAGGTTTTGGGAGGTAGTTGACAAACACCAGGTCAATATATTTTATACAGCGCCAACGGCAATTAGAGCGCTCGAAGCAAAAGGCTTGGCCTATGTAAAACCCTATAAGTTGGATTCCTTAAAAGTACTGGGTTCTGTAGGAGAGCCTATAAATGAGGAAGCCTGGCAATGGTACCACAAAAACATAGGAAAAGAAAAATGCCCTATTGTAGATACCTGGTGGCAAACAGAAACCGGAGGAATGATGATTGCGCCTTTAGCCGGAATAACAAAATTAAAACCCACCTATGCGAGTTTGCCCTTGCCTGGAATTCAGCCTTGTTTGGTAGATGCCAAAGGAAATGAACTAGAAGGCAACGACGTGGAAGGCAACCTGTGTATAAAGTATCCTTGGCCCGCTATGATTCGAACAACGTATGGCGATCATAAAAGGTGTAAAGAAGTCTATTTTAGTACGTATCCGGGTAAATATTTTACGGGCGATGGTTGTAAAAGAGATGCCGATGGCTTCTACAAAATAACCGGTCGTGTGGACGATGTAATTAACATTTCTGGCCATCGTATTGGTACTGCAGAAGTAGAAGATGCCATCAATACACATGCAGCTGTAGTAGAATCTGCAGTGGTTGGTTTTCCTCACCCCATTAAAGGACAAGGCATTTATGCTTTTGTAATTGCCGACCAAACGCGCATTACCGATCAGCTAAAAGAACAAATACAAGCCGAGGTGTGCGATCATATTGGAGCGATTGCCCGATTGGAGCAAATTCAACTAGTGAAGGGTTTGCCAAAAACCCGCTCTGGAAAAATAATGCGCAGAATACTGCGTAAAATTGCAAGTGGCGAAACAGAAAATTTTGGCGATACCAGTACACTTTTAGATCCTTCTGTAGTACATCAAATTGTGAGCGGTAAAGAATAAACCAATTTCAGAATCATTCCTTACCTTAGCCAAATGAATAAAGAACTGGGATACCAAGCGCATGCGTCTGCTGTAATAGATCCAAATTGCACCATAGGAAAAGGGACACAAATATGGCACTTCTCTCATATTATGTCTGGAGCAAGCATTGGCGAGTCTTGCAATATTGGACAAAATGTAGTGGTTTCTCCAGCGGTTGTTTTAGGAAACAATGTAAAGGTGCAAAACAATGTTTCTATCTATTCGGGCGTTGTGTGTGAAGATGCTGTTTTTTTAGGACCTTCATGTGTGTTTACCAATGTAAACAACCCAAGGGCAGAGGTAAATAGAAGAGGTGAGTACCTAAAAACAACGGTTCGTAAAGGAGCCACAATAGGCGCAAACGCAACCATAGTGTGTGGCATTACTTTAGGCAACTACTGTTTTATAGGTGCTGGCGCAGTGGTTACCAAAAGTGTTGCGCCTTATGCCTTAGTTGTTGGCAATCCGTCCAAGCAAATCGGTTGGATGAGTGCATACGGCGAGCGTTTGCAATTTGATGAAAAAGGAATGGCTGTGTGTAAGGGATCCGGTCAGCAGTATATTTTAGAAAAGAATCAAGTAAGAAAAGGATGAAGCAGTTTTCTATCATAGGTTTGTCCGGTTATATTTCGCCCAGACATGTAAAAGCTATTAAAGAGACCCATAATAATTTAAGGGCAGCTACAGATCCTCATGACAATGTAGGCTTTATAGATGCTACTTTTCCCGAAACTTCTTTTTTTACAGAATTTGAACGCTTTGATCGTTACATGGATAAATTGCAAAATCAAGCAGCCGGAATAGATTACGTTTCTGTTTGTTCGCCCAATTACTTACACGACTCTCATATTAAAGCGGCTTTAAGATGGAATGCCGATGCTATTTGCGAAAAACCTCTCGTACTAAACCCATGGAATTTAGACAGCTTAGAGCGCTTAGAAAAAGAAACGGGTAAAAGGGTTTGGAACATTCTTCAATTGCGCTTACATCCAAGCATTATCGCTTTAAAAAAGAAAATAGACAGCAGTCCTAAAGATGTGATCCACGATATTGATTTAACTTACATAACGGCTCGTGGATTGTGGTATTATGCCTCCTGGAAAGGGGACGTTTCTAAATCTGGTGGTGTGGCTACCAATATTGGAATTCATTTTTTTGACATGCTTACTTGGATTTTTGGTGCGGTAAAGAAAAATACGGTACAACTGAACAGTCACGATAGAGCTGCAGGTTTTTTACAGTTGGAAAAAGCCAATGTACGATGGTTTTTATCAATCAATGCGGCAACTCTACCCGATTCCATTAAATCAAAAGGGCAAACCACCTATCGTTCCATAGAAGTAGATGGCCAAGAACTGGAGTTTTCTCACGGCTTTACCGACCTTCATACGGAGTCTTACAAGCAAATAATTGCAGGAAATGGTTTTGGTATCGAAGAGGCGCGAACCTCAATTGAAATTGTTCATGCTATACGAACTCAAAAACCGATCGGTTTAGTTGGAACGTATCATCCGCTTGCGAAATTAAAGCCTAGCAGTCATCCTTTTGGCATTTAAGAGTCTCTTTTAGCTTCTTTCTTTGTTGAGAATTTTAGTCAATTCGGCTACACATTTTTTGGTCTGCTCCAGTGGAAATAAATGCCCACCGTTGAATGCAATAAACGATGTGTTTGGAAACAAGGGCTGTACTTTTTCTATAGGCCTAGTATTTGCGATGTCTCCAGAAGTAGCGTAGAGGTAATAGCTCGGTACGTTGAGCTTTATTTTTTTATAAAAAGGTGGGGTAAGGGCAAATATTTTTGTTTCAATGTCTTTTTTAAATCGCAAGTTCATTCCATCTTCAGCTTCATAAAACCCGTGTTTAATATAGTTTTCGAATGCGTTTTTTGTAAAATTTTTAAACAAGAATTTGTTTTTGAATTTTGATGCAATAAAGGTACGAGATGGAAACTTAGCTGAGCGTTTATTTGATTTTTTAGCCAAGGGCATAACGTACTTAGAAATTTTTAACCACTGTGTAATCGCCAAAAAGATTCTTATTTTTTTTGAAAGGACGGGTGGATCCATCAATACAACTCCTTTGAAAAGTTCAGGTCTTTGTTGCGCTGCTAAAGCCAAACAAACGGCTCCAAACGAATGCCCAATTGCCCATACAGGTGCTGTATACTGTTCTTCGAAATAGGCAATTATTTCAGGTACGATGTCTTGCCAACTGTTTTTTATCTTGTAGTTGCCATGCGCCAGCATTGGTATAAAATCTACCTCGTACTCTTTAAGCTGAACAAACAAGTCACTGTATACTTCTGCAGGAAAACCATTTGCATGCGCAAAAAATACTTTTTCTTTCATTTGATAAAAATAGCTTTAGTAAAAAGCAAACCAATGTTTAATTTACTTTAATGTCTTTTACGCCTAGTTGTATACTTGTTTTACCCTGCCACACATTTTCTTGAATGGCATAGCATATATCAAAAGGCAAGCCTTTAGAGATGTATGAGGCGTGTTGGCCCATTTTAAAAGCAATTCCATTCATTTCCGAAAGGCGTTCTTTTTCCGAACATAGGTGTAGTTTTAGATGCTCTTTTTCGCTACCCACAGCTTTGGTGTACCCTCTGTCTAAGGCGTTTTTAGTGCAAAATAACGGCGCCATATTTTCGGGTCCAAAAGGCTCAAATTGTTTTAGTATGTTGTTAAAACTATCAGTGATGTCCGCAAAATCTAGCTCTGCATCAATCATCAACACCTCTGTTTTTTGCGCCTCTGTAATTCTTTCTGACACTACTTTTTCAAAAGCCTCTTTAAACGCTTCGTAGTTTTCTTCTTTCAATGTTAGTCCTGCAGCATACATATGTCCGCCAAACTGTTCTATATGTTCTTTGCAAGCCTCCAAGGCTTGGTATACATCAAACCCTTTTACAGAGCGAACAGATGCTGCTAGTAGGTTTTTACTTTTGGTAAACACTACGGTAGGCCTGTAATAGGTTTCTATAAGTCTAGAGGCTACAATGCCAATAACACCTTTGTGCCAGCTTGGATCGTAAACAACCGACGAAGCACGATTTTCTTCATTATTTTCAATAATTTGTGTCAGGGCTTCTTTGGCAATTTGCTGGTCTTTTGCTCGTCTCTCTGTGTTGTATTCTTCAATTTCATTTGCTGTTTTAATTGCTTCAGCCTCGCTTTCTTCAATTAACAAGCGTACAGCATTGTGTGCATGTTTCATCCTTCCCGCTGCATTTATTCGAGGAGCAATGGTAAAAACTACGTCTGTAATGGTCATAGCGCCAACTCGCTTGTGCTCTTTCATCAGCGCAAGCATTCCCATACGTGGTTTTTCGTTTAATACTTTTAAGCCATAGTAAGCCAAAACTCTGTTTTCGTCTACTATGGGAACGATGTCTGCTCCAATGGCAACGGCAACATAATCCAAGTATTTAAACGCAATATTTTCTTCGAGTCCTTTTTGTTTTAGGTAGGCTTGCACCAGTTTAAAGCCAACGCCACATCCACACAATTCTTTAAATGGGTAGTTGCAGTCCGCTCTTTTTGGGTCTAATACAGCAAAGGCATTTGGCAATATTTCTCCTGGTCGGTGATGGTCGCATACGATAACATCCAGACCTTTGGATTGCGCATAATTTAGTTTCTCTACTGCCTTTACGCCACAGTCTAGGGTAATAAGTAAACCAACCCCTTTTGCGATGGCATCCTCAATGCCTTTTTCAGAAACGCCATAACCCTCATCGTATCGATCGGGTATGTAATAATCGCACACAGCATCTTGACTTTTTAAGAAACTATACATCAAACTAACGGATGTGGTTCCATCTACATCGTAATCGCCATATATTCGAATAGCTTCTTTATTGGCAACAGCGTCAATAAGTCTTTGCGTAGCCTTGTCCATATCTTTCATCAAGAACGGATCGTGTAGCATGGCTAGCTGTGGACGGAAAAATGTTTTTGCCTTTTCGAATGTATCGATCTCTCTACTTACCAATAGGGAGCATATTGCTTTTGAAACCCCCAACGCTTTGCTAAGCTTAAATACTTTTTGCTCCGCTGGCTTGTCTTTATACTTCCAAATTTTTTGAGTCATCATTTTTGTATTTCCCGCTCAAATGTGAGCTGTGTTTTTAGCACTCGAGCTATTTATGTCCTTCTATAACAACAACAAATTCTCCTTTAGGGGCTTTGTTTTCAAAATGCTCAATTACCTCGTCAACAGTTCCTCGGACGGTTTCTTCAAACATTTTTGAAAGTTCTCTGCTCACCGCAATTTTTCTGTGCCCACCTAAAAACGTTTTAAGTTGCAAAAGCGTTTTACTCATTTTATGAGGCGATTCATAAAAGACGATTGTTTTGGGTTCCTCAGCCCATTGTTTTAAGCGTGTTTGCCTTCCTTTTTTAGGCGGTAAAAAGCCTTCAAAAACAAAACGATCTGAAGGAAACCCTGATTGAACCAATGCTGGAATTAGCGCGGTGGCACCGGGTAAGCATTCTGTGGGGATTTGACTTTCTACACAAGCCCTTACCAAAAGAAAACCTGGGTCAGATATGCCCGGCGTTCCGGCATCGGAGATTAGGGCTATCTGGCTTCCTAGTTTTAGCTTTTCTAGAATTCTATCGAGCATTTTATGCTCGTTGTGCATATGGTAAGACTGCATTGGCGTAGCTACGCCCAAATGCTTTAATAACTTGCCTGAGGTACGGGTGTCTTCGGCAAGAATTAGGTCTGATTCTTTGAGAATACGTATCGCACGAAGCGTAATATCTTCTAAGTTTCCAATGGGTGTAGGTACCAAAATTAGTTTCGACATGTTCATTTTTTACACAAACAAATTAAGTAAAAATAGCGGTGTGAGCACGTATTTTATTAGATTTGTTTATCAAATAAAACGGAATGTTTTTAGAAACCCCAGACAGTAATAAAAGAAGTAAAGGTTGGATAGAGGTTATCTGCGGTTCCATGTTTTCAGGTAAAACGGAGGAACTTATACGAAGACTCAAACGCGCTCAGTATGCCCAGCAAAAGATTGAGATTTTTAAGCCTGCCATAGATGTTCGTTACGACGAAGAAAAAGTAGTTTCGCACGATGCAAACGAGGTAAATTCTACTCCAGTTCCCAGCTCTGCTAATATTTTACTTCTCGCAAACGATGTGGATGTCATTGGTATTGACGAAGCCCAATTTTTTGACGAAGAATTGCCCGCTGTATGTAGTGCATTAGCCAACAGAGGTATTCGAGTAATTGTAGCGGGTTTAGATATGGATTACCTTGGGAAGCCTTTTGGGCCTATTCCTAACCTTATGGCCATGGCAGAATACGTTACTAAAGTGCACGCAATTTGTGTGGATTGTGGCGATTTAGCCAACCATTCAAACCGTATCGTTAGTTCAGATAAGTTGGTTCATTTAGGAGAACAAGAGGAATATCAGGCGCTGTGTCGCTTTTGTTTTCGATCAAAAAACCCCTGATATGAATAGCTTTTCTTATACTTTAAATCAATTAGGGCTTTTTTGCAAGGCTCGGTTTGTTGGCGTATCCAAACTAGCGTCCATTAAAGAACTGTTAATTGACAGTAGAAAAGCAAAGAACCCCAATCAGCTTTTATTTATTGCTATAAAAGGCATACACCACAACGGACATGTATTTATAGAAGAACTTTATTTAAAAGGGGTACGGAATTTTTTAATTAGTGAAGCTAATTTTGATTTTGGAGCTTTCCCTAAAGCAAATTTTTTAATTGTAGATAACAGCTTACTTGCCTTCCAGCAAATAGCACAACACCACCGGCAACACTTTAACATTCCTGTTATTGGGATAACGGGTAGTAACGGTAAAACAATCGTTAAAGAATGGTTGAGTTCGTGTTTACAGGCTACTATGAATGTTTGTAAAAGCCCAAAGAGTTACAACTCTCAAGTAGGGGTTCCTTTATCTGTTATAGGGTTAAACGCCACCGCAGAGGTTGCGCTATTCGAAGCAGGTATTTCTCAGCAGAACGAAATGCTTCATCTGCAAAAAATAATACAACCTAACATTGGCGTGTTTACGAATATTGGTCAAGCACATTCAGAAAATTTTAACTCCATAGCAGCGAAGGTTAAAGAAAAATTTGTTCTTTTTTCTGACGTAGAAAAACTCATTTATTGCAAAGATTATCAAGAAATAGACCGCCTTGTTTTAAGTGAATTTAAGGGTGTTGTTTATGCTTGGTCGAGACAAGACACTAAGGCTTTTATTTATATTAAACAGGTGCTTGTTTGTGCCGATAAAACCACAATTACCCTATGTAATGGTGGAGTTGAACACGTTTTTAATGTTCCTTTTAAAGACGAAGCCTCTATAGAGAATAGCTTGCATGTAATTGCTGTACTTTTTGTCTTAAATACTCCTTTTAGCACGATTCAACAAAACCTAAATAAATTACGGCCGCTAGCCATGCGTCTTGAATTGAAAGAAGCAAAAGGCAATAGCTTGTTGATAAATGATGCGTACAGTTCGGATCTAGATTCTTTAAAAATAGCACTTGATTTTTTACACCAACAAAGTGGAAATGCAAAAAAAATTGCGATTTTGTCTGATTTGGATGAAACAGGGATTTCAAAAAAAGAACTGTTTCCAAAGTTGATACAATTGCTCAACAGGTACAAGGTAGAACAAGTGATTGGGGTAGGACCTCATTTTAAAGATTTTGAATCCATTTTTCCAAACGGCTCCTGTTACGCATCTACCGATGCTTTTATAAGCAACTTACCTTCGTTTAATTTTAATGACGCAGCCATACTTTTAAAAGGAGCTCGAAGGTTTAGGTTTGAGAAAATTGGAACTCTTTTGGAGCAAAAGGTTCATGAAACGGTACTCGAGGTGAATTTAAATGCGATTTCTGACAACTTTCACTTTTACAAAAGCAAACTGCGAAAAGAAACCAAAGTTATGGTGATGGTTAAAGCATTTTCTTACGGCAACGGCTCCTATGAAATTGCACATCATTTAGAATACCACAATGCCGATTATCTAGCTGTTGCCTATGTAGACGAAGGAATTGCACTGCGTAAAAAAGGAATTCGAATTCCAGTTATGGTCTTAAATTCCGACACATCTCAGTTCAATCAATTGATTAAAAATAATTTAGAGCCTGAGATCTATAGTTTTAGACAATTAAAAGTATTGCACCAGGAGTTGCTTAAGACGGGTAGAACTGCTTATCCAATTCACTTAAAATTGGACACAGGTATGCGCCGATTAGGCTTTCAAATGAATGAAATTAAGCAAGTTATTGAATGGGTTTCTGCGCAAAAAGAAATTAAAATTGCATCCGTTTTTAGTCATTTGGCGAGCACCAAAGATGTTGACTTTACGCAGCAACAGGTTCAGGAGTTTGACGCCATTTGTACACGTATTTCTCAAACGATAAAAACACCCTTTTTAAAGCATATTTTAAATTCATCTGGCATACTAAACTTTCCAGAGGCACAGTTCGATATGGTTCGTTTAGGTATTGGTTTGTATGGTATAGGAGCTGAGGGCTTGTTAAACTGCAGTGCTCTAAAAACAGTAATTTCTCAAATAAAGGAAGTGTTTCCAGGTGAAAGTGTAGGTTACAATCGTTCTTTTTACTGCGAAACCAACATGCGGATTGCCATTGTTCCAATTGGTTATGCCGATGGTTTAAACAGAGCTTTAAGTAATGGAGTTGGTCACTTTTACATCAACGGATCCACTGCTAAGATAATTGGTCATATTTGTATGGATATGTGTATGGTAGATGTAACGAATATTCATGCGCAGGAAGGAGATCAGGTAATTGTTTGGTCGGCTCAGCGCCATATTAATGCAATTGCTAAAAGTTTGGATACCATTACCTACGAAGTGCTAACCAATGTATCACAAAGAGTAAAAAGAGTTTTTGTAAAAGAGTAATTCTGTTGGAGCAATTTGATGTTTTTACGCCTCCTTTTTACCTTCCTCTAAGCTGTACAGTAAAGGGTACATGAAAGCTAGAAATACCACACCTGCTTGACGTTCGAGCATGCTTTCGGTAAGAAAACCAAAAAAAGTGAGCCCAACAAATATTAAAAATAACGGGTGTTTGTTTTTTAGAAAGAAAGGTTTTATCAGTAAGAATACCAAGAGTAAAAAGCCCAGAACACCAACTTCTGCCCAGGTTTGCAAAAATTGATTGTGGAAATTTAACACCTTTTTATTTAAAAGGACATTTTCATTCCCATTCCAAAATAAGGCATCACAATCTTGAAGTGCTTTATTGAGCTCTATTTTTGCATCGCCAATGCCCAAACCTAAAATTGGGTCAGCTAAAATAAGTTTTCCCGCATACTGCCATATATAGACCCTAGGGTTGGTTTGCCGCTGCTCTTTTTGGTCAAAGAGTTTGTTAACTTCAGCAACGGTATCTGTTAATCGAGCTCGTGTATTTGGAATAAGTAAGCCCAAACTCAAAACAAAGCCAAAAGGAATCAGTAGTCTTAAAATAGATTTGGTAGAAATAGTGTTTGATCTTACAGAAGAGATGCCAGAGATAACAGCTACAATGATAAAGGCAAACAGATAAGCCCTACTTGATAATAAAAGTAAGGATATGAGTAGAACGATAGCTCCAAGTATCCAACCTATTTTATATTTTGTTTGACGGGTAATTTCGTAAAAGCCAATAAACAATGCAAACGAATAATACCAGGCTGCATAGTGTGGTTTTGCGAAAAGTAAATGCGGTAAGTTTTTGTAGTAAAAAACGCTTAAATTTTCACTAATTAGATAAGCTGTGTAAGAAAAATAGAGATCGAAAATTGCCATACCAACCATGAGTATAAAATAGAGGTAGAGTAGTTTTTTTTTCCAAGCATAGCTAAACAAGGAGGTGCTCAACATAAATAAGGGCAACAGAAATAAGGTAATTTTTAGCCTTAAGTCATTTAAAGCAACTGGAGTATTGGTGGAGTAAAGTAAACTGATTAGGTGAAGTACGTATAAAGCAATAAGTGCCAATGCGATTGGCTTTGCAAGTAGAGTCTTAAATTTAGCTTTAAACTTCAAAGTAAAAATCCAAGTCAAGCCCAAAACAATAATCCCACCTGTAAGTGGGATCTTGAAGAAGTCTTGCAACACCAGACCTACGATAAAACTAATGCAGGCACTAAAATAAAAAAGGGAAATTTTAGTATCCTTATTCTCCATCTAGTTGACCTACTAATATCTTATTATAGTTCTCTGTATCATTTAGCACCTCAATTGCTTTGTCAATTACTGGATCTTCTACCAGTGCAGCTTTTACTCTTCCTTCTTGGTAGAAGTAACGAGACATCAATTCGCTTAGTATTAGTTCTGCTATTTGTTTTTGATATTTATGAATGTCGTCTTCTTTGTACGAAACCAATTTAGCTTGTAAAGCCTCAAGGTCTGTTTTAAAATCAGTATAATTATCTTCACTAGCTTGATCTATCAACTTGGTTAAGTCTTTTTCTGTATTCGTTTCATATTCGTAATCTTTGTCCGATACAAAGGCTACAAAGTCTTCGTAAATTTTGTCTGTTATTTTAAAAACACCAGGTTGATCTATCGTGTCATTAGCCAAAACGAATTCGGTTGCGAAATCAAAAATAAGCTGTTTCGATAAGATACTTCCTACAATTTCTGCATATGCATCTCGATCAACGGTAATGTCTGGGTCAACGCCTCCACCATCGTAAACAGTTCTACCGTTCAGTGTTTTAAAGGCTGTTTTTAGAGAGTCAGCTACCTTACCTACACTTCCGTCGTCATTTCTATTTCCATAGTCTAGCGCTTGTATACATCTTCCGCTAGGAGTATAGTATTTAGCAACAGTAACTTTTAGTTGCGAATTGTAACTTAGCTTTCTGGTTTGTTGTACCAGTCCTTTTCCAAAACTTTTTTTACCAATCACAACGCCTCTATCTAGGTCTTGCATTGTTCCTGAAACAATTTCTGACGCAGAAGCAGAGCTTTGGTTGATCAGCACTACCAGTGGTATTTCTGAATCTAAAGGATTGTTACGAGTTTTGTATGATTTTTCCCATTCTTTTATTTTTCCTTTGGTAGAAACCACTTCTTGTCCTTTCTCGATGAATAGGTTACACAAGTTAACAGATTCGTTTAACAAGCCACCAGGGTTGCCTCTCAGGTCTAAAATCAAACTTTGCACTTCATTTTCTTCTTTCAGCTTGGTAATGGCATCTTTCACTTCATTGGTGCAGTTTCGCGTAAAACTTCTCAACCTTAAATAGGCAATACCTTCGGCTACCATACCTGCATAAGGAATGGACTTTACTTTAACCTCTTCTCGTGTAAATGTTTTCTTAAGCGGTTTTTTTAGCCCAGGTCGTTCTATTAAAAGTTCTACCTCTACACCAGGCTGACCTTTTAAAACAGAACTTACATCTTGTGTTGATTTTCCTTTTACAGATTTGCCATCAATTTCTAGTAGCTTATCACCTGCTTTTAATCCTGCATTGTCTGCCGGAAAACCTTTGTAGGGCTCTGCAATAACTACGTAATCTCCTTTTTTACGTATCATCGCACCAATACCACCATACTGCCCTGTAGTTTGAAATCTAAAATCTTCAATATCAGATTCCGGAATATAGGTTGTATACGGGTCTAGATCGTCAAGCATGGCGTTTATCGCCTTTTCAATCATTTCTCCTGGTTTTGTTTCATCCACATAGTAAATGTTTACCTCTCGAAACAAGGTTGTAAAAATATCTAGGTTTTTACTTACCTCAAAGTAGCCCGAAACAAAGGCAAAAGAAGAAAGTGAAGCAATTCCGATTAAAGAGCAGAAGGTTATTTTTCTGAATGTTTTATTCATCGTTTGTAATTTTAAGGTACTGGATCGTATCCGCTGCCGCCCCATGGATGACAACTTCCAATTCGTTTTAGTAGTAAGTAACACCCTTTTAGCAAGCCGTGTTTTTTTAACGCCAAAATGGCGTATGATGAACAGGTTGGATTGTACCTACATGTTGCAGGTGTCCAAGGTGAGATTATTTTCTGATACATTTCAATCAGCGTAATAAAAATAGTTTTAACAATTCGGTTCAGCATGGCTTAGAAAAAGGTCAAATACTTTTTTTAATTGGGTCTCCATTTCAGCAGTTTTACGCTTTTCATTTGAAGTATAAATGAGTAAAACAGCATAATTGGCATCTAATTTTGCATACCAATTGTTTTTATTTAATCTGTATATCTCACGTATTTTTCGTTTCATAGCATTTCTATCAACAGCAAGTGGAAAGCGTTTTTTTGAAACAGAAAAGGCGATTCTTAAAGGGAACTCTTGCGAATTTTCCATTTTTTTCCAGAGCAATACAAAAGGGTATTTTTTTGTAGATGCTCCTTTTTGTACCAACTCGCCAAATACTGTTTTGCTTTTTAATATTTCTGTTTTCTGAAAGGTTTGACTCATCTCTTGTAAATGTAGATAAAATCGCTAAAAAAAGGGCGATTTAAATCGCCCTTTAAAGTTAAAAAATGTAAAAAATTATTTTTTGTTTGTATTTTTAATGTATTGCTCTAATGCCATGGACATTGAGGGTGCTTTAACGGATGGTGCTTCAATATTAACTTTAAGTCCAGCTTCAGCTACAGCTTTAACCGTTGTTTGCCCAAATGCAGCAATTCGTGTATTGTTTTGTTCGAATTCTGGAAAGTTTTGAAACAATGATTTTATTCCAGACGGACTGAAGAAAACCAAGATATCGTAAAAAACATCTTCTAAGTCAGACAAATCACTACAGACCGTTTTGTAAAGTATAGCTCTTGTGTAATCAATTTTGTTATCATCTAACAACTGTGGGATTACGGGTTTTAGTAGGTCTGAAGATGGCAATAAAAACTTTTCACTTTTATGCTTTTTAATAGTGTCAATAAGGTCTACAAAGCGTTGTTTTCCAAAGTAAATTTTTCGTTTTCGGTAGGTAATGTATTTTTGAAGGTAAAATGCGATTGCTTCCGACATACAAAAGTATTTCATGGAGGTAGGCACTTCAAAGCGCATTTCCTCACAGACTCTAAAGTAATGATCAACAGCATTTCTACTTGTTAAAATAACGGCTGTATGGTCTGTTATCGATACTTTTTGTTGACGTACATCGGCTCCATCTACTCCTTCAACATGAATAAAAGGACGAAAGTCTACTTTTACCTTTTGTTTTCGAGCTAACTCGTGGTAAGGTGACGCATCGCTCTTTGGCTCTGGTTGCGAAACAAGAATTGTTTTTACTTTCAAATCTTAATCGTTTTTAGGTTTTATTTTGCACGAAACTTTCGTGAAACTTTAGAATGCTAATAATCAACAGTCTAAACCGATAAGTATCCACAATATGGGTACTATTTCGAAAATGCAAAGATACAAAATAAAATAAAACACATCCATCAATTTTTCTTTTCTCATGTAATTGTACGTGCTTAGCTTGGCAAACACGGATACAGACACAAGTACATACATTAATTTAGTGACTGTTTCTATGCTGTATCCATAGTTTAGGTATACGAATAGACACAAAACGGCAAAAGGTGCTAAGAATAAATTTGCTGTTTTAGCCGATTTTGTGCTAAAAAGATGAAAAGCACGCTCGTTTTTAAACAAAACGGAAACGCCATAAAGACTTACCCATTTTACAGTTAAATAGCCTAAAATACCCACAAAACTTAACGCAAATAAGTGCGTATTAGTAAGGTAATTAGAGCAATACTCGAGATAACGTGCTAGTAGATGTGAAACGACAAGTATGGACTGGACTGATAGCAATACTATAAAATTATGTGTCAGTCTTAAATGTCTTCCGTAGCTAATTTCGAATTGTTTGTTGTAGAATGATTTGTAATAATAGAGGAAGCGTTTGCCATCTCTGTTGTACAATAAAACAGAGATTAAAATGAGCACTAAAAAGAGCAGTAAGTCAAAGTTATTTTGGGGGATTTTTCGTAAAATCTCATTCATTTACACAGTAGATTAAAAAAGGAGCCTAAGCAGGCTCCTTCCTTTTTAATACCTTTATTTTCGTTTTAGTTAAGCAATACTTTTTTTGAAGTTTGCCCTTTTGGCGAGCTAATGGTTAGCGTGTACATCCCTTTAGCCAAATATTGTGGTAGGCTAAAAGCGTAACTCTTTTGCGTTAAGTTTCCGCTAATTAAAGTGGTAAAAGCGCCTTTTGCATCACACAACGAAATGCTTGTATTTTCTCCTGGGATGCTTTTTAAATTGAGGTTTAATTGTGCTGAAGCAGGATTTGGAAACACTGAAAAATCAAATGCATTAATCGTTTCCAAGCCAAGTCCAACATTAAACGGGTAACTACCGGTTACCTGCGTATCTCCGGAGTTCATTCCATTCGAATTGGTGAGCATTGCAGCAGCATAAACGGTTGCTTCTCCATTAAAATCAGCGGGTGCGCTCCAGTTAAAACTCCAAAAATGATGTGTTCCAGATACTTCTGGTGAAACAGCAGTTCCAGCGGA
>Ga0208971_1001298_pt1 | contig 15213 bp, 9 predicted proteins | sample AOAMet1_18_M0_10_2_FD_188229 | JGI IMG/M metagenome (GOLD analysis project Ga0208971, IMG submission 188229) | Ammonia-oxidizing marine microbial communities from Monterey Bay, California, USA - CAN11_18_M0_10 (SPAdes) | ecosystem: Environmental > Aquatic > Marine > Intertidal zone | place... | reverse complement strand
GATGGTAAACGGCGGTGTATCAGCCGCATTGAGGATGGTCAGGCCGGTGATTTCGATTTCGATTTCACCGGTTGGAATCTGCTTGTTTTTGGATTCGCGTTCGCACACGGTGCCCACGGCTTGGACCACAAACTCCCGACCGAGTTTGCGCGCCTGCATGCACAGTTCTGCGTTGGTGTCCATGTTAAAGGCGAGCTGCGTGATGCCGTAGCGGTCGCGTAGGTCGACAAAGGTCATTCCGCCGAGGTCGCGGGCGCGCTGGACCCAGCCGCTTAAGGTGACGGTCTGGCCGATGTGGTCGGGGCGAAGTTCGCCGCAGGTATGGGATCGAAGCATGGCGATGGTGGCGTCAGGATAGATCCTGAACTGCGCCGCAAAGGTAAGTCCCGCCTGTTGGCAGTTCTAGAAGGTCGCGGGCGGTGTGCACAGTGAATTGGTTGCCACTTGCGCTGTAGTTTCGAAACATGGCATCAGAGGACAAAAATCCAGTGGAACACCTTGAGGCGATGAAAGCCGAAGCCCGCATGGGCGGTGGAGAGAAACGCATTGAGGCCCAGCATGGAAAGGGCAAATTGACAGCGCGTGAGCGCATTGCGTTGCTGGTTGACGAGGGCTCTTTTGAGGAGCTGGGCATGTTGGTGACCCACAGATCCAACCTTTTTGGGCTCGACAAACAACAGTTCTTAGGGGACGGTGTCGTGACTGGATATGGAAAAGTGAATGGCCGCTTGGTCTATGTATTTAGTCAGGATTTTACCGTGTTGGGAGGCTCTTTGGCCGAAGCGCATGCGGAGAAAATTTGTCGGGTAATGGACTTGGCCTTGGACAACGGAGCTCCGGTCATTGGTCTGAACGATTCTGGCGGCGCGCGCATTCAGGAAGGGGTGGTCAGTTTGGGTGGATATGCCGACATATTCCACCGCAATGTGCAGGCCAGCGGTGTGGTTCCTCAGATCAGTGCCATCCTAGGACCCTGCGCTGGCGGTGCTGTATACAGTCCCGCACTGACCGATTTCATTTTGATGACCGAAGGAAGCAGTTACATGTTTGTGACAGGGCCTAACGTCGTGAAAACCGTGACCCACGAGGAGGTAACAGCAGAGGAGTTGGGGGGTGCCAGGACACACGCCAGCAAGAGTGGTGTGGCCCACCTCACCGCTCCCAACGAGGTGGCAGCCATAGACCGCATCAAGGACTTGCTCAGTTTCTTGCCTCAGAACTGTGAGGAGGTTCCGGCCTCATTGCCGTATTCCGGGAGCGATGAATCGCGGCCCAAATTGAACAGCATCATTCCGGAAAGTGCCCAGCAGCCCTATGACATGAGGGACGTGATCAAGGAGCTGGTCGATGGTGGAGGTTTCTTCGAGATACAGCCAGATTTTGCGGCCAACATAGTGGTGGGCTTTGCCCGCCTTGGTGGCCGGTCGATTGGCATTGTAGCCAACCAGCCTGCGGTGCTCGCAGGGGTTCTGGACATTGGTGCTTCGACCAAGGCCGCGCGTTTTGTGCGGACTTGTGACGCCTTTAACGTGCCATTGTTGGTGCTGGAGGATGTGCCTGGATTCTTACCTGGTACGGACCAAGAATGGAATGGCATCATCACCAACGGGGCCAAGCTTTTGTACGCTTTCAGTGAAGCGACTGTGCCGCGCATCACCGTCATTACCCGCAAGGCTTACGGGGGGGCTTACGACGTGATGAACTCCAAGCACATTGGGGCCGATTTGAACTTTGCCTGGCCCACTTCAGAGATTGCGGTTATGGGCGCCAAGGGTGCGGCAGAGATCATTTTCCGCAAAGAAATTTCCGCATCTGATGATCCTGCGGCCAAGCTCGCCGAGAAGGAGGCGGAGTATGCGGATTTGTTTGCTCACCCCTATCGGGCGGCAGCCCGGGGCTATGTCGACGAGGTGATTTTGCCCTCCAACACCCGCACCCGCTTGCTCAAAGGATTTGCCATGCTGGAAAATAAAACCGTGAGGCGCCCAAGGCGGAAGCACGGCAACCTTCCACTCTAAGCCCAAGGCGAGGGGGGATTTTTGGCAACATTCCTGATGCTCATCGGTTAACTTGGTCCCACACAAACGCAAGAAAATGCTTCGCAAAATGACCCTCGCCGCCTTCGTGTGCGGCATGATGATGACGACGTCGGCCCAGTCGACTGAACTCAACGAGCTGAACCCCGGAGACAAGGCGCCATCAGCAGACATGAAAATGACCAACATTGACGGTCAGCAGTGGAGCTTGGTTGACGTGGCTGGTGAGAACGGCCTGTTGGTCATGTTCAGCTGCAATACTTGCCCCTTTGTGGTGGGCCGTGAAGGCCGCAGCGAAGGCTGGGAAGGCCGCTACAATCAGGTGGCAGGCATGGCCAGGGAGCAAGGCATTGGAACGGTCTTGGTCAACTCCAACGAAGCCAAGCGCAAGGGAGACGACAGCATGGAGCAGATGAAGCTGCACGCCATGGAGGCCGGTTACATCATGCCTTACCTGGTCGACAACGGGCACAAGTTGGCCGATGCTTTCGGTGCACGGACAACCCCGCATGTGTACCTGTTTGACAACGACTTCCGCTTGGTTTACCGCGGTGCCATTGACGACAACGTCAATTCTGCCGAAGAAGTCAAAGAGACGTACCTGCAGGATGCCATGTCCCGCATGGCGGAGGGAAAGAAGGTCAAGCCTGCTGTGACAAAGGCGATTGGCTGCTCCATCAAGCGGGTGAGCTAAACCCCCCGTTCACTTCATGAAAAAAGCCGCTCCCAATGGGGGCGGCTTTTTTTCTGGCTTTATGCGAAGAGAAAGGGTCAATCAGATGACCAGCAAGGCATCGCCGTAAGCGTGCATGCGGTACTTCTCCTTCATGGCCGTTTGGTAGGCCTCCATGATCAAGTCGTACCCACCAAAAGCGGCGGTGAGCATCAACAGTGTGGATTGAGGCGTGTGGAAGTTGGTGATCAAGGCATCGGCCAACTTGAACTTGTATGGCGGAAAGATGAACCGAGAGGTCCAACCGTCATAGGTCTTCAATTGGCGGAAGGTGCTGTGCGTAGACTCCATGGCACGCACTACGGAAGTGCCTACAGCGACCACTTTGCCTCCGCGCTCGATGCTCTTGTTGACGGTGCTCACGCAATCCGCCGGGATGATCAATTGCTCGGAGTCCACCTTGTGCTTGGTCAAGTCCTCGACTTCGACTTCGCGGAAAGTGCCCAGACCGATGTGGAGGGTCAGAAATGCGGTGTCGATGCCTTTGATTTCGAAGCGCTTCATGAGCTGCTTGCTCATGTGCAGGCCGGCAGTGGGAACGGCGACCGCACCTTCTTGCTTGGCATAGATCGTCTGAAAACGTTCTGCGTCTTCGGGTTCGACAGGGCGGTCGATGTACTTGGGAAGCGGGGTCTCGCCAAGGGAGAAAATCTTTTGGCGGAATTCCTCGTGGGTCCCGTCAAACAAGAAGCGCAGCGTGCGGCCTCGGCTGGTGGTGTTGTCGATGACTTCTGCAACGAGGTCCTCGTCTTCGCCGAAATACAGCTTGTTTCCGATCCTGATCTTGCGCGCAGGGTCAACCAAAACATCCCAAAGCAGGGACTCACGGTTGAGCTCCCGCAAGAGGAACACTTCGATGACCGCTCCGGTCTTTTCCTTGTTTCCGTACATCCGGGCAGGGAAGACCCGGGTGTCGTTCATGACCATCACATCTCCTTCGTCGAAGTAGTCGATGAGGTCACTGAACTTCTTGTGTTCGATGGTGCCAGCTTCTCTGTTCACGACCATCATCCGGCTTTCGTCCCGGTTGTCAAGCGGGTACTGGGCGATGAGTTCCTTTGGAACGTCGAACTTGAATTGGCTGAGTTTCATGCGCTCTACGCTCATGTCGGCAGGGTTTTCAGGGGCGGGCGAAGTTAGTCAAAGCCTCGCCGGGGTTCAAGCTTCTCGCAGAAAGGAAGTGCACAAGGTTCAACCGGGTGTTGGAACAGGGGCTGGAAGGGCAGAAATTCGGGACTCAAATTCTTCGATAGACCAGCATTCATCGAGCTTGAACGCACCACTTGCGGTGCGCCGAAGCGACGAGAGGTGGGCGCCACAACCGGTGACTTTGCCCATGTCTCGGGCAAAAGACCGGATGTAAGTTCCTTTTGAGCAGAGGATGTCAAACGTCATGGTGGGGTTTTCCCACCCCGTTACGTCGAACCGGTGGACTTTGACGGCTACGGGACTCAGGCCGATGTCTTTTCCTTTGCGGGCGGCGATGTATGCTTTTTGTCCGCCCACTTTTTTGGCGCTGAAATTGGGAGGGAGTTGGTCAATTTCGCCGGTGAACTCCAAGGCGTGTTCGCGCAGGGATTCAAGATTGAGCCCATCTGTGGGTCCTACCGGAATGAGGGGCATCTCCAGGTCGTGGCTGTCCGTGTTGGCCCCAAAAGTGAAGTGGCCGTCGTAAGCCTTGTCCTCTGCACTGAGCTCTGCAATGCGTTTGGTCATGCGTCCTGTGCACAAGACCAGGACACCGGTGGCCAAGGGGTCGAGGGTGCCCGCGTGGCCCACCTTGATCTTCTTGAAGTTGCCGCCGCGTCGGATCAAATGGCGCACTTTGTTGACCACGTCAAAAGAGGTCCATTCTCGTGGCTTGTCGATGAGCAAGACTTGACCTTGAAGAAAGTCATCCCACGATTGAAAACTGTGTACGGGCCATCCTTGCATGCTGCGAAGGTCGGCACGTTGACGGTCAATGGTTCTATCCGAGCTTTCTTGTGAGAGGATGAGCGGTTTGGGCAGTCCATGGGCGCATTTTGGCAGCGTGTGGCGCCTGGTTTGGAATGGAGGGGTGGCCCATGAATGGGGCTTAGGGGCCGGGTTTTTCTGAAAAATGTGTCCAGAGAGGGCCATGCGCGGCGAACCCAAGGGAGGGGTGACGGTTATCTTCGTGCGCCCCATGACCCTACAGGATCTCCTCGACTTTTATGACCACGATGCCCGGACCGGCAGTGTAGTCAATGCCTTGTCTTCGGCGGGAACAAAAGTCGAGGCGCGTGGCTTGGTTGGCTCAGCCCGGGCCTTCTTGGCGGCGCAGGCCATCAAGCGCAATGGTGGGGACCACCTTTTCTTGCTCGAAGACAAGGAGCGCGCTGCTTACTTTATGAATGACCTCGAAAATCTCCTTGGTCAGGGTGGACATCAGGTGTTGTTCTATCCCCGCAGTGCGAGGATCCCATACCAAGAAGAGGGCACGGACAACGCCAACGTGGCCATGCGTGCGGAGGTGATGAGCAAGTTGAGCGCCCTTCGCGGAAAGGTGTGTATCGTCAGTTTTCCCGAGGCGGTGGCAGAACAGGTTACCACCCGCAAGGAGCTCAAGCGCAACACCTACACCATCAAGCGGGGTGACCGAATCAGCCAGGACTTTTTAGACGACATCCTGATTGACTACGGTTTCGAAAAAGTCGATTACGTCTATGAGCCGGGCCAGTATGCCATCCGAGGAGGCATTGTGGACATATTCAGCTTTGCCTTTGACCATCCCTATCGGATTGAGCTCTTTGGTGATGAGGTGGATGGCATCCGCAAATTCGACCCAGCCGATCAGTTGAGTGTTGGCAAGATGGACCGTGCGGTCATCGTACCTGACGTGGGGGATCAGATGCTCAAGGAAGAGCGCGAGCCCTTCTTGGATTTCTTGGGTGAAGGCTGTACGGTTTGGACTTGGGATGTGCGCGGTGTGGTGGACCAGCTCGACAAGGAAGTCGACAAAGCCCAGACGTTTTATGACCGCAGGACCGGACAAACGGATGCGTTGCGACCCGGTGAGATGTACACCACAGGGTTGCGGTTTGAGCGCAGGTTGGCCGTTCACTGTGTTGTGGAGTTTGGCGGAGCGGGGAGTTTTACCGACCGCACCGTGGTGGACTTTGGGCAAAAGGACCAGCCTGGTTTCAACAAGAACTTTGACTTGCTGGCCGAGCACTTGAAGCACCGCCACCAGGATGGGTTTGCCACGTTTGTGGTAGCGGGACAGGGCACACAGCTGGAGCGTCTGCACGACATTTTTGCCGATCGGGGCGATGAGGTCAAATACACCCCCATCCCTGCTGAATTGAGCGAGGGCTTTGTGGACGTAGGACTCAAGCTGGCCATTTACACCGACCACCAGATTTTTGAGCGCTACCACCGGTTCCGCCTCAAAGACGGATTTAAAAAGAACAAACAGGCGCTGACCATCAAGGAATTGATGAGCCTAGAGCCTGGCGATTTTGTGGTCCACATTGACCATGGCATCGGTGAGTTTAGTGGCCTTCAAAAGGTCGATGTCGGGGGCAAGGAGCAAGAGGCCATCCGGCTCAAATACAAAGGGGGCGACATCCTCTATGTGAGCGTTCACTCGCTGCATCGGATCTCGAAGTTCACCGGAAAGGAGGGCATGCCGCCTAAGGTGCACAAGCTGGGATCTTCCGCTTGGGCAGCGACCAAAAGCAAAACCAAAAAACGCGTCAAGGAAATCGCATTTGACCTTCTGAAACTCTATGCCAAGCGCAGGGCTTCCAAAGGGTTTGCTTACACCCCGGACACCTATCTCCAAACCGAATTGGAGGCGAGCTTTATGTACCAGGACACGCCCGACCAGCTCACAGCGACGGAGGCGGTGAAGGAGGACATGGAAAAGGAGGTGCCCATGGACCGCTTGGTTTGCGGCGACGTCGGTTTCGGAAAAACAGAAATCGCCATTCGCGCTGCATTCAAGGCGGCTACCGATGGCAAACAGGTGGCCGTGTTGGTGCCGACGACCATTTTGTCGATGCAGCACTTCCGCAGTTTTTCGAGGCGGCTCAAAGACTTCCCGGTCACAGTGGACTATGTGAACCGCTTCAAGACGGGCAAGAAGATGACCGAAACCGTCAAGGCTTTGGAGGCGGGTGAAATCGACATATTGATTGGCACCCATGCGATCGTCGGCAAGCGGATCAAGTGGAAGGACCTCGGGCTGCTGGTCATCGATGAAGAGCAGAAGTTTGGTGTAGCCGTTAAGGACAAACTCAAGACTTTGCGCGCCACGGTGGACAGTCTGACGCTGACCGCCACGCCCATCCCCAGGACGCTGCAGTTTTCTTTGATGGGGGCCCGTGACTTGAGCATCATGAGCACGCCACCTCCGAACCGATACCCGGTAGAGACGGAGATAGGATCGTTCAATGAAGAGTTGATTCGGGACTCCATTGCTTATGAGATATCCCGCGGAGGCCAGGCATATTTCGTGCACAACCGGGTGGGCAACATCCGCGAAGTGGCAGGCATGATCAACCGTTTGGTGCCGGACGCACGTGTGGGCATCGGGCATGGCCAAATGGATGGCGAACAGCTGGAGCGGGTGATGGGAGACTTCATCGACGGTTCTTATGATGTTTTGGTCGCCACCACCATCATTGAGAGCGGCATTGACATCTCCAACGCCAACACCATCTTGATCAACGAGGCGCATACGTTTGGCCTCAGTGATTTGCACCAATTGCGCGGACGTGTTGGGCGTTCCAACAAGCGGGCGTTCTGCTACTTGTTGTCTCCACCATTGCATGCGTTGCCCACCGAGTCTCGGAAGCGTTTGCAGGCCATGGAGCAATTCAGTGAGTTGGGCAGTGGCATGAACATCGCCATGCGCGACCTCGACATCCGCGGGGCGGGAAACCTGTTGGGCGGAGAGCAGAGTGGCTTCATTACCGACATCGGTTTTGAGATGTACCAAAAGATCTTGTCGGAAGCCATCCGCGAACTCAAAGACGAGGAGTTTGCTGAGTTGGCACAAGAGGAAGCGGATTCTCGCGAGCATTATGTCGAAGAGACCGTGCTCGAAACAGACCTTGCATTGATGTTGCCCGATCACTACATCTCGGACATTTCAGAGCGGATTGCACTGTACCGGGAGCTGGATGAAATGGACAACGAAGAGGGCCTTCAGAATTATGAGGCCCGTTTGCTCGACCGTTTCGGCCCTCTGCCCAAGGAGGCGGAAGATCTCCTGGAAACCATCCGTCTGCGCTGGATGGCGCAGGTTGTTGGGTTTGGAAAGTTGGTGCTCAAAGGGGGCAAGCTCATCGGGGTCTTTCATGACGAAGAAGGGAGCGGGTACTACAAAGGGGTGCGGTTCCAGCGTGTGTTGGACTACATGCAAGCCAATCTGAAAGGCGTGCAGATGTACCAGCGCAATGGAGCCTTGCGGCTGCGGGTTGAGCCCGTCGACAACTTGGATTCTGCGATGGCCGTCCTGCGCAAGCTCAGCGGCACAGCAGCTCCGGTCAAGGCAATGCCGCCCGCCGCCAGTGACATGTGAGCGGCTGAGCCGCTGACTGCTTCAGCAGGTTTAGTCTTTGGCTTGTGGGGTCCAAGTCACCCCTGCCCGCATCCAACGTCCTGGTTGGTCTACGTTACCGATGTCCACAAATTGCGCATCCAAGGCATTGTCCATCCGTGCATGGAAGGCAAGGGGTATTGACTCTGGTGACCACCGGATGGTGGCTCCCAGTAGATTGACCAAGCCAAAGTCCACTTCGCGCCCTTCTACGGGGTCATAGTATCCGCCATTGCGTTGTTGGACGCTCCACCTGAGGTCCAAGAGGAGCTGACGTACGGGTTGGTATCCAAACAGCAGGTCGGCTTTGGTATTGAGGATGTCCAAGACATAATTGCTTTCAAAACCCTCGCTGGTTTCATCGGCTTGAAGGAAGGTGAGTCCGAGTGTGAAATACCGCATCTTGGCATCTGGGTCCTTGGCTTGAGCGGAAAGGGTTAGTTCCTGTCCTGTGAAATGGACCTGGCGCAGGTTGGTGGCTTGCGTAATGGACGAGCCGTTGAACCTGACCCAGTCGATGAGGTTTCGCCCCCACCGGTGGAAGAGGTGTTGGGAGATCACCAGCCGATGTCCGCTGGCCAAATCTGTGGTCAGGCGGTATCCGAATTCCAAGTGTTCTGCTTCTTCTGGAAGCAAATCTTGGCTGCCTTGAGCGCCTCCAACGGTGTAGTACAAATCGGTGAAAGAAGGCATGCGAACAGACCTGCGTGCAGAGGCAAAGGCAACGGCACGGCCAGCGTCATCGATGCGCAGAGAAAGCGAGGCTTCAGGTATGAACCGGGGCTCATCGGCAGCGGAATTGATGTTCCAAGCGGCAAGGCCACGCGCGGTGAGGCGGCCCCACTGGGCCAAATGTCCGGCTGCGATGTCCAGGTTGGTGCGGCGGTCACCCAAGGTGAATGTGCTGTCTCCGTCCCGACCGAATTCGGCGACGCCGAGACGGTTACTGACCACACCTTCTTGTCTGAAGTCCGCAGAAATCAGGGATTCTCCAGCTGCAGAGGCCAGCCTCGCCAGTCCCCTTGCACCCGCAGTGGAGGAGCGGTGTTGGTTGGCTCCTTGGTACCAAGAAGGGGCGTCCCCGTTGGCCGAGGTCAATTGTCCATTGGGGTCTTCGGTGTAATAGCCCTCGCCCTCGCGGAAGAGCTCAAAGCGGTCCCGGTGGTTGCGGTGGTGCACGCCTGCTTCGTAGGTCCAGTCGCCAGAGGTTTGTTTCCAGGTGATTTGACCTTGCCACAGCCCCACCGATTCAAATTGCTGCGGAAAATTGGCGGTGTAGAAGTCCTGTGCGCCAAATGCCGAAGACAGATGGCCCAAGCTCATATTGAAAACGCCCCAGTCGGTGACGGCTTGACCAGAGTACCGCAGCCGCTGCATGATCAAGTCGGTGTTGTCTTGATAGCCCGAGGAAGATGCACGGCTGGCACTGATGCGGTGGCGGAATGCGCCTTTGCCCCAGTCCTTCCTGAGGCGCAATCGGTTCCAACCATAGCTGCCTCCTTCTGCACTGACTTGCATGCCGTCCTCTGTTCCAGGCCGGGCTTGGAGAATGACGCCTCCGGTGACGCCTCCGCTGCCGAGGGCGCCGCCACCACCGCGCACGACTTGGATGCGTTGAATGTCTTCGGGGTCAATGGGAAGGTTGAGCAAGTGATGTGCGGTGTGGGGTGCGCTCCACCGGATGCCATCCACCCAAAGGGCCACCTGTTCAAACGATCCGCCTCGGATGGACAGGTCGGTTTGGGCACCAAAGGGTCCCCTTTGCCGCGCGTCCACGCCAGGGATGCTTTCCAAAAGGCCGTCAACAGATGGCTGCGCTGCAGCGGACAAAAGCGCAGGCCCGAGGGTTTGAAGGCTGCGGGGAAGGCTTTCCGGATTGTCGGAGAAGCCGGTTTGGATCACGGCTTCTGCGATGACGAGGGTGTCTTGCGCAGCGCTGGGCTTGGACAAGAGCAGCAGGAAAAGGACGGATGGGATGTGGGCCTTCATACAGGGCGATTTGGCACCACAAGCCTACGAAAAGATGAGGATGATTGGGCCGTTCTGTCGCCGGGATATGCGGTCAGCGCAACACCCTCACTCCCGCAGGCTCGGGGACGGGGTGCGCAGAGGCCACCATCATCGACCTCAACCTCGAGATTGATGCAGTGTGGCCTGTGAAAAGCGGGGTGCGTTGGTGCAATGATGTCGGGGTGACATCCAGTAAATCGTGGTGGTGGCACCAGGTAGACCCGCCCGCTTGATGGGCAAGAAATGCCAGTGGCTGCGCTTCATAGAGCATGCGCAACTTGCCCTCCGGTTTGTCAAAGGAACCGGGGTAGAGGTACACCCCGCCTTGGATCAGGTTGCGGTGAAAGTCTGCCACAAGTGCACCAGTGTACCGTGCGGTCATGCCCTTTTTGCGGCAACTGTCTAAGAAGGCGGCAATGGCCGGATCTGTATTGCTGATGCGGGCATCGTTTACGCTGTACACCTTTTCCTCTGTCGGAAACTCCATGTTGGGGTGGGACAGGAAAAACTCACCAATGGAAGGATCAAAGGTGAATCCATTGACGCCCCCACCCGTGGAATAGACCAACATGGTAGAGCTGCCGTAGAGCACATAGCCTGCGGCCACGAGGTCGCTGGCGGGCTGCAGGAAGTCAGAGGTCGCAGCGGGCTCGGTGAGCGGCGATTTCCGCCGGTGAATCCCGAAAATGGTACCGACCGAAATGTTGACGTCGACATTGGAGGACCCGTCAAGGGGGTCGATGCAGACCATGTATTTGCCATAGCCGCGCCCTTGGCCGCGTTCGCTGTGGTCCACATGGATGATTCCCGGTTGTTCCTCCGAAACGATGCCCCCTACTTTAAGACAGGATTTGAGGACCCTTGTGAAGGTGTCGTCAGCGTAGACATCGAGTTTTTGTTGGGACTCTCCTTGGACGTTCTTAGAAGCGCTTCCATTGGCCTTGTGCTCCCCTAGGATGCCTGAAAGGCCTGCACTGTTGACGTGCCTATTGACCATCTTCGCCGCTGTCCCGATGTCGGTCAGCAGCCTAGATAGGTCACCTGTTGCGCCGGCAAAATCCGCCTGTCGCGCAACCACAAATTCTTGTAGCGTATTCACTCCGATCATTGCAAAGAGCGTTGGTATAAAGATAGGTTATGCCCGCCTGTGCATGTCGAATACAATCACAGAACTTGTCTGCGTTGTGTGTAGGAACGCAGGAAATGAAGCCCTGTGGTTCAATCCTCCGAGTAGAGGGCGCGCGTCAATGCGACGAACTCTGAGGGAGAAAGTTGTTCTGCGCGTTGACCTTTCCAACCCTCTGGAATGGCTTCTGCATCAAATCCTCCGGCCCTGAGCGCATTGCGAAGGGTTTTTCTTCGCAGGCCAAAAGCTGCTTTGACGACCCTTCTGAGCGCTTCGTAGGGTACGTCTGGATCTGTATCTGGGGTCCTTACCAAGCGAATGACCCCTGAGTCGACTTTCGGTGGGGGATCAAAGGCACCGGGACCCACCGTAAACGAATATTCGCAAGTGAAGTAGTTCTGTAGCAACACCGACAGGATGCCGTAAACTTTTGATCCACAGTCTGCACAGACGCGCTCGGCGACTTCTTTTTGAAACATTCCGACGCAGCTGTTCACTTGAGACTTCCAATCCAATGCCCGAAAGAGGATCTGACTGCTGATGTTGTAAGGGAAGTTGCCAATGAGCGCAAAGGGCCCGGTCATGCCGAGGTCGTCGGGAGATGACTTGAGCAAATCAGCAGCGTGAATGTGGGCCTTGTCGATCCAATCCACCCCGGCGAGGAAGTCGACAGATTCGGCGTCGATTTCGACCACATGTACCGCTGTGCCGAAACGGTGAATGAGCGGTTGCGTGAGGGCTCCTGTTCCAGGGCCTACCTCCAAGACCTGCTGTCCTTCTGTCATGGGAACCAACCCGGCAATGCGGTCTGAAATGGCACTGTCTTTCAGGAAGTGCTGACCGAGGTGCTTTTTGGCCCTGACAGGCCCGGATTGTCCTCGGCTTTTCATTGATCGCGAAGTTCGCCCTTGGCGAGGACAGTCATGGTACTGCGAAAAGCGAGGGCTTTCTCGCCAAACAATTGGGCGCCTTTAGCGCGCATTTGGGGGGCGAAATTCTGCTCGTACTTGTCCAAATCACCTTGGGAAGCGAGTTCATATTGGACGGTGTAAGTAGGCCCCAAATCTTGTTCTGTGTGGAGTTCACAAAACCGGAATCCTAGGAAGCACCCAGTCCCCATCATGTCGCGTAAATGCTCGTTGAGCATCCAGTTCATCCAGTTGGAGGTGATTTTTTTATCGACTGAGATGGTCACGTTATATATAATGTGTGTTTTGGTCATTATTTGGGGTATATATGGGGTTGAATTGGATAAAATTGAATTTGGTAGAAGAAAATTGGTGTTTTATCGAAATTAGGTGCTATCTTCACACTTCGAGAAATCTTAACCGAGATGAAACTATTTCGCTCAATACTTATGTCGGCGTTCCTGCTGACCGCTTCATTTGGTCTCCAAGCCCAACAAAACTATGGGATTGCATACCAGGCTGTCGCCCGTGATGCGGGTGGCGATGCTTTGGAAAATGCCACCTTGGACGTCCGCTTTACTCTTCTAGACGGCGCATCCGCTTCGGTGTGGTCAGAGACGCACTCCGGTGTGCTCACTGATGAGTTTGGCCTGATCAACCTCACGATTGGCAGTATCGCCGGTGCGGATGATTTGGCTGCCGTTGATTGGTCAGCCGGTGGTTATTCCTTCCAGGTGGAGGTGAACAGTGGTGGCGGCTTCGCCTCCTTTGGCATGATGGCTGTTACGGCTGTCCCAGTGGCCATGTTTGCAGCCAGCGCTCCTGAAGGAACTGCCGACAGTCTGTCTGCAGTGCTCGCACAGGAAATTGCGGACCGTGCTGCAGGAGATGCTGGATTGGCATCTGACAATACGGCACTCGCCGGATTGGTCGCCAGCAACGCAGGCAACATCGCCACCAACGAGTCAGGCATTTCGACAAACGCGGGTGCCATTTCCACGAACGCTGGAGGCATCTCCACGAATGCTGGAGGCATCTCCACGAATGCTGGAGGCATCTCCACGAACGCTGGAGACATCTCCACGAACGCTGGAGGCATCTCTTCGAACGCTGGAGGCATCTCCACGAACGCTGGAGGCATCTCCACGAATGCGGGAGGCATTTCCTCCAACTCAACAGCCATTGGCTCAAATGCAACAGACATTGGTCAGCTGCAGACGGACCTCGGCTTGGAGACGTCCAACCGCATCAGTGAAGACGCTGCATTGGCTGGACTGATTCAGTCTAATGATGGAGAAATCGCTGCGAATGCAGGGAACATTTCTTCGAACACTGCAGCCAGTGGCACGAACGCAGGAGACATCAGTCAGCTCCAAACGGACCTTGGAGCGGAGGCTGTTAGCCGCCAGTCTGAGGACGCAACGTTGCTCGGTTTGATCCAGTCCAATGACGGTGACATACTCGCGTTGAACACGTCAGTCGGTCAATTGCAGAGTGATTTGACGGACCTCACCAACTTGGTGGATGCCAATGATCACTTTGATTTCTCGGGTGGCTTGCTTTCAACGAATGCCGACATCGATCAGCTTCAAATTGGATCTACGGTTACCGTAAATACATCGGGTGCTTCCAGCGTACAGCTCGCTGTTACCGGAAAGATTTTGACCACCAACCTGACGGTTCAGAATGACTTGACCGTGAGTGACAATATCACTGCAGGCAGTGCTTCATTTACAGGAAACGTGCTGAGCACGGAGGCTCCAATTGCCGATGATCACTTGGCCAACAAGGGATATGTCGACAATGTGGTGGACGCAGAGATTGCGGGGTACACCCAAGCCATCGTCGACGAAGAAGCCCGCGCTTTGGCTGCTGAATCGGCCCTTGGAGTGCGCATTGACTCACTTGATGGAGCGCACAGTGCTGAGATTGCTGCGGTTCAGTCCAATTTGGACGCTGAAATTCTCGCTACCAACGGCGACGTATCTGGCCTTCAGGCCCAGATCGATGGAAATGATGGAGACATCACCAACATCCAAGGTGCCCTCGACACCCTTGCCAGCGACGTCAATGACAATGCTGCGGCCACTGCTGCCAATTTATTGGCTACCCAGGCCAATGACGGTGAGATTGCATCGAACCTTGCTGCCATTCAGAGCAACGATGGTGAGATTGCATCGAACCTTGCTGCCACCCAGGCCAACGATGGTGAGATTGCATCTAACCTGGCTGCCATTCAGAGCAACGACGGTGAGATTGCTTCTAACCTTGCTGCCATTCAGAGCAATGACGGTGAAATAGCTTCAAACCTGGCTGCCATCCAGAGCAACGACGGCGAGATCGCTTCTAACCTTGCTGCCATTCAGAGCAACGACACGGACATCGCATCGAACCTCACAGAGATTCAGAGCAACGACGGTGAGATCGCTTCTAACCTTGCTGCCATCCAAGGCAACGACCTTGACATCACAGCCCTTCAGGGTGTGGATGACACGTTGGCATTGGATGTGAACGCCAACGCTTCTGCCATTGTGGCCAACGGTGGTGACATCGCGTCGAACCTTTCTGAAATTCAGAGCAACGACGGTGAGATTGCATCTAACCTGGCTGCCATTCAGAGCAACGACGGTGAGATTGCATCTAATCTGGCTGCTGTTCAGGCCAATGACGGTGAGATTGCATCTAACCTGGCTGCCATTCAGAGCAACGACGGTGAGATTGCATCTAACCTGGCTGCCATTCAGAGCAACGACGGTGAGATTGCATCTAACCTTGCTGCCATTCAGAGCAACGACGGTGAGATTGCATCTAACCTTGCTGCCATTCAGAGC
>Ga0208971_1001295_pt1 | contig 15243 bp, 7 predicted proteins | sample AOAMet1_18_M0_10_2_FD_188229 | JGI IMG/M metagenome (GOLD analysis project Ga0208971, IMG submission 188229) | Ammonia-oxidizing marine microbial communities from Monterey Bay, California, USA - CAN11_18_M0_10 (SPAdes) | ecosystem: Environmental > Aquatic > Marine > Intertidal zone | place... | reverse complement strand
TGCCCCGATTCTTCCGAATCACGTGAGATATTCAGATTTTGATTTCCAGAACTAAACCCAGACTCTTTACCAACGTCGCCCATGCTAAAGTCGGCTCCCATTGTAAAGCCAAAATCAAATCCGAAATTAGATTTCCCATCATTTCCAGATTCGCTATTTCCAGATTCGCTATTTCCAGATTCGCTATTTCCGGATTCACTATTTCCGAATCCACTCCAACCCGATCCTCGACTACTACTATTTGACGGCGTGATCAGCTTCAGTGGTGAAAATCCTGACTGGTTACTTCTCGCGATACTCAAATCAATCAGATTAACTTTTTCATTCCGATCGAAATCGTAAGGGTCTGCAATATCAGTCGACCCAAATCCGGTTTGGTTTGCTCGAACCCCAGCAACATCCGCAAGATTCACCACTGCATTGGCTGAATCATTCCCGGTTTCTCCAATCGCGTTGCCAATATAAAAGACCTCGGGATTTGCCAAACCAGTGGACGCATTGGCGAGTACTAAAATTTCCAACCAGGTGTTTTCAATTGCATTGTCCGCCCATGTCAAAAATACTCGATCCGTTCCACTGGCATCGACATCGCTTTGATAGACCAGAGTAGGGGAGGGGGCAGCGGTCCAACCCGCTGGAGTGTCATCGTTTCCAACGTGAAACTCAAAGAAGTCGCCAATCGTACCCGTCGTTGGGGTTTGATTCAGATCGTTCAAATCGATTACGAATCCATTGATCCCTTTCCAATAGCTTGTGTAATTAGCAAACGTGGCAGTCTGTCCGAACTCCAGAACACTCTTCCCCGGTGCAACTGCTCCCATGTCCCCGTCATCAAAATTGGAATCTTTGTAGTAGATCTGGCGGCTGGTTAAAACTGCGTCATCGACGTTGAGTACATTGATAATGAAGTCATTGCTGACCATGCTCCCGTCGGTACTGGTCGCTTTAGCAGTGATTGTGTGACTTGTCGCCGTTTCGAAATCGAGCGTTCCGGCGACCGTCACCACACCACTGTTGGCATCGATGGCAAATAGACCACCGGCATTGTCGGTTAGTTCGTAGGTTACGGTATCACTTGAATCCGGGTCATCTGCGAATGCAGTTACGCCGACAACCGCTCCGACTGCGGCATCCTCTGAAACCTCATTGGTGCCGGTATCAGAATCGACTAACGTCGTGATATCAGTATTTTCAACAAATGTGACGAAAAGCGACCACGTATTCAACGTCCCCTGATCCTGCGTGGCGTCGTCTTCGATGGAAAGTACCCAGTCCCCAACAACCTCTGTTCCGTTGAGCGGAGCGAAGGCATCTACTGGCCGGAAGGTTCCCGCAAACGGAGCGGACCCGGAAGTAATTGAATCCGCAGCAGCATCATCGAAATAGGTTCCGGAAAAATTATCACCGCTTGAACCCACTTCGCTAAACAATGTAAACACCGTACCGCCAGGAGAAGTCAGGGTCGCAATTAAATCGGCATCCCAAGTGTGAGTGATATCCAACTGCAAATCTAAGTCTTCTATCACGCCATCGTTTCCAATGGTGATCGTCGACTGAATCGTCGAATTATCGATGATCGCCACGGGAGTGTCTGTCGCGGTGTACTGAGTCACTGCGACCCCAACAGCAATATTGGCATCATTGATATTAAAAAAGATATTCCCAGATCCTTTGACTTTGACTCTCCCGAAAAGGGTTTCAACGTCCGGGACAGTAATGTCGTGAGACCCATCGTTGGCTACTCCCGTCGCTAAAACGGTATCGTAATTCAACCCATCGGAGGCGAAAAAGATATCCACGTTGGCCGTGTCAATTCCATTGGCCGTGGTACCGGCAACATCCCACGTAATCGTCTGCGTCGATCCCTTCGCCCAGGTTTCACCAGTGGATTGACTGGTAACTGAAAAACCGGACCCCACATCGACAACTTCAACTGACATGTCACCAGTATTCACGGCTGCCCCTCCAGCAGCATTGTCACGAACAACCACTCGGAAATCCATCGAACTCCAATCCGTGGTAGGCAACTGTTCACCAATCACGCTGGTCCCATTAACCAAGTTGGAGATTCGAGGAAAGACACGCGTCGGATCGGCCGTCGGACTCCATGTACGGAAAATCGGACTACTCCCGTTATCAGAATCACTCGCGTCTCGCTGTGCCCCTAAGTTCCTCTGCTCCCATGAGTAGGTCAGGCTATCTCCCGAATCACTATCGGAGCCGATTGCAGTCAACTCAAATGGAGTTTGGTCGGGAATTACAAAATCTGAACCAGCATTCACCGTCGGAATTGAATTGCCGGTACTGGTAATGGTTGCAGAGGAGTTTCCGGTTCCCGTGGTAACTTCAGTGCGGATTTCGTCAATACTCTCGGAATGAAAAAAGGCATCGCTGTTACTCTGAAGATCGTCATCTCCGCAAATCCCGGCGTACCCCATAATGGTTGAACCGCTTCCCGGCTCATACGCAGTGCTGCCGTTTCGGTTCCCTCCCGCACAACTACCACTGTCGCCATTGAATGTGTGATTCCCACCGAACTGATGGCCCATCTCATGAGCCACGAAATCGACATAAAAAGCGTCACCGACGGGCGACCCAAGGCCTGTGACACCTCTCGCCTTAGCACCGTTCTGGCCGATAACTCCGAGCGAGGCGACTCCGCCACCACCCGTGCTAAAAACATGCCCGACATCATAATTTGAACTACCGATCACCGAATCCACGTTGGATTGGTTCTCGCTTAACATCGTAAATCCGTTATTGTTCGTGTAAGGATCGGTACTGCTGTTGGTGTAGACCAGGTCATCATTGTTTCCGACCAAAACCAATCGCACAGCAACGTCTATTTCATAGATCCCCACCACACGATTAACCGCAGTCACAATCGCCGCCTGCCCATCCGCTTTACTGCCTCCATGGAAAGAGGTGTATTCACCAGTCGCCGCGACTGCCAATTCGTAAGTACGCAACTGGGCTCCGTGCGGCCCAAAACCATAAATATCGCCTTCACCATCGCCGCCACTGGGGACGAGACTGTGATCACTTTCGTCTGTCGTGTGGTGATCCAATGCGGAATGTTCATGGAACTCTAAGTGATGATCAAATTCAGAGTGGTGATGGAATTCTGAGTGGTGGTCGGCATCTGAATGATCGTGGAACTCGGAATGATCGTGGGACTCGGAATGATCGTGGGACTCGGAATGATCATGGAGCTCGGAATGATATTCGACGGGGAGATCTTGATTGGAAAAAATCAGCTCACCGGTATCCGAATAAACAGACTCACTCAACGTTGCTCGCTCCGCATCAACCACCTGCCCCCGAGTGTAGTAACTCATGTAAGGCCCGTCGCTTAGATGAAAATACGGATCGACGTAATAATTTCCATGCGTAGCATTTCGGACCGATGCATGAAATCCGTGAGGGGTAAAATCCAAACGAATCGTATCGCTGGCATTCTCTAAGCCGAAACCACGATAGGTTTTGATATCTGGAAATCGCTCTGCCAACTCCGGTTCCATTATGGGGGCTTCGACAATTTTAAATTGATCGAATGCACCACTAGGCGTTGGTATCGAGAGGACAATCGAGCTATCCAAATAGCCTGGCGTGAACTCCAAGGGTGCCTCGACCAACGAACTCAATAATTCTGCTTCGTTGATGCCGTAGAGGCTGAACTCGTTTGCCTGAATATAATTGGTTCCAACCGCGGCCTGCACCGCGTCTTTGGGCAGCGTTTGCCAAACACCATCGGAGGACAAATCACCAGCAAGCAAACGCTTGGGTTCCAAAGCCTCATAGGCGAGTTTAGCCGTCGACCGATTGGAGGCTCTTTTATTATCGCGAGTGCGGAGACGGGAATACTGTGGGATGAATTTGATTCGATCACGCATGGGGAGGGTCCTAATGTTGAATCGATGGGGGAACCGGTAATTTAGTTACAACCGCTACAATTGTAAAGTTTTTACTGCGATATACTCGATCAAAGAAAGGTAAAAGGGACGCTACCAATCAGGCCCAGATTACAAATCTAGAACCACAAACGGTTTTTAGAGGGAAACCCCGCCAAGACACGAACCTTCAGCCAAGATTCGGCAATGAACGTATCGAACAACGAGACCGGAAGCGACCGGCAAGAACGGGGGATAGACGCCAATCCTGAGTTTGCGTGTCAGGCCGCGGGGACCAGGGAAATGCTAAATACCGCGAACCGCTACCGATGCAATTACCGCCTGCGACGCAACGCCACTCCAACTAAACCCGCAAAAATAAACAATCCAGACGCGGGTTCCGGAACGGCGGTGACTCGAATGATGGCATTCGGGGCAACCGTTGTTAATGAGTTGACTCCCTGAAAGAAAGTCGTATTAAAAGAACCTGCTACCCCTGAAAGGCGAAAGTCAATTTCGCCAACACCAAACCCGGTAGTGTCAAAAACGATCGTTCCAATCTGGCCATCGGATGAAACCAACGACGCGGTATCAACGGTGCTCTGACGAATCAGCGGATGCACCTCGGGATCTGATTGGGTCGGACTCGAAGATTCCCACACCGTCCCAGTGATTAAGTCAATGGAAGTGATGGTGGGTGCGGTGTCGGTTCCACCTAAAAAAGCGCCGCCGTCTCCTACTTGCACATCAAACTCAAGTCCATCTGCTCCACTTTCGGCAACTATTCCAGTCGCAAAAAAATGAACCGCCTGGTTCGCCGTTTCGGCTTGAAGGTCGATAAAAATAACGCCCCCTTCGTTGACGCCGTAGTCAATAAAGACATCAGCCATTCCTTGAGTCGGAGCTAAGGCGAGAACACTGAGCAAGAATACAGGAAGGAGAGTTAGAGCTCGAATCATTTCAATCTCGTAAAGCAAATCAGGGGAAGACTAGCGTGAGGTGTTTGCGACATGATAATTAGATTTCCACCGGAGTTCCATCGATTTAATAGATATAATCCGACTTTCACGACCGAGCCCCCGAAACAATCACGTCCAGTGGGCTTACCAACGCCACAGAAACGGCAAAAACCAACTTAAAACTCAAGCTCAAGGTCCAATCTCGGGCACAATCCGCCCGCCTTGCGTTGTTCTAAACAGGCTTTCCAATCCACGCAGTGCCTTGAAACGTTCACCGCCCAACCGCCTAATTCTACTTGAGCCAACCCACTGACCTGAGCTCCAACAAGAAACATCCAGATTTTCACACGAACCAGATGACTTCCAGGGTGACTCCGATTAACCAACCGTTAAGCTAATCTGCACTCGTGTAACGCAACTCACTTCCTAACACCATTCTCTCCAGTCGACAGTAATCGCATGGCCAAAACTTTGGTTCATAATTTTGGTAAAAACGTTTCGTTCTCGCCAACGGTTTTTGCCGAGCCAAAGAATGAACATGGGGTCATTGAATTACTGCGGCAACATCGAGGGTTGCCCGTACGGGTCATGGGCAGCCGACACGCCTGGAGCGATGCAATTAAAACTGACGGGCTATTGATTAGCACTAGGCATCTGACCCAAATCCAATTGAACCCCAATCGTCAGTCCGTTCGCGTTGGCTCCGGTTGTAAAATCAAACATCTACTTAAGTTTTTAAAAAAGCATGGCCTAACACTTCCATCGGTCGGTTTAATTGACGAACAAACTATCGCCGGCGCAACAGCGACAGGAACCCATGGTTCTGGCAAGCACAGTCTCTCACATTACATCCGTCGTGTTCGGCTCGCTCACTACGAAGAACCGTCGGGAGACCCTGTTATTTCAGAGCTCGACAACGGCGCTGAACTGAAGGCCGCGAAATGCTCGTTAGGCTTGCTTGGCGTTATTGTTGAAATTGAAATTGAAGTTCGCTCCGCCTATCAAATTGAAGAACACACGGAACAACACAACTCGCTAACGCAAATTTTGGAAATGGAAAAACGTTATCCGCTTCAACAGTTTTTCTTAATGCCATGGAGTTGGGATTTCTATTGTCAACATCGCCGCGAAACTTCGACGGCCACCAGTCGAACTGCACTTTTTTACCGCATCTACTGGCTACTCGGCATTGACTGGTTGCTGCACGTAGTGATCGTCCTGCTCACACGATTCCTTAGCACGCCCCGTTTCATTCGCATTTTCTACCAACGGATTTTACCAAAGACGATTATTCAAAACTGGCTTGTCACGGACGACTCGCACACGATTCTTACCATGGACCACGATCGCTTCCGACACATCGAGATTGAACTATTTGTTCTCCGCTCAGATTTGGAAGCCGCCCTTAATCACGCCCGAGAGATGATCATTTCATTTGCTGATTGCTCGAACCCTGAGCAACCGTTAGCATCCGTGAACAAACAGAATCGCCCACCCTATTGCCACCATTACCCCATCTGCGTCCGCCGCATTCGCACCGATGACACGCTCATTTCGATGACCAGTCCAGCCGATCTAGCTAGCGAAGAAGATTGGTACTCGATCAGCTTTATTAGTTATCAATCGCCACACCAAAGGTCCGGATTTTTTGAATTCGCCAATTCGTTAGCCATCTCGATGGAGAAGAAATTCAATGCCCGCTGCCATTGGGGAAAATTCAACCCACTCTCTCCATCCGCCAACCAGAAACTCTTCCCTCAGTTAAGAGAATTCAGGGAAATTGTAAAACAGCATGACCCCGAGGCTCGGTTCGCCAACGACTGGTTGAAAAAATCAATCCTCAATAGCTAATCATGGAATGGCCGACCACCAGCGTCACCTGCAGTAGAAAATAAACACCGATTTGGAACATTACTGACAGCAGGTTATTCTATTGAAGTGCTGTTGGGAAAACTGCCAACAATCCTGTCTTAAAGCAAAAGCAATTTGAAAGCCGTCAAATCCATGAAACTAAATTCAATCATTTTCTTAATTGCCATTTTGATTGCGGCCCATTGCAACGTGAACAACAGCAATGCAGATAACTGGCCTCAATGGCGTGGACCGACAGGGGATAGCGTCGTCGCTCCGGGAGCCTACCCAACCGAGTTTTCGAAAGATGAAAATGTGCTTTGGAAAATCAAACTTCCCGGACTGGGAAGCAGTACGCCAGTGGTCTGGGATAAGAAAATCTATGTTACTGGCGGGGACAATGGTAACGACAGCGTTCAGTCATACGATTGGAACGGAAAATTAAATTGGAAAACGAACTTTGGCCCAGAGCGACCGGGGAAACATAAAAATGGTAGTGGATCAAATTCGTCTCCCATCACGGACGGAAAAAACCTCTACGTTTATTTCAAGAGTGGAACCGTTGCGTCACTTACGCTCGACGGCAAACTTAACTGGAAGCTCAATTTGCAGGAGAAGTTTGGCGAGGACACCTTGTGGTGGGACCTTGGCACATCTCCCGTACTCGCTGGCGGAAACCTGGTGATTGCCGTGATGCAGGAAGGTGAATCTTATATCGTCGCGCTCAACCTTGAGGATGGCTCTGTTAATTGGAAGGCAGATCGCACCTTCCCCGTTCAGAAAGAATCAGGCCAGTCATACACGACCCCAATCGTCACCGAAATTGACGGGCAAGAAACGATCGTGATTTGGGGAGCTGATCGCCTCTCTGGTCACCATCCCAAAGATGGCAAACTCATCTGGAAATGTGAAGGATTCAATCCCGAGGACAATCCCATGTGGAGAGTAATCGCCTCTCCCGGAGTTACCAACGGAATCGCGGTAGTCCCTTATGGCCGAACAAAATTTTGTGCCGGTGTAAAACTCGGAGGTAGCGGAGATATCACTTCAACCAGACGACTTTGGGAACGAAACGACCTTGGCGCCGACTGTCCCACTCCAGTTGGCCGCGATGGAAAAATGATCGTGCTTTCAGACAAAGGACAATTAAATTACCTGAACGCAGAAACGGGAAAGGATTTTTGGCAGGATGCAATTCCACGGGCACGAGCCAAATACTACTCGTCCCCGATTCTTGCTGGAGACCTGCTTTACTGTGCCCGCGAAGACGGCGTTGTGGCTGTTATTAAAATTGATGAAAACGGTATGGAAGTCGTGTCGCAAAATGACATGGGAGAAAAAATCGCGGCGACCCCCGTGTTTTCCAGTGGCCGAATTTTACTTCGCGGAGCAGACCATCTTTACTGCATCGGGACGGACAACTAAGAAACAGAGGACAGGTTTGCCAGGCGGTTACTCAACAGTAAATCGCTGACTAACCCGAAACACTGCGAGATTTATCCGCAACCTACGATTTCAAACCCACGCGATTAATTTCATTTTTTTGATAAACGACCGCGCAACAAAAAAGCGAATCCCGCATCAGCGGTGCTTCGCTTTCCTCAATACCTAATTGAATCTGACGACTCGAATCTAATCTTCGCGGTCTTAGTTTTTAAACGTTCGGTCAGTTCACCAAAGCAGCGGACGTGACGGACTTTCCGCCGGCACCACTGGGGGTCTGACCGCCACCAATCGTAGCCGCACGACGGTTTCGGATTTGGCCCAAAATTACCGTCTGCGTTAGCTGCTTCTTTGAATTTGTCGGATTAGTGACCCGGTATTGCATCTTCTTCCAAACATAAACGCAGACAAAATCACAAATTCGAACATTCTTATTGATTTTCCCTGCACCATTTTTTGAGTCACTTAGCAGCTCCACGACTGGCACGACAATGCAACGCTTGGGATCGTCAGGCGATAACAGGGTTCTCTGTTCCAATTTCCAACGAAAGTTTCTAGACTTTATCCCCATATCATGAACAGCGACTTCGTCACCCACTCGCATAATAATGCCATCCGACGACCCATCCAGGAGTTTGTACGTGTTGCCTCTATTTCTAAATTTTAACGCCAAATGGGAGGTCACCTTGGTGTCCCCGGTCGCCATCAAAACAACCGTATCCCCGACTGCAAACTCAACATTATCATCTGGGCAACAGGGCCCGTCAAAATTTGGATTGGTTTGTGTCAACATTGGGTTGATCGCGCCAAAACCAGGTGCTCGCAACGCCAACGGTACCCCAACGGCTGCTGAAGCACCCGACATGACAACCGTCGATTTAGCAACGGCTTCGAAATCATTCAGACCAAAACATCGGCTGAAGTAAGAACCGAGGCCGTCTGATGCCGCTCCACCTCTTCGAACTGTAATTTGAAATGAATTGGCATTGTTAACATCTGCACCGGGAGAAAATCCCCCGCCAGAGTAATCCCAAATCCCCATAGAGATATCGTCAGCGACTAAAACATCACCTCGTCCAACTTGGTTCCTGTTAGCAAAATCGGAAGCGTAGGCTTTCGCGGTCTCGAGAGAGGCTGCCGACCGATCGTTACCAATTTTCATCGCTGCAGCAATGGCGGCAGCATCCGCGGCGTTCTGCATCTGAGATTTGTTGACATAAAAAGAGCCAATATCAACCATGATGGCGGCCACAAATATCAATCCACCGAGTATCACAGGCATCGTTACGACGACAGATCCGCGACGTTTTACTCTCATCTGGTTTCTTAAGTTTGTTGGAATGGTTTTCACCGTATCAGTTCCTCAAAAAGCGTCATCTTGGTTAAAGGCCAGCAGTGGTCATCGCTAGTCGCAAGCCACAGTCCCACTACTACTTCTTCCCCTTCTTGCTCTTTCCTTTGTCGTCCTTACCGTCTTTGTCGTCTTTGTCGTCCTTCTTCCCCTTCTTCCCCTTCTTGCTCTTTCCTTTATCGTCTTTGTCGTCCTTCTTATCGTCCTTATCGTCCTTATCGTCCTTCTTGTTTTTCTTGTCGTCCTTGTCGTCCTTGTCGCCACCGTCATTTTTCTTGCCGCTCGGCGCCTTCTTCGTTGGGTCAGAAACGCCATCACCCTCGGCAGGCATTACACAAACGCCGCCAACAGATTTGCCTTTAAGGAAGGTCGTGGGAATCCAAGAAACATCTGCGAAGTTCATTTCGATCGAAACAGTGACGGGTTGAAATGCCTGCAGACCCTGAGGATTTGGGGGATCAATTGTGACGGTGTAATTAGCACTGCTCAGATTGGCAGCATCCATAGCGGTTCCGACGATTGATTGCACATCAGCCGCACTGCTGCTTTCAAAAACGGCGACTCGGCAACCCGCCCTGGCCGCTTCCTCGAGAACATGCTTAACCATAACGCCCCGGCCGACTTCAACCGAGCCCATTAAAAACAGCACGAGAAAGGGAAGCACACAAGCGAACTCGATCGCTGCAGCGCCGAGTCGTGCACGTCGATATCTGGCTTTCGTAGGTTTGGCGGGAGAACTTTTCATTCTATTTCAATGGGTAGGAGGATGGTTGGTGAGCGGGGAATTAAACGCACTTAATAATTAATAAGGCGGCGGCACTGCCTCGGATGAGGGTGCTGTCTTTGTGAAAGATAGGTTGAGTTTGGTCGAGTGTGGCAAAAAAGAATTAAAATTTCAATAAAAAAGATTACCGCTTTGGGTTCCTAGTGCGTTTTTAAAAGCTACGTTCCTATAGGAAACCGTTTTAAGCCAAAATCGCACCAAAAACATGACTGCTCACAAATCAAAAAAAACAAGAAAGCACAGTAGATATCGGGCTCTACGCTTAATTGTCTTGGGATGCGCGGCTCAGGCGATCGGCCTTTTCATTTTCATCAACTGGTTCGAAACCGGATTTTCAAAACACTGCGAAGACGTTGCGGAAATTAAACATGGTGAATTAATTCAACGCGAGATCGTCAAAGCGACCGAAGAAAAAACCGAAAGAGTTTCAAAACTTCTCAGCACCCTTTCACGCGATGATCGAGTTACCGGTCGCGAGAGACAAAAATGGACGAGGCAGATCGATAGTTCAACGCATAGCTACATCGCCAATTTAAAACAATCGAATCCCGAGATGGTCTCACCCCACTCGTTCGTCAAATACCAATCAGCGAACCTTGCGAGCAACTTCACTGGTTTCGAGAGCCAAGGCCAACGCCTCTACCGAAATGCGACCGGAAATTCAGAAACCACCGCCCCAGTAGAGGATTCCCTCCACTGGTCTTTAAAACGTGTGAGTCGTCCGGTTGTTCCAAAGGTCGCAACTGAATTTAAAGAGTGGTGCAAGAATCCAGTCGACCAATTCGTACTTGAAAAAATGCTCAGCGCAGGCCTTTCTCCCAATCCACCTGCATCGCAGGCCAGACTGGCGAGACGGTTGTCTTACGATCTTACGGGACTTCCCTTGACGGAAGTTCGTTTGAACTATTGGTCAGAAAATCCAAACCAAGATCTCCAGGCCACACTGACCTACGACACTTACGTCAACGCACTTCTCGATAACGACGGATTTGGAGAACACTGGGCCCGCATGTGGCTGGACGTCGCCGGCTATGCCGACAGCAATGGCTACGAGGAAGACGAAATACGAGAAAAATCGTACACGTACCGAGACTTCGTGATCTGGGCAATGAATAACGATCTTCCGTTCGACGAATTTACGCGCTGGCAAGTCGCGGGGGATGAACTGGCACCGAACAACGCCATGGCTGTGGCTGCCACCGGGTTTATGACCACCGCCCCTTACAACACGTTTCGACCGCAAGAATCCGAGCGAATGGATGAGCTGGACAAGCAAGTCTCCACCTACAGTTCCGCCATTCTCGGAATGAGCGTTGGATGCGCCCGCTGCCACGATCACTTTTATGACGAGGTTTCAACCGAAGAATACTATCGCATGGTTGCAATCTTCGCTGAAACAGAACGAACAGACGCCTTTCTCGATTCCGAAGGCGGCAAAGGTTACCGAAAGTACTACGACCCCGTGAAAATTCGCCAGGACGAATTGGATGAGATGCAGTACCGACGCTTGCAAGAAGACAGCATTGCCGATCTCGAGAATTTCACCGAAGAAGAGAAAGACATTCTCAGAAAACCAATCGACCCAGACGACCTCGAACAAGATCGACTAATTTCGATTTGCAAACGATGCTTAGACTTTAACGATTCGTATCTGGATGACGATTTCGTTCCACTTCCCGAAGATGAGGAACGATACGAAAAGCTGAAAGCAGAGGTCCACTATTACAAGAGGCTTCTCCCCGAGTGCCCGCCCCAAGGGCTTGCTTTACGCGGAAGCAAAATCTCTAAAACTGCCATTCTTGAAAATGGTGATTTGAAAAACAAAGATAGCGGTGAGATGGTTGGGCCAGGTTTTCTTGCCTGCTTGACTCCGGGTCTCGACAATTGGGAAGAGGATCAATGGCAACATTGGGCTCCAAACGAGTCCGAACCACTTCCAAGATCCGCGTTAGCGAATTGGACAACTGACACCTCCGAGGGTGCTGGTTCCATTGTGGCGAGAGTTATCGTTAACCGACTCTGGCAACAGTATTTTGGACGCGGGCTTGTTACTACTGCTGGAGATTTTGGACTTGAGGGAGACACTCCAAGCCATGCCGAGTTGCTCGACTGGCTCGCGATGGAATTGATTGATCACAACTGGAGTCTCAAACATATTCACCGACTGATCATTACAAGTGCGACTTACCGTCAAGATTCGAGAGTGACGCTGAATCACATGGAACTCGATCCTGAGAACATCTACCTCTCCCGGTTCAATTCGCGTCGCATCACCTCAGAAGTGATGCGAGATTCAATGCTGGTTGCTGCCGGGAACCTCAATCCGACAATGTATGGCCCTGCAGTCATGCCGCCAATCCCGCGGGATGCCGTTTTTAATACTGAAAAAGGCCCGGAAGAAACTTGGCCAATCGACTATGAAATTGACCGTGAGGCGCTGTGGCGACGGGGGATTTATGTTCTTCTTCGAAGAACCATGCCCGTTCCTGTGCTCAAGCTTTTTGATGGGACCGACGGAAGTTTTTCCTGCCAAAAACGAAAAACTTCGACACTCCCAACCCAGGCACTAGCCCTGTTTAATTCACCCTTCGTGACTCGGCAGTCGAGGTTCCTCGCCAATCGCATCCTTGAAGCAGAGTCTCAACCTGAGAAACAGGTCCAACTCTTGGTAAGCCTGACATTAGGCCGTCAGGCAACATCTTCCGAAATCGTGAACTTCGTGGAGTTTTTATCCGAAAAACCCGCGCAAACTGAATATCGCTGGAAAGAGAAAAATTTAGAGGCGTTGTGCCAAGTTCTGTTTATGTCGAATGAATTTTTCTATATCAACTGAAACAGGGTTTCGATTCGATTGAGATAGGTGGGTTGGCAGGTCAGCCTTCCAGAACCACTCTGGGAATTCGCAGTCCTGCGACCGAACCTCTTGCCTAGGCAAATGGCTCGATCCAGTTCACCCCACTCAAAATTCACCCCCATTTTTTAGAGTGATATCGTCTCATGAGCGATTTAAATCAATCAATGAAAGCCATTCAGCGACGCGAATTTCTTAAAAGAAGCGGCGGCGGATTTGGAATGCTGGCGCTCTCTTCACTACTTAATTCAGGTCAGGCTCTCGGGGCACCAACGCCAATCTCTGTTCCCAAAGTTGGAAAAGCAAAGTCTGTCATCTGGCTTTTCATGAATGGCGGTCCATCAGGACTAGACCTTTTCTCTCATAAGCCGGCGCTCGAAAAGTGGCATGACAAACGGTTCCCAGGCAGCATCGAGACCTTATTTCCGCATCCCGGCCCAATCATGAAGTCGCCGTTCAAGTTCCAACGCCACGGTGAATCCGGCTTGCCCGTCTCGGAACTCTACCCGAACATCGCGAAACACGTCGACGACATCGCTTTCCTCAACGCCTGTTCGTGCCATTCCCATAACCATGTTCCCGCCTGCTATATGGTGAACTGCGGCATTTCGAAGATCGGTGCTCCATGCCTTGGTTCGTGGGCAAGTTATGGTCTAGGATCTGGCAACGAGGATCTGCCAAGTTTCGTCGTAATGTACGATCACCGAACTGCCCCCGAGGGTGGCGCAAACCTTTGGGACGCGGCCTACCTCCCAGGTGAAAACCAGGGGGTTCCCTTTCGCGCATCAGACCAACCTATCCTCTATCTGAATCGAGATAAAAACATTTCCTCAAGCAGCCAGCAAAAACAACTGGCTATGCTGCAGAAAATGAATCACTGGCACGCCAACCAAAACCCTAATCAACAGGAATTGCTGACACGCATCAACAGTTTTGAAACTGCTTTTAAAATGCAAATGACGGCTCCGAAAATTGTCGACACTTCCAACGAAACAGCGGCCACAAAAAACCTGTACGGCATTGATGTCGAAGAATCAAAAACATTCGGGACTCAATTACTGATGGCTCGAAAAATGGCAGAGCAGGGCGTGCGGTTTATTCAAATCTATCACGGCGGTTACAAAAACAACTGGGATAGCCATGGTGGATTAGAAAAAGCCCACCGCAACCTATGCATGGAAACAGACAAACCTATTGCTGGACTCTTACAGGATCTCAAGCAACGAGGCTTGCTCGACGAAACGCTCGTTATTTGGGGGGGTGAGTTTGGAAGAACTCCAACTTCTCAAGACAAAAACGGGCGAGACCATAATCCCTATGGATTTACCATGTGGATGGCCGGCGGCGGTGTGAAACCTGGAATTGCGTACGGCGAAACCGACGAACTCGGATACAAGCCCGTCGAGAACGAAGTGACCATGCACGACCTGCATGCTACGGTCCTTCATCTGTTAGGGCTCGACCACGAGGCGTTGACCCATCGATTCGGTGGTCGCGAACAGAGTCTCGTGAACGGCCTCGGGCACGTGATCAAAGACCTGATCGCGTGATTCGAGAACAACTGTCTCCCCAATCAATCGCTCTGACGATCATTCCTAAAGTCCCAATCCAATTTTCTTCGCCGGGAATTTTTTAAACGTTTTCAAATGCGCTTTCAGTTGCCCGCCAATCGTAGCTAGCCAAGCATTTCTTCGATGCCCCACCGTCGTTTGCTCTTTGGGATCGATGTACAGATTAAACAACCAAGGAGCGAGGCCTACGTCCTGCAACAGCGACATATCGATATAAAGATTTTTAGAGCTTGGCAAAATCACCTTGGTGTGCAATTTATACTCGCGCATCCGAATTGCAGTTTCCACCGTTCCCCACCAAAAATAAATTGTCTCACGATTCGATTTACCCTGGTCGGTTAGAAGATAGGACGACTGATCGATAAAGTCATAAAAACGATCGTTGGGTAGCTTGTCATAAGAGACTTCCGCCAATCGAAGCGCCGTACCAAACAGATCCATCAGATCAAAAACATCGTCGCTCTCCTGCCCCGGAGAGATCATCCCTTTCCAATAAGCGATTCCAGGAACCCGTACACCACCCTCAAACGTAGTTCCTTTGGC
>Ga0208971_1001292_pt1 | contig 15259 bp, 15 predicted proteins | sample AOAMet1_18_M0_10_2_FD_188229 | JGI IMG/M metagenome (GOLD analysis project Ga0208971, IMG submission 188229) | Ammonia-oxidizing marine microbial communities from Monterey Bay, California, USA - CAN11_18_M0_10 (SPAdes) | ecosystem: Environmental > Aquatic > Marine > Intertidal zone | place... | reverse complement strand
TTTGGTTTTCGCATGGTTCAAACGGGACGAAGGAAACACCCGTCGGGGCGATATTCTTGACCCAGGCAGGGGCCAATGCGATTCCGAGACCCTGAGCTACAAACTGCAACATTGTGGACTTATCAATGATCTCGCAGACAATGTTTGGTTGCGCCCCAATTTTCCGAAAACCGCTCCATAGGGCTTCGTGAAGGATCGGTCGGGCGTGCTTTGGGTAGCCGACAATCGGTTGGTCGGCGATATCGGACGCGGACAGAGTCGCAGCGCTGGACAAAGGATTGGTATCGGCAAGAACGACTAAAACCGGCTGGCGATGCAGCAGCTCACTGGTGACGAAATCGTCTTGTTGAGGGGTGCGCACAAAGGCCACGTCGGTGCGATGGCCGATCAACTCTTGCGCGTGTTGTTCGGACGACGCGGTTTCCAAGACCTGCACATGAACCTTTGGGTCCGCCTCGCGAAACGCGAGCAGAGCTTTGGGCAACAGCATTGAAATCGCTTCGTCGACACCACTGACGCGGATGTGGCGTAGGTCGGATTCGGCTGTGTGGCGCACGTTGGAGATCGACTTTTCGATATCAGCCAGAATCCGTTTTGCATCTTGAACAAACTCCGATCCCGCTTGGGTGAGGCTGACTTGCCGTGTCGTTCTGAAAAACAGCCGTGCACCAAGTTCATGTTCCAATGCAGAAATCCGTTCAGACAAGGCGGATTGGCTCAACCCCAACCGTTCGCCTGCCCGTCGGAAGTGAAGTTCTTCCGCGACGGCGACGAAGCATTCCAACTGTCTGATGTCCAATCTGTGTTTCCTTATTGGTCTACTTGATGACGCTGACCCGCATCTCGCTTTTTAATCCCGCCTCATATTCTCGGATCGCACCTGCATGTTCTAACGAGTCCAACGTGTCATCGCGCCCTCGGATCAGCGCTGTTTGTGTCGCGGGGTCCATCTCGAATGGCGCGTCAATGTCACCAGCTGTAATCGTGCGGTTAATTAGGTCAATTTCAATCTCGGCACCGTTGTCATCGTCGGCAAATCGTAAAAGTAAATCACGCGTCTGATGCGAGACAATCGGCAATGCCAATCCGTTTTTGCGGGCGTTGTCGTAGAATATTCCGGCGAAACTTGTGCCGATGCAGGCATCAATACCAAGCTGACGCATGCCCCAAACGGCGTGTTCGCGACTGGATCCACAGCCGAAATTGTCACCCACCACCAGAATATTGGCCTGCGTCCAAGGTGCCTTATTCAAGATAAAGTCAGGGCGCCGGGCCCCCTCGTTGTCAAAACGCAGATCGGCAAATGTGCCATCCGCCAATCCTTCGCGGGTGATCGTGATCAGGAACCGCTTGGGCATGATCACGTCCGTGTCGACGTTGGCCAGCGGCAAAGGTGCTGAGATTCCTTTGATTGTTTTTGTCATCTGCCCGTCTTTTCCTTGCCAGTCATTCATTTGAAATCTCGTACATCGGCCAGATGCCCCGCGATAGCCGCCGCCGCGACCATTGCAGGCGACATCAGGTGCGTGCGTGCGCCGCGGCCCTGTCGCCCCTCAAAATTCCGGTTGGTGGATGATGCGACGCGTTCACCGTCCATTGCAATGTCGTCGTTCATCGCAAGACACATGGAACAGCCCGCCTCGGGTCGCCATTCAAAACCAGCGGCCTCAAAAATTTCGCGCAAACCTTCGGCTTCGGCCTTGAGGCGCGTCATGGCAGAGCCCGGCACGACGATGGCTTCGACGCCTGCCGCCACATGCCGACCTGTCAGTATTTTGGCCGCCTCGCGCAGGTCTTCAATCCGGCTGTTGGTGCAAGAACCGATAAAGGCCGTGTCGATTTCAATCGACTGGGCTGACTGCCCCTCGGTTAGCCCCATGTAATTCAACGACCTAGCAAGAGCAGCCTTGGCTTTCGGAGTGACATAATCGGACGCGACCGGTACCTGTGCCGTGATCGGCACCGATTGATCCGGACTTGTGCCCCACGTGATCAGCGGTTCGATATCGCCCCCTGCAATCGTGACCTCTTTGTCAAAGACGGCCTCAAGATCGCTGTGCCAGCTCTCGCCGTTGTATGTAAACCGACCGCTATGAGAGTGGCCTTGCAATGCCGTTTCAGTGATCTCATCCGCTGCGATCAAAGCTGCACGCGCACCCAATTCAACCGCCATATTGCACACGGTCATCCGTCCGGCCATGTCGAGGTTTTGAGTAGCAGAACCTGCAAACTCAACCGCAAACCCATTGGCCCCACCTGCGCCGACGACTTGCACGACTTTCATGATGATGTCCTTCGCCGTCACGCCAGGTGCGGTATCGCCCTCGATCAAAACGCGCATCGTTTTCATACGTTTGTAGCGCAGCGTCTGGGTTGCGAGGACGTGTTCCACCTCTGACGTGCCAATCCCAAATCCCAACGCGCCGTATGCGCCGTAAGTTGTGGTATGGCTGTCGCCGCAGGCAATCAACATGCCGGGTGTGACTAACCCCTGTTCGGGAACCACGACGTGTTCAATGCCTTGCCTTTGGTCGCCCAAACCGTAAAAAGCGATGTCGTGCCTGGTGCAATTGGATTCCAGATTGTCGATTAGCAACTTTGAGGCCGCGTCATGGGGTTCATTGCTGCGGGTTGCGTTCACGTGATCGACCACGGCCAGATGTGCCTCTGGCCGCCAAACGTCCAAGCCCTTTGTATCGAGCCCCGAAAAAGCCTGCGGGCTGGTGTATTCGTTCATGATGTGGAAGTCGACATAGATCAGCATGTCGCCATCGGGCAGATCGCACACCTTATGGGCGTCAACCAGTTTGTCATAAAGTGTCCGGCTCATGCGTTTGCCTTTGAGTGAATAGGGTTACGGGCAAAGAAATCAGACATGCGCGCGGCGATGTCATCTGGGATTTCTTCGGCCATGTAATGTGTCGTGTCGAGTGTTTCGCCCTCAACCCTTTCAGCCCGCTGACGCCATAGGGTAAGCGCGTCAAAGCAAGTCTCAATCACACCGCGTTTCGCCCAAAGGGTCAGAACAGGCATGTGAAGTTTGCGGCCCTGATCTGCATCATCGTGTGTGATGTCGATTGTAGCGGCGGCACGGTAATCTTCACAGCTGGCATGAATGGCGGCGGGGTCAGCAAAGGCATTTAGGTATTCCGCCAATGCTTCGGGTGAAAACGGATTATCGCCGCGTGCCTGATTAAAGCACTTTAATTTCCAGAACCCTTCGGGATCTGCACCGATCATGCGTTCTGGTAGCGGGCTTGGCTGGGTCAGAAAGAACCAGTGCCAATAGGCATGCGCAAATGCAGCACTTGTATTGGCGTACATTTCACGAGTTGGCGCGATGTCGAGCAATGCCATGGCCGCGACACGGTCGGGATGGTCCAGACCCAACCGATGAGCGACCCGCGCACCGCGGTCATGGGCACCAATAAGAAACCGCTCATGCCCTAAACGCTTCATGATGGCGACGATGTCGTTCGCCATAACCCGCTTTGCATAAGGTGCGTGAACCGCATCAGACGCCGGCTTATCAGACCGCCCATAGCCGCGCAGATCGGGGCAAACAATCTGAAACGAACGGGCCAGAATCGGGGCCACGCTGTGCCACATGGCGGATGTCTGCGGATACCCGTGTAAAAGAACCAGCGGGGGCGCACCAACAGGTCCAGCGCGGCGGACGAACAACGTCGCACCATCGCCTGCGATACGCTCTTCCACAAAATCTTTGAACATTTCGACCCCCTTAGGATATGAATTTTTATCCACTATCTCAGATTAAATCAAAATGTTTAATCGGTAAAACTGATTAGTTATGCCGACTAATATTCATGCAAAACCACAGTAGTCTCTCCGACATAAGCCGTTCCAGAACAAATCAGAGGTACGGCAACAACGGTTCAACGGAGGAAAAAATGAAGTTTCTGCTAAGCACAGCACTATCCATGACATTGGCATTCAGCGCAACATCCGCAGTGGCGGCCTGCGACGAAGGCGAAATGGTTATCAAATTTAGCCACGTCACGAACACAGACAAGCACCCCAAAGGCATCGCGGCCACTTTGCTGGCTGAGCGCGTCAACACCGAGATGGACGGAACAGCCTGTATGGAAGTGTTCCCGAACTCGACCCTTTATGATGACAACAAGGTGCTAGAGGCGTTGCTACAAGGCGACGTGCAATTGGCTGCACCATCGTTGTCAAAGTTTGAAAAATTCACCAAGCAATTCCGTATTTTCGACCTGCCTTTCATGTTTGAAGACATCGAGGCTGTTGATGCGTTTCAAGCGTCTGAAGCAGGGCAAGCCTTGCTCGATAGTATGCAGCGTCGTGGCCTTCAGGGTCTTACTTTCTGGCACAATGGCATGAAACAAATGTCAGCCAACGTGCCATTGATGTCACCGACGGACGCTGACGGTCTAAAGTTCCGTGTAATGTCATCCGACGTTCTTGTCGCACAAATGGAAGCGATCGGTGGTAGCCCACAAAAGATGTCTTTTTCTGAAGTATACGGGGCGCTTCAGCAGGGTGTTGTAGACGGTCAGGAAAACACTTGGTCCAACATTTACGGCAAGAAGTTTTTCGAGGTGCAGGACGGCATCAGCGAAACCAACCACGGGGTTATCGACTATTTGGTCGTGACTAACGCCGATTGGCTTGAGGGTTTGGATGCGAGTGTCCGTGACCAATTTCTGACAATTTTAGGCGAGGTCACTGAACTTCGAAATTCCGAGTCCTTCGCGGTTAACCAAGCCAACCGTCAGGCCATCATCGATGCCGGTGGCGAAGTACGCACCCTCACAGCAGAAGAACGTTTGGCGTGGGTCAATGCCATGAAACCGGTATGGGAGCAATTCTCTGACGACGTCGGCCAAGATATGATCGATGCGGCACAGTCATTGAACGGCGGCAGTTAAACGGGCAATTGCCGAGGGCGGGTGATCTGCCCTCGGCACTCAAAAGGAGGTCCAAAATGGATCACACGAGATCGTTCTCTGATCGAATAGAAGAAACCCTAATTGCGGGCATCCTTGGCGTGATGACATTGATTACATTCGCCAATGTCGTCATGCGATACGGCTTCAATCAGAACATTCTTTGGGCGTTGGAACTAACCGTCTTTTTGTTCGGTTGGCTCGTTCTTCTCGGTGCATCTTATGCGGTCAAAAAAGGCGCGCATCTGGGCGTCGACATCGTTATTAACACGCTGGCACCAAGACCACGTCGCACGATGGGGCTGGCTGCGGTTGCCGTCTGTATCGCCTTCAGCTTGCTTATGGTGAAAGGTGCATGGGATTATTGGGCGAATTTCGCAAATCTTCCCGGTACCGAGGGACGCTGGTTCCCCCTTGGGTTTGAAGAAACCTACCGTGGCAAGGGTTGGTACGAGGTCAACGACATCCCTCATCCTGCGGTTTTAGGCTGGATGGAAACCGTTTTCAATGAAGGCGAAAATTACGAAAAAATCCCACGCTTGCTACCTTACCTTGTGCTGCCATTGTCAATGACGCTGATGCTGTTGCGTTTTGTTCAAGCTGCCTGGGCGCTTTGGACTGGTAAAACTGACCGCGTGGTGGCCAGCCATGAGGTTGAAGATGAAATTCAAGAAATCCGTGAACAAAGGCAGGGAGAAGAATAATGGAAGTCGTACTCCTCTTTACAATGGTCATCGGCTTGATGCTGATCGGTGTTCCGATTGCCATTTCGCTTGGCATGTCCTCGGTTCTTTTCCTGTTGGTCTATTCAGACAGCTCAATGGCATCCGTCGCACAAACCCTATTCAGCGCGTTTGAGGGGCACTATACCCTGCTGGCGATCCCGTTCTTTATCCTCGCATCGTCCTTCATGACGACAGGCGGTGTTGCCCAACGCATCATTCGCTTCTCTATCGCTTGTGTCGGACACTTGCCTGGCGGATTGGCGATTGCAGGCGTTTTCGCTTGCATGTTGTTTGCTGCCCTTTCGGGGTCTTCCCCCGCGACTGTCGTGGCAATCGGAACGATCGTGATCAGTGGGATGCGTCAGGTTGGATATACCAAAGACTTTGCCGCAGGCGTCATCTGTACAGCAGGAACATTGGGTATCCTGATCCCACCGTCCATCGTGATGGTAGTCTATGCTGCGTCGGTTGAGGTTTCGGTCGGTCGGATGTTTCTGGCAGGGGTCATCCCCGGCTTGCTCGCTGGTTTCATGCTGATGACTACCATCTATGTCATCGCAAAGATCAAGAACCTGCCCAAAGGCGAGTGGCTGGGCTGGGGCGAAGTCCTCGCCTCTGGCCGCGAGGCGGGCTGGGGCCTTTTCCTGATTGTCATCATCCTTGGTGGCATCTACGGCGGCATCTTCACACCAACCGAAGCGGCAGCGGTCGCAGCAGTCTACGCGTTCTTTATCGCGACGTTCGTCTACAAAGATATGGGCCCACTCGCAGATCGACAACCACGCAATCTGTCCGCGGCGGCAGTGAATGAAACCCCCGGCAGTTTATCATTGCGCCGCCGCCCTTGGGCAATCGTGACGGCGTTCTTCCATCCCGATACGCAACGCACCTTATTCGATGCTGGCAAGCTGACGGTCACGCTGCTGTTCGTGATCGCGAATGCGCTGATCTTAAAGCACGTTCTAACGGACGAGCAAATCCCACAGCATATCGCCAATGCGATGCTTTCTGCTGGTCTCGGGCCGGTCATGTTTTTGATTGTCGTCAACATCATCCTCTTGATAGGCGGCCAGTTCATGGAACCCTCGGGACTGCTGGTGATCGTGGCGCCATTGGTGTTCCCAATCGCGATTGAACTTGGCATAGATCCGATCCATCTGGGCATCATCATGGTCGTCAACATGGAGATCGGGATGATTACACCGCCCGTCGGGTTGAACCTTTTTGTAACCTCGGGCGTGGCTGGAATGCCAATGATGAGTGTCGTCCGTGCCGCACTGCCATTCCTCGCGGTGCTCTTTGTCTTCTTGATCCTGGTGACCTATGTGCCGTGGATTTCGACGGTCTTGCCCAACACATTTATGGGCCCCGAGATTATTACGAAATAGACGTGACCATGCGAGCAAAAAACGGCGGTGTCAGTTTTGGCATCGCCGCTTTTCTTCTAACTTTTGCGAAACTGAACTTACCGTCGTCACTAAGCGAAGCAGCTATTCATACAGACTGCAGCATTGGTCAAATTGGGCTCGTTGCCGCCAATCTCCGTTTCGCAGCATCCTCTCGGATTAATTAGGATCGCGCCGCCACGGACGGCCCTTAGCCGACCTTTGCAGAGTACCAAGACGCCGCGCTGCAGCTTTCCCAAAGCGGACATTGGCTGCAACCGCAAAATCTGATGCTTGGCGAATTCACAGTGTGCGGACGAAGCGACCCGCAACGCGCTGTATACGAAAGGTCGCTTTGACGCTGACCGGACTTTCGTTAGGCAAATTGGCTAGTTTCTCGCTCTTTCATCATAGGCCTCCCGCGCACCATCAATTTTGGCGAGGTTATCCAACGCCCAATTGCCCAGCACATTGACTGGCTCTCGAAACGACTCGCCCATTTCGGTAAGGTTGTATTCCACCTTTGGTGGAATGGTCGGGTGGTAGGTCCGGTTCACAAGGCCGTCGCGCTCTAACTCTTTCAACGTCAAGCTGAGCATGCGTTGTGAAATGCCGAGGTTGCGTTTCAATTCATTGAACCGAAGCGTCCCGTATTGAGCGAGAGAAATCACGACAAGCACGCTCCAACGATCACCAACACGAGACAGGACCTCGTTGATGCGGTGGCAATCAGGGCAGCGGTCGTCGTCTAACATGGTGGTTCCCTTTGTGTGACCGAGGTTCAAGAATGTGCCTTCTTGCGGCTTCATGTGGTGTCAATTAGATCGTCAGTTACAAATGTATACTGACCTGCAAGGGGTCTGACAATAGGATGAGATTAATGACAGTCAAGCCACTCAACGACCTTCTAAACTGGCGTTACGCCACCAAGAAGATGGACCCTTCAAAAACAGTCCGGCAGGAAAGCGTTGATGCCATCATCGAGGCAATCCGCATGACCCCGACATCCAGCGGCACCCAACCGTTTGAGGTGTTTGTTGTGACCAACCCCGACATCCGCAGCAAAATTGCTGAGGCTGCTGGTGGACAGGCGCAGATCACTGACGGGTCTCATACATTGGTGTTCGCAGCGTGGGACAATTACACGGATCAACGGATCGATGAAGTCGTTGATCTGAATGTCGAGGCGCGCGGCGATCTGCCGATGTTGCACGCCTATTATGACAATCTGAAATCGAACTACGTGCCCCGCGACGCTGAAACCAACTACGCCCATGCCGCACGCCAAGCCTATATTGCGCTTGGTGTTGCCCTTGTTGCGGCTGCTGAACAAGAGGTCGACAGCACCCCGATGGAAGGCTTTAACCCCGATGCCGTAGATTCGATCCTTGGCTTGAAGGAACGCGGTTTGCGGTCTGTTGTATTGATGCCATTGGGCTACCGTGACGCTGCCAGCGATTGGTTGGCGCCAATGGATAAGGTGCGCAAAACCCGCGACACCCTCGTCACGGAGGTGAACTGATATGGGACTTCTTCGCAAACTTTTCCGCGCCCAACCAACACCCACAGCCGACGGCGCGTTTAGTCCGTCCCCTTTGGCGATCAAAATGGGCACATCGCCCACCACGGATTATGACGGCGGCGCATATGCTACCCGCTACGCGGGCAAAAAAAACCGCGTGCTGATGGTCTGTACCGAGCAACGCAATATGCCGATGGCCAATGGCAAGAAATTCTCAACCGGAAACCATCCTGTTGAGATGGGTCTGCCAATGCTGCACCTGATGAACGCTGGCTTCGAGATTGATGTCGTGACGCCAACTGGCGCACGGGTCGCAATCGAGGAATGGGCGATGCCCGCTGACGACGCAGATATTCAGAAATTGTTCCGCGACTTTGCGGGTGCGTTTCAGAACCCGACTAGCCTTGCCGAGTTTGTCGCCAACACGATGACAGACGACACCGCCTACGCTGCCGTCTTTATCCCCGGTGGCCACGGTGCGATGCTTGGACTGCCCGACAACGCCGACCTTGGCAAAGTGCTTCGCTGGGCGCAAAAGACGGGCCTTCATACCCTCGCGATTTGCCACGGCCCTGCTGCGTTGTTGGCTGCAAAAAGCGACGCAGGTTTCTTGTATGACGGCTATAAGATGACGGTGTTCCCCGATGCGGTGGACAAGCAAACGCCAATGATTGGCTACTTGCCCGGTCCGATGCCGTGGTGGGTCTGCGAAAGGTTGAATGCATTGGGCGTGGAAACCATCAACAAAAAGGCTGACAATTCGACCCATGTTGACCGTCGCCTTGTGACAGGTGCGAGCCCGCAGGCGGCCAATGATTTCGGCAGACTGGCGGCAACGACCTTGCTAAAACGTACCGAAGCGAACTCCTAGAACCAAAGGCGCTCATCATGACTGACACAAAATCCCCGCTCCGCATTGATATTGTTTCGGACGTGATGTGCCCTTGGTGCATCATCGGGTTTCGCCAACTTGAAACCGCCTTGGAGGCAAACGATGTGGACCACGAAATCCACTGGCATCCGTTTGAGCTGAATCCGAATATGCCCCCTGAAGGGCAGGACATCGGTGAACATCTGGCCGAGAAATACGGAACGACACCAGAGCAATCCGCAGCCAATCGCGCGATGATGACCGAGCGTGGCAAAGAGCTTGGGTTCGACTTCAACTTTGCCGATGGCTTTCGCATGCACAACACGTTCAACACCCATCAACTGCTGCATTGGGCCGATGAACAAGGCGCAAAGCACGCTTTAAAGCTAGCATTGTTCACCGCGCACTTCACCCATGGGCGGAACTTGTCTGACGATTCGGTCTTAGTCGAAGTTGCGGGTGAAATCGGCTTGGATCGTAACGAGGCGAAAGCGGCTCTTACCGATCAGAGATTTGCAACCGCAGTGCGCCAAGAGCAAAAATTCTGGATCTCGCAAGGGATCAGTGGCGTTCCTGCCGTAGTCTTTGATCGCCAACATTTGGTCACAGGCGCGCAGGGTGTCGATAACTTCAAAAGCATCCTCACCCAGTTGCAGCAAGAAGGTGCGTGATTGGTCTTCTCGGGAAACGCGCCCAAACAATGTGATTGGGTTCTCGATTGACCGACGTATACCGGCAGCCGCGGCATCGCAGCAAGATGTTACTTAAGGCTCATTGCAGACACATCTGGCGTCATTGCTGGGCCTTCGTGCGCAGGACTTCATCGTTGACCACCGGGCCAGCGTCTTTGCGCGCGTCTTTCATACAAGCATCAAGTTCGGCGATTTCTGCCTTGCTCATCCGAAGCCCCAATCGCGAACGCCGCCAAACCACATCCTCAGCGGTGCGGGCGTATTCTTTGTCCATCAGCCAGTCGATCTCGCGTTCAGTCAGGGTTGCACCAAATCTCTTGCCCATATCCTGGGCAGATTTTGCATCGCCAAGGATCAACCGGGCATCAGTGCCATAAGCCCTTACCAGGCGCCGCGCCCAGAAATCATCCAAAAACAAAAAGTTTTCGCGTAACTCGCGGATCAAAGGCACAACGCCATTCACCGGGAAATCCCCGCCCGGAAGGCTTACTCCGGCGGTCCATTCCGGACCTGCCTTGGGAAAAAATGGGGTTATCTTTGCAAGGGCGGCCTCAGCGAGTTTGCGGTAAGTAGTGATCTTACCGCCAAAGATGTTCAACATAGGCGCAGCACCGTCATCTTGATTTACGGTCAGAACATAGTCCCGTGTCGCCGCTGTCGCGGAACTGGCGCCGTCATCATAAAGTGGGCGCACACCGGAATAGCTCCAGACGACATCGTCTTTTGTGATTGGCTCTTTGAAATAATTCGACGCGAAGGCCCGTAGGTAATCAGATTCGGCCTCGCTGCATTTCGGTTTTATGGATGCGTCTTGATGATCTGCATCCGTCGTACCGATTAAGGTAAAATCTGTCTCATACGGAATGGCGAAAATGATCCTGCCGTCTTCGCCTTGAAAGAAATAGCATTTGTCATGATCAAACAATTTTCGCGTCACGATGTGGCTGCCGCGCACCAAACGCACACCCTCAGATGATTTGATCTTGGAGATGTTTCGAATTACGTCTTCGACCCAAGGTCCGCCGGCATTCACCAACATTTTGGCGACGGTCAGTCGGGATTTTTTCGTGTCCTGATCTTCGGTGGTGATATGCCAGACATCGCCGACACGCTCTGCCGACACAACTTTGGTGCGGGTCATGATATTCGCGCCGCGCGCTTGCGCATCCCTCGCGTTTAAAACCACGAGACGGGAATCTTCTATCCAGCAGTCAGAGTATTCGTACGCCTTTGTGAAACGGTCGCGCAGTGGTCGCCCGACCGGATCAGTCGTAAGGTCAACCGTCGTCGTGCCAAGCAGCAGTTTGCGCCCACCCAAATTGTCATAAAGGAACAAGCCAAAGCGGATCAACCAAGCAGGCCTGCGCCCCCGCATCCACGGCATGATAAAGCGTAGGACCTTCGACGTTGGGGTATCGCCCTCGAACCGCATGTCCTTGTGGTAGGGCAGAACAAATCGCATCGGCCAACTGATATGTGGCATTGCGCGTAAAAGTGTTTCGCGCTCTTTCAACGCTTCACGAACCAAGCGCACCTCAAAAAACTCAAGGTATCTTAACCCCCCGTGAAAAAGCTTGGTCGAGGCCGAGGAGGTCGCAGATGCCAAGTCGTTCATTTCAGCCAGCGCCACAGACAGCCCACGACCCGCTGCATCACGCGCAATTCCGCAGCCGTTAATGCCCCCGCCAATAACGAATAGATCGATTTCTTTTGGTTGTTTTTTTGGTGACATGTTAGTCAATTTTTTTCCTCTGTGTTTAGCAGGAGCCGTTTTGTGATTTTTATGCTCTGTATTGTCTTTTCAGTTCGGTCTAGGTCAGGCGGCTTTTTAACAAATCACCGGACTTGTGAAGTATCGGATATCCGATCTGCGAGAATGCAGTGTTTATCTGTTTTAGCGCCCTTAGAGTTTCTTGGTGAATATTACTGGTCTCAATACTGTCGACCAGCCCTTCGCGCAGTCTGCCAATATGGCTGCGTTGCAACTTTTGTTCGACATTTCGCACCTTTTCTTTGGCTGCAACCAACTCACGTGCTTCGGCCGGATTTTGGTTCATCATCACGTTCAATGCCAATTGCACATTGCTTTGCACTCGATCCGAGAAGTCACCAATCTCTTCACGGCCCTGCTTAGAAAACTGGAGATTTTGCCGATCCAGCCTTTCGGCGAGTTCGAGCATGATCCGCGTAATAGTGTCCGAAGCCGAAGCGAGGCTGCTGGAGATCGATGCAAACTCCATTGAGCGGCGTCCAAGTACTTCCTCGAGGCCTTTCTTGCCCAGCTGAGCGAGATATAGCTTCACATCAAAATGCATCTTCTGAATTTCTGCATCTTGAGCGCGGATCAGTTTTCCATTTTCCGAGCTCCAATGATCATAAAGCGGCTCGATCGCAACCAGCATCCGTTCGATTTGCTGCCCCATCCCCAGCAATTCTCGTGCGGTGCAATCTAACGCCCGCTGGGGACGATCAATTGCCGCTGGATCCAATGCCGAGGATTTATTCAATGCGAAATCCGTGCTGGGTTTGTCGGGCATTACTTTGTTCAGCAACGCTATCGTGGGCCGGATCACGGGCAACATTAACAGTGCCAGCCCGAGGTTAAAGGCAAGATGCAAATTGATTGCCTGACGTGCCGGTGTTTTGCCAAATGCGTTAAGGATTTCGGGAACCATTGATATGAACAGGGTGGCAACAATAGCGCCGCCACCGCGCAGTGCCAGATTTGCGACGACCATGCGGCGCGATGCGACCGTCGCTGACAATGTCAGGACATAGGCAATCATAGCCCCGCCGAGGTTGGCCCCGAGAATCATTGCCGCCGCGGCGGGTGTTGGGAGAACGCCTTGTCCAACCAAGGTGACAAACAGCAACACGGCCGCAACACTTGAATGGACGACCCACGCAAAACCAGCCCCCAGGACAAAGGCCGTGAGCAAATCGCGCCCCAGATAGGCCATGACGTTTTGAGTGCCTGGATCACCGACCAGAGGGCCGGTCGCGGCCCTGATCATATCTAGGGATACAAATATCAGGGCAATTCCAATCAGGATGCGGCCGATTTGCTGAGCGCTTGTTTGACCACGCAGAAAGATCGCGACGCCAACCAACAACAACAATGGAATAAGGAAGGCCTGTCTGACCATCAGAAACTGCGTCACCAGTGCAGAACCGACATCCGCTCCCAACAGAATTGCGAGCCCGACAGTGGCGGTTATCCCGCCCTTGACGACGAAATTGGACGCCAGAACAGCAACGGCTGTCGAACTTTGCAAAAAGACGGCTGCCATCATACCTGTGCCTGCCGCAAGCCACCGGTTATTTGCAGAATGGCGCAACCATATCCTAAGGTGCGCAGCGAAGCCTCGCTCGACCCCTGTGCGAACCAGTCGCACCGCCCAAATCAGCAGGGCTGCGGCGCCAGCGATGTTTAGAAGAAACAGAATGATATGTGGTTCACCCACAGGTGCCTCCTTCAGTCAGATCGGCGAGAACAAAAGGGATATGGACCCGCACCGGCAGTTGGACCGATACGGACAGATCGAAAGCTGTCGTCGTGGCGATGCAACATGCAGCCGTCTTCTAACGTATGATAGCCGGCTGGTGCATCACCCCGGAAGTCACTTGCGAAAGTGCTGCAGGGAGAGGGTGCCGACATCGCGATGTGGCCAGCAATATTCGTTACGACCATGCAGTGAATATGACCACAGACAAGGCGCAACTCACCAGAATGATTTGCGATCGCATCACGAAGGTCGGATTGGTTTGTAAGGCCAATATCGTCCATGAAATCGATCCCAGACTGAAACGGTGGATGATGCAGCGCCAAAAGAACGGGTGATCCATCCGCATTTGAAAGTGCATCTTTCAGGAATACCAGTGTTTCGGGTGCCAAGGTGCCGTACCCGTGACCTTCAACCAAAGTATCAAGTCCAATCAACTGCACATTCCCGACTTTACGGCACCAATTTAGCGGGCCCGAAACGGGAAGTTGATCCGCAAATGCCGCCCGCATCGTTTCGCGGGAATCATGGTTGCCAGGGATCACATGGATGGGCAGGTGCAGCGGGGCCATCAGGGACTTGAACCGCGCATAGCTTTCTGCGCTTCCGTCGTCGCTGACGTCACCGCTGACCAAAACAGCATCGATTGGACCGATTTGATGACCAATCGACGTTATCCGTTCGACCAAGCGTGCAAGCGCATCAGAAGTTTCCAACCGCCCTGAAACAAGATTTCCGTCCGGAACAATATGCGTGTCCGTTATCTGAAGAATTGCGGTCACTTGATCCCAGCCCGCAAGAAAGATTGCACGAACTGGCGTTGGAAGATCAGAAACCCGATCAGTAAGGGAGCAACAGACATGAGAGTGGCTGCCGAAATTATACTGATATCCACACCGTTTTCGGGTGCGCCAAAGATCGACAAGCCAACCGTTAGGGGGCGTGTCTCCGGTGAGTTGGTAACGATCAGTGGCCATAGAAAATTGTTCCAATGGGTCGAAACCGAGACCAGCGCATAGGCAATATAGGTTGGCTTTGCCAGCGGCACGTAGACCCGCCACAGGATACCAAGCAACCCGCAACCTTCGATACGCGCGGCCTCGTGCAACTCGATCGGAACGCCTTTGAACGCCTGACGCATCAGGAAAATCCCAAAGGCTGAAGCCATATAAGGCATACCCACACCAAGGATGCTGTCAAACAACCCTAACCGGGACACCATCGCATAGTTTTCCACGATTAAAACTTCGGGTAGGATGAACAACTGCATCAAGACCAGAATGAAGACAAATTCCTTGCCCGGGAATCGCAGCTGCGCAAACGCGAACCCTGCAAGCGTGGTCAGGAAAAATTGGCCTATCAGGATGACCGTCACCAGCATGAATGTGTTGAAGAAATACTTCACCCAAGGCGCACCGTTCCAGGCAACACGGAAATTTTCCAGCGTCCAGGGCGAAAATAGTCTGAGATTTACCGCATCAGAGGTCGAATGGGTTGCAGCCCAGAAAGCGAACAAAAGCGGCGCAATCCAGATGATCGCCAGAAGGATCGCACCGAAGCTATCCACGAATTTGGTGAGGCTCTTCATTGGTAGTGTGTCCTTTTGTCGAGGTACAAGAACTGCACCGCC
>Ga0208971_1001280_pt1 | contig 15302 bp, 11 predicted proteins | sample AOAMet1_18_M0_10_2_FD_188229 | JGI IMG/M metagenome (GOLD analysis project Ga0208971, IMG submission 188229) | Ammonia-oxidizing marine microbial communities from Monterey Bay, California, USA - CAN11_18_M0_10 (SPAdes) | ecosystem: Environmental > Aquatic > Marine > Intertidal zone | place... | reverse complement strand
TGATAGTTCGTTGCTGTTCATGGCGCGTTCCTGTGGCAATCTGCTTGCCGAGATATTTATTATTGTCTCTTTCTACGGCTCTCTATCGTTTCTCTATCAATTTTCTAATCTATAGCTCCAATAGCCTAGTCAGCACTCTTTAATAGATCTAATGCTAGGGCTTCAGCGACTTTAATGCCATCAATGCCTGCTGACAAAATTCCCCCGGCATAACCCGCTCCTTCACCGGCGGGATAAAGCCCTCGGGTATTGATACTCTGATACACCGCGTCCCGTTTAATACTTACCGGTGCGGATGTACGAGTTTCCACTCCGGTCATAATGGCATCGGCCATAGCATAGCCTTTAACCTGTTTATCAAACTGGGGGATCGCTTCTCTAATGGCTGCCACTGCAAATTCAGGCATGGCTTTGGAGAGATCCCCAAGGGTAACTCCCGGTTTATAGGAAGGCTCCACCGAACCCAATTGAGTCGAGGGCCGGTGTTTTAAAAAGTCACCCACGAGCTGGGCGGGGGCGTTGTAATTTTCCCCGCCAAGCTGGTACGCCAGTGTCTCTAATTGGCGCTGTAAATCAATACCAGCAAGAGGGTGGTCGGGAAAATCTTCCTCAGGGGAAATACCCACCACGATGGCAGCGTTGGCATTGCGCTCGTTGCGTGAATACTGGGACATACCGTTAGTCACCACCCGACCTTCTTCTGAGGTGGCAGCCACCACAGTGCCTCCGGGGCACATGCAAAAGCTGTAGACCGTGCGACCATTTTTGCAGTGGTGAACCAGTTTGTATTCCGCGGCACCCAGTACCGGATGTCCGGCCTGATCACCAAAGCGCGCGCGATCGATAGTTGACTGTGGGTGTTCGATGCGAAAGCCGATGGAGAAGGGTTTGGCCTCAATATAGACGCCGTGGTCCAGCAGCATCTGAAAGCTATCTCGGGCGCTGTGGCCGATGGCGACAATAATATGGCGGCTGTGAAGCACTTCACCGGTGGCCAGTCTGAGGCCAGTTATCTGCCCCTGGCTATTTCGGCCATCTAGGCCATCTAGGCCATCTAGGCCATCTAGGCCATCTAAATTATCTAGGTCATCGGCATCGCGCAATAAACCTTCAACCTTTTGCTCAAAGCGTATTTCGCCCCCCAGACGGATAATTTCGGCACGCATGTTTTCCACCATACTGACCAACTTAAAGGTCCCAATATGAGGTCTGCTGTCGGTGAGAATTTCTTCTGGTGCTCCGGCTATCACAAATTCGCGCAACACTTTGCGTCCAAGATGACGGCGATCCTTTACCTGACTCCAGAGTTTGCCATCGGAAAATGTGCCGGCGCCGCCTTCACCAAACTGCACATTGGACTCGGTGTTGAGTTTGCGTTTGCGCCAGAAACCCCAGGTCTCTTTCGTCCGCTGACGCACTTCCTGACCCCGCTCAAGGACTATGGGTTTGAGTCCCATCTGCGCCAGCACCAGGGCAGCGAGAATGCCGCAGGGGCCAAAGCCCACCACAATCGGGCGCTGTTGGTTGGCACGGGGAAAGTCGCTTTGGGGTTCGGCGACAAACTTATAGCCTGTGTCCGGGCTTGGGCCCACTCGAGGCACTGCTGGGGTGCTTTGCAGGACACGTTGCTCGGCCGCTTCGGCCACTACCACGTCGAGTTGATAAATCAACAGAATACGGCCGCGCTTGCGGGCGTCGTGGCTGCGTTTAAAGATACTAAAGTTAATCAGTTCCACGGCATCTATGCTCAGGATACGCAGAATCGCTCGCTGTAGGTCGTCGTCGCTGTGGTCGAGGGGCAGTTTGATTTCGCTGAGTCTTAACATAGGGCTGCTTGTGTTATTTTAGTGATGCTGTCAAAACGCGATATTACCATGAATAAAGCTGTCTGCTTTGGACGCTAACGAAATTGTTTTTTAGTGCTAACATCACCGCCAATTATCAAAAATAGTGGAAAACTAGGCTGGCTCTGTGGCGCTTTATAGGGGTGCCGAATCCACAGCCAGATTAGATGTAGGAACAAGAAAAATAATGAGGGGATCCTAATTGAACTTAAAAAATAGTCTTATTCTCGCGCTTCTGGTTATCGCTTTTTATGCTGGCTGGTCTGCAAACCAAGAACTTGACGTTGCTGTTGAGATTCCAGCACTGCAGGCGAAAGCGGATAAAACCGGCTACGTTGTCGCCCTACAAACCCGCAATCAGGATCCGCATTATTCTCCTGTGGCAGACCAACCTCTGCAAAAGCAGGTGTTTTGGGGTGATACCCATCTGCACTCCAATTTTTCTATGGATGCCTTTATCTTTGGCAACACTCTTGGGCCAGATGATGCCTATCGCTTTGCTAAGGGCGAAAAAGTGATGGCTACCAAGGGACAGCCAGCACAGCTGCGGGAGCCTCTAGACTTTTTGGTGCTGGCGGATCACACCGACGGTGTTGGCGCCATGATTGCCCTAAAAGCCGGCAATGAAAAATTGCTCGCCAACCCGACTCTGCAGCGCTGGTCTGAGATTCTATTTGCCGGAGAGGTAGATGATGCCCGCCAGTTGGATTCCACCCAGACTCGATCAGACACGCCCCGGGAGCTGGAAGATAAAGATATCCGCGGCAACGCCTGGGATTATCTCACTGCCACTGCCGACGCCCACTATGAACCGGGCACTTTTACGCCACTGATTGGCTTTGAGTTTACTGCTCAGAAAGGCGGCCAAAACTTGCACCGAGTGGTGATCTACAGAGACGATGCAGAGACGGCTCAGAGCCTGCTGCCACTCTCGCCAAAAGAGAGTTCAGATCCGAGAGTGCTGTGGGACTTTTTACAGCAATATGAAGAGACCAGTGGCGGCAAGGTGATGGCTATCGCCCACAATGGCAATATTTCCAATGGCCTGATGTTTCCCACCGCTGAACTTGAGTTTGGCGATCAAATGGATTCCGACTATGCCACACGCCGCGCTCGTTGGGAGCCGGTTTATGAGGTCACTCAGATTAAAGGCGATGGAGAAGCTCACCCGCTGTTATCGCCGGATGATCGCTTTGCCGATTATGAAAGCTGGGATCTGGGTGATTTTGCCGGTGTGCCAAAAACGGATCAGATGATTCCCTTTGAGTATGCCCGGGAGGCACTTAAAAATGGTTTGGCACTGGAGTCGGAGTACGGTGCCAATCCTTATAAATTTGGCATGATTGGTTCTACGGATTCACACACCTCCTTGGCCACCGCCGCTGAGGATAATTTCTATGGCAAGCACAGCGCCGGTATGGAGCCTCAGCCGGACCGCTGGAAAGATGCTGTGGGTGGTCGCGGTAAGTTCACTGTGCCCGGCTTTATGATGGCCGCTTCAGGTTATGCGGCAGTCTGGGCCACAGAAAATACTCGAGAAGGTATCTGGGACGCGATTCAGCGCAAAGAAGTCTATGCCACGACTGGCAGTCGCATGACTTTGAGATTCTTTGGCGGTTGGGATTTTACCGAGGCGGATCTTCAGGCCTCTAATATGTCCGATATCGGCTATGGCAAAGGCGTCCCTATGGGTGCCACGCTATTACAGAGCAGTGCCGCAGCACCGGTGTTTATGTTGCAGACTTCAAAGGACCCCAACGGCGCTAATTTGGATCGCTTGCAAGTGATCAAAGGCTGGGAAGATGCGCAGGGTGCGGTTCATGAGAAAGTGTTTAATGTGGCCTGGAGCAACCCCGAGCTGCGCTCAATGGATGCCAGTGGCGATGTTGCTGACATTCCCTCTACTGTAGATGAGTCCAGGGCAACCTATAGCCATAGGTACGGTGCCCCTGAGCTGACGGCTCTGTGGCAGGATCCGACGTTTAATGCTGAGCAAAAAGCCTTCTATTATGTCCGTGTACTGGAAGTGCCATCGCCGCGATGGACCTCCTATGACGCTGCCAAATTTGATGTTGAGATGGCTCCCTATGTGAAGAAAACCACTCAGGATCGCGCTTATAGTTCACCGATTTGGTATGAGCCCAGCAACTGATAGATCCCGATCAGAGTTATAAAAAAACCAGATCCTCTTGTGAGAGTGATCTGGTTTTTTTTACTGGGTGCTTTTTAGCTAAAGCTGTTGCTAGTGAGAGCGGTTGCTAACGAGAGCTGCTTTGATTAAAAGTAGCGTTTCACCTCAGCCAGCACGCCTCGGCCTTCACCGACAAAGTATCTGTAGCTACCAAAGCCAAAGTCGGCTCGGTCGGCGATACGTTCATCGGTTAAGTTGGTCACCCGCAGACGCAGATCCCATTGCTGGTAACGCTGCTGAACCGTGAGATTCAGCACATCGTGTCCATCGTACTCATGGGCATTGGCGGGATCCAGATAGTAGTCGCCGAGATAGACCCATTCCAACTCCGCACTCAGTGCATCGCTGGGCTTGTAAAGCAGCTGAGCGCTGCCCTGAGATCGCGGTGCAGTGTCTATATCGTTGCCATTAATGCTGGCACCATTGATCAGGCTATTCTGCTCATAGAGATGCTTTGCCCAGTTGCCGGCTGCGGCGATCTGCCAGATTGGATTGATGGCGTAACTCAGCTGCAATTCGATACCTTGGTGGCTGGTTTCACCGTTGCTGACTACGAAGCCGCTGGAGTCTTTAATAATTACCTGCTCTTTATCCATATTGTAAATATTTAACTCGGCTGCGAGATTGTCGTAGCGAAAACGGAGTCCGGCTTCAACGCTGTCTAACTGCTCGGGTTTGATATCAGCCACGGCTTGCTCCCGCTGCAGGCGATAGATCTCATTGATCTGCGGTGCACGGTAGGCGCTGGCGACTCGGGCATAGGCAGAGAGGCTGTCGCTAAAGCGATAGTCTGCACCCAGGTGAAAGTTGAGGTTATTGGTACTATCGGAGCGATCTTCCGCGCGGAAATAACGACAGCTTCCATCTGCAGAATTACAGGCACTGCCATCGTCTCTGGTGTTTCCAGAGAGCATATTGTTTTGATAGTCGTAGTTGAGGTACTCGTAACGGAGTCCCATTTCAGTGGTCATCTGGTCGTTGACTTGCCACTCGAGGTTGGCGAAGAGGGCAATTTGTTGACTATCCACTTCAAAGTCATAGTGTTGACCCTGATAGCGCACATTGTCAGCAACGCCTAGGGGATTGGCCTGAAATTCTTCTACCCACATGCTCGCCCATTCAATATCAGTGCCGAGCCATAATCGGGTATCTGCCGCGAGGCTTGTCTGATAGCTGGACTGAACGCCGGCGCTGGTCTGACCATTTTTTTCTTCCGGCTGACCCGGCAGGTAATGTTGCAAAAAGGTCATTTCGCTTTTGCGCACATAGGGTGTTAGCTGCCAAATATCATCACTATTAACGGTGCCGCTGATAACTGTGGAGAGGCGCATGGCTTGGCCATCGCGGAAGGCTTCTGGATTGGGGTTGGCTTTCCAAGCGGCGGAGTCTTTGTAGGAATCTTTCACTTTAATATAGCCAGCGGTCTCTTGGTTGAGGTTCACCAGTGCCAGATGGGTATCGGCGCTCAATGTTGAACCAGTCCAGCTGTGTTTTAGAGAAAGTTTCTGCTGGTCGAAACCCGCATCGTCTTTAAAGCCTTTGTCGGTGACGCCATTGGCGGCAATCTGCCATGTCTGGTTGCCGTGCTGCTGACGCCAGCCGATTTTGATACGATTGTAATCGTGGCTGCCGCTTTCAAGCGAAAGATAGTTGCGTTGAATATCCGCAGAGAGACTATTGATCACACCATGCATGGCGTTGGAGCCATAGAATACAGTGCCGGGGCCGCGCCAAATCTCCAGTCCAGAAGCCTGTTCGCTATTTACTTCAAAGAGCTGATTAACATTGCACATGCCGGTGGGACGAATCGGCAGGCCATCTTCGGTGGTAAGGATTTCGGCACAGCTGCCAGCGCCGGTAAACACCGGTGAGCGCACGGCGGCGAGCAGTTCTTGACCATTGCCGCGACTGAGCCAGACACCAGGTATGCGCGCGGCGGACTCATTGATATGGGCGTGGCCAATACGTTGCAGTTCTGCAGCTGAGACTTGACCCGCAGCGCCGATTAGCTGACTGAGACTCTGCTCACTGCGGCGCCCGGTAACTATTATGCTGTCCATAATAATCGCTGTTTGGCTGAGGTCTTGGTTCGATGCTGGCTGCTCTGCGGCGCTTAAACTGGGTATTAGCAAGCTAACTGCTAGCGCGGAAATAATTGCTTTCATAGGTGGATTTAACCCTCGATATATTTTTGTGGACGCAGTCTTTCGTAAAAGATGCGCAAGTGCAAACCCGTTTATGACTGCAGGGTTTATGAAAAGCATTTCATTTTAGGCCAAATGATGCCAGCGCTCGTAGATACACCAAACATTAGTAGAAGGTAGCTGTTGTGGCAATATCGATTTCAAAAATGCTCGTAGATACACCAAACATTAGTAAAAGGTAGCTGTTGTGGCAATATCGATTTCAAAATTGAACCAGTACTTTGTCGTGGAAAAGTTAATCTATCACTCCATCGATCTGAGTCTCTACCAGGTGTCGGCAATTATTGATGGGGTGGAACACTATGTGGCCGACGAGCGTGGCAAGCTGTTGCGTTCTACCAAATTGCTGGAATTGCAAAAGCAGCTGCGAAAAGTCTCTGCCGAGAATACAGTGCTGCGCCAGACCAGCGCCTATGATGAAATGATTGGCGGGCCGGAGAAAGGCGAGTCCAATGCTCTTGAAGTGCCCTTGGCAGATAATCAGTTATATTGATCTATGATGTGTTGGCGCCGGAAAAACGGACTTGGCACCATTGTTCCTTGTCTATTTTCCAGAGCAGTGCATAATCCCGCCACTTGAAGCCGAAGCTACTTTCTGGCTAGCCTTTAACCCAAATGTAAACCCAAACTCAAACTCGGTGATCCTGTGTCAACCAGCCAATCCAGTGTCAAGCTCAAGAATAATTCAGTCGTTGCGCCGAAGCAAAGGTCGACGCTGCTGGCCCTAATACAGTTTTTTAAACCCTATAAATTACAGGTTTGGGTATTTCTTGCAGCTCTCGTTTTTACCGCGGGCATCACGCTGTCTATGGGGCAGGGCCTGCGCCTGGTGATTGATCAGGGTTTTGCTCAGCAATCCCTCGAACTGCTCAACCAAGCGATCCTGTTTATTTTGATCGCTTCGATACTGATGGCGCTGGGTACTTATGTGCGCTTTTATCTGATTTCTTGGCTCGGTGAGCGAGTCACCGCAGATCTGCGCAAAGCTGTGTTTGATCATATTGTGGGGCTGCATCCCGCATTTTTTGAGACCAATCGCAGCGGCGATATTATGTCGCGGCTGACCTCTGACACTACGCTGTTGCAGTCGATTATTGGTTCCTCCGCTTCCATTGCTCTGCGCAGTGCGATTAGTTTTAGTGGGGCGCTTATTATGTTGCTGATAACCAATTTTAAGCTGTCACTGATCATTATTCTGGCAGTGCCTCTGGTATTGATGCCGATCCTGATTTTTGGTCGCAAGGTGCGCAAGCTCTCTCGGGATAGTCAGGATTCTATCGCCGAGGTGGGGAGCTACGCTGGAGAAATTATTCAGCATATTAAAACGGTGCAGAGTTTTACCCATGAGGAGCAGGAGAAAAAGGCTTTTGGCACTGAGGTTGAACGGGCCTTTTTGATTGCTCGCACTCGTGTGCGTCAGCGTGCGGTGCTGATGGCGGTAGTGATTCTGCTGGTTTTTGGCGCGCTCTCTGGGATGCTCTGGGTCGGCGGCAGTGATGTGATCAATGGCAAAATGAGCGGCGGTGATCTCGGTGCGTTTATTTTCTACGCCATTCTTATGGCCACTGGTGTTGCCTCCCTGTCTGAGGTCTACGGCGAACTGCAACGTGCGGCCGGCGCCACAGATCGATTGATGGAATTGCTCCATGCTGATAATCAAATTCTGGCGCCGGATCAGCCGCTGACTGGTGTTGAGAGCTTGCCGGCGCAACTTGAGCTTAACAATGTGCGTTTTTGTTATCCCTCGAGGCCAGAGCAGCCGGCCCTAGATAATTTCTCTCTGACCATTAAAGAGGGCGCGATTGTCGCCTTAGTTGGGCCCTCCGGTGCCGGCAAGTCGACGCTGTTTGATTTGATTCAGCGCTTCTATGACCCGCAACGGGGCGAGCTGTTGTTGGGCGCGATCAATATCCGCCAGATGACACCGACTCAGCTGCGGGAGCAGATTGCGGTGGTACAACAGCAGCCCACCCTGTTTACCGGCGATGTGATGTACAACATCCGTTACGGTAACAGCTCTGCCACAAACGAACAGGTTATTGCCGCGGCCAAGGCGGCCCATGCGGATGAGTTTATTGGTCAGTTGCCCGATGGTTATCACAGTGATTTAGGTGAGCAGGGCGTGCGCCTCTCAGGGGGGCAGCGGCAGCGGATTGCTATCGCTCGGGCGCTGTTAAAAGACCCGCGTATTTTACTGTTGGATGAGGCCACTAGCGCCTTGGATGCGGAGAGTGAATACAAGGTGCAATTGGCCTTGGATAAGTTGATGAAGGGCCGTACTACGGTAATTATTGCTCATCGTCTGGCGACTATTCTTCATGCTGACAGCATTGTGGTGATGGACAGAGGCAAGAAAGTGGCTCAGGGTAGTCATCATGAATTGATCGCCTCTAGTCCGCTCTATGCCAGACTGGCTGAATTGCAGTTCTCCCAAGACAGCGCTGAGTGATCGTCTCTGAGCACTAAAACGTATCAAAAGGTAGTTAAAAAGTGCATTCATAGCCGAGGATGTCTTGTGGTGGCTAGTTTGCATACAATAATAATAAAAAAGACCCTCGCTATGAAACTGATTTTGAGTATATCCAGTCTACTGATCTTGGCCGCCTGCGGGCTGATGACGTCACCGCAGACGGTGCCGGAAAACCTTGCCCAATATAAAGTTCAAACCGCCACGGGAATGTCTCAGGGGCGACTATATGCCAGTGCGGATAAACAGGTCGGTGCTGAGGTGGTCAGTTGGTTTGACATTCCCTATGCCCAGGCGCCGGTTGGTGATCTGCGCTGGAGAGCTCCGCGAGCGCTAGTTGCTCCAGAACAGTTGATTGTCGAGAGTGAAGACACTGCCTGTGTTCAGCAGGCCAGTCGCTATGCCGGTGTCGAGGGAGGTGCCGAAGGAGTTATTGGTTCGGAGGATTGCCTGTTTTTGGATATTCGCGCGCCAAAGGACTTTGCCAGCAAAAAATACCCTGTGATGCTGTGGATCCACGGTGGCAGCAATACCACGGGTCTAAAAGACTACTACGACTTTAGCAAGTTGGCGGCGGACAAAGAGATTGTTGTGGTGGCGGTCAATTATCGGTTGGGCGCCCTGGGCTGGTTTACCCATCCGGCGATTCAAGGACCCCAGTCGGGTGAGGATCAGGCATCTAATTTCGGTCACTTGGATATTATTCATTCGCTAAAATGGGTCCGTGACAATATAGCTGGTTTTGGCGGCGATGCTGAGAATGTGACAATTTTTGGCGAGTCCGCCGGCGGTCACAATGTTTACGCGCTGCTGGCATCCCCTCTGGCTAATGGCCTGTTCCACCGAGCTATTGCTCAATCCGGTTACACCGTAACCAGCAGCCTTGAAAGTGCTTACAATTTTCAGGGCGCAGACCGCTTTGTCACCCGAGGTAGCTGGCAGATAACCGAAAAGATGCTGGCCCAGCAGGGTGTCGCGGAGGCTGATCTCAGTGGCGACTCCATGCGTGAGCGGTTAAAAAGTATCGATTCCCGAGAGTTTATTGCTCTCTATAACGACAAGCCGGCCACCGTTGACTACTCTCCCTTGACCACGGCTGACGGTATTGTTATTCCCAAAGTGGGTATGGCCGCGGCCTTGGCTGATCCCCAGTACGCTAAGAATGTACCGGTTATTTCTGGGGCTAACAAAGATGAAGTAACGCTCTGGTTTGCGCTGCATCGCTACTTTATGCAGACCAGTTACCCGCTGACCAAACTGTTGCCGCCCAAGGTCACTATCAAAGATTCAGAGTTATACAATTTTTGGGTGCGAACCCGCTCTCAGGCCTGGAAAGCTCGCGGAGTTGATGAGCCCCTGAGCGCCATGGAACAGGCGGGTTACGACCAGTTATATAACTACCGCTTCGATTGGGATGATCAGAAGAAGTCATTATTTATCGACTTCCCGTCTATCTTTGGCGCCGCCCACGGTACCGATATCTCTTTTATTACCGGTGATTTTAAGTATGGTCCGGTCACTTCCTATATCTACCCAGAGGGTGAGGCGCGGGATCAGATGGAGCGCACCTTTATGAATGTCTGGGGTGATTTTGCGTACACCGGTGCTCCCGACAAGTCCCTCGATTTTGAATGGCAGCCCTACAACAGCAAGACCAAACCCTATGTGCGCCTTGATCGGGATGAGTTTTTAGAACTGCAAATGGAGACGCAAACTCTGGATACATTATTGGCCGGCATTGCTGCAGACACTAATGCCAATCACACTGAAAAATGTCTGCTGCTGTGGGAGACTTTGACCAATGTGGGCAGTGTCGATATTGCCCGCTATCAGTCTTGGAACGCGGGACAGTGTGAAAAGGTGGATGCCCGTGCCGAGCAGGAGCGTATCGCCGCTGAGCTGATTGAAGAATTTGGTACGGTGTCGGTACTTTAAAAATACCCAGAGTAAAGGCTAACCCCTATGACTGAAACAGTCTCAAATAAGACGCAAGACATGCCAGATATGGGGCAGTCAGGAGGGTTAATTCAAGCCATGCAGCTGCCGAGAAGTTGGGTAAAACGCTTTTTTCTGTTTCTGCTCAGTGCTTTTTTTACCTATGCGGGCTTCCATCATCTGTTTGCTCCGGATTTCTATGTGAGCATTATGCCCCCCTGGATACCGGCACACTTGGCCTTGGTTTATATCAGCGGTATATTTGAAATTATGGGCGGTATTGGGGTTTTAATTCCCCGTTTTCGTTCATTGGCAGGTCTTGGACTGGTGGCGCTATTGATTGCGGTGTATCCGGCGAATCTGTATATGGCATTCAACCCCGAGCTGTTTCCCGATATTCCCGTTGCTGCGCTCTATGTGCGTTTGGCTCTACAATTTGTGGCCTTCTACTGGGCTTATTCAGTCACTAGACCGGATCCTATTGCCACCGACTAAGCCAGTCTGACTCCATCTTATATTGTCTTAAAGCTGACTTAGGCTACGCTTAAAGCATTAAATAGATCGGACCTTGAGTATGGATACTCAGCTCGAAAAATTCTCTAACCCACTGTTTACCGCGACCGGATGCCCGCGGGCCAGTGTCCAGCTCAAGCAGCTTAAAACCCTCTGGTTTAACACCGGCACTCTGTGCAATCTCGCCTGTAGCCATTGTTACATTGAATCATCCCCCACCAATAATCGCTTGGGATTTATCCGTGTCAGTCAGGTACAGCAGTTTCTCGATGAGATTCAGCTCCATAATCTGGCTACTCAGGAGATTGGCTTAACCGGCGGCGAACCGTTTTTCAATCCAGATATTATTGCCATTATGGGATTGATTCTGCGCCGTGGTTTTCGTCTTCTGGTATTAACTAATGCTATGCGGCCAATGCTAAAACGGCAGACTGGTTTGCTGGCGCTACAAAAGCGCTATGGCGAGCGGCTGACACTACGAGTCTCTATGGATCACTTTGATAAGCAGCTGCACCAGCAGGAGCGGGGGCCAAAATCTTGGCAGCCAATGGTCGATGGACTCTGCTGGCTGTCCCAGCAGGGCTTTAATATTGATATCGCTGGGCGCAGAATTTGGGGTGAAGATGAACAGCAATTGCGCGAGGGCTATGCTGCGTTATTTAAACAGCACGGCATTCAACTGGATGCCTTTGATAAAAAAGCTTTGGTGCTGTTTCCGGAGATTACCGCTGGCCCCAATCTGCCGGAGATCACTGAAGATTGTTGGCAGATTCTCAATATAGACCCAGATGCCATGATGTGTGCCTCATCGCGGATGGTGGTGGTGCGCAATGGCGACCCTCAGCCTGCAGTAATGGCCTGCACATTGTTGGCCTACGATCAGCAATTTAATCTGGGGCGGAGTTTGCTGGAAGCCCAGCAAACTGTGTCGCTCAATCATCCTCATTGCGCAAGTTTTTGTGTGTTGGGTGGCGGCAGCTGCTCGGTGGCTGACTGATTGAAGTGCTAATGCACGTTAGCTCCAGTAAGTCGATCCTCAAGCCAGCTTATCAGAGCCTGCTGTTGCGGATTGATAGCTGTGCCCAGTTCACGCAATTGGTACTGTAGCAGGGGCAGGTCATTCACTGTATCCAGATCGGTTAATGGCTTTAGCAGGGCTGCTTTGACGGGCAGGGCGACGAGCAAGTTGGTACAGGTTTCAGGGCAGCTATAAGAAAGGTTGGTCCAAAATTCTTGGCTTAGTTGACGCCTTCCGGCAAATAAGTAGTAGCCGCCGTCTACTGCTGGGCCGACAACAAATTGCTCGGTTTTTAGTGCTTCAATTGCCTGCTGTAATCCTTGGGCTGTGAGCTGGGGGCTATCGGAGCCGATTAAAATAACCTGCTGGTAACGTTCTAGAAGTTGCTGATAAATGTGATGCTGACGCTGGCCAAGGCAACCGGGGCCTGTGTGAATACACTCCAGTCCCTGCCATAGAGGATCGCTGAGTCCTTCCTGTTCGGCTACCGCAAAGTAGCTGTCTGCACTGACATTTATAAGGGTTTCTTTTATGGCCCCTATACAGAGGCCGTAGGCACTCTCTGCGGCAAGCTGGCCTATGGATCTGGCGAGACGGGTTTTAATCGGCGAGAGGCCAGGGGTTTTCACAAAGATAGCGATCGCGGTGCGGCTTTGGGGGAAATTCATCGCCGTCTACAGCGCTGCACTGCAAGCTTAAACAGCTCGGGCAGCGATAGGCGCAGCCAATACCACTGATGTAAAGCCGTGACTTTGAGCCAGCCCTGCCGATGGTATTTTCGACCACTGGTAAGCAGTGTGGAGGCTATGGGTTGCAGTGCCACAGCAGCCTGATGGGCGCGCCAGACAAGTAGTAGATCTTCACCGCAGGCGTGCCCTTCGGGAAAGCCGCCGAGGGCTAAAAACAGTTGCTTTGAAATGCAAAATCCCTGATCTCCGTAGGGGCACATCAGCAACCGAGAACGCAGGTTGGCGCCGCGAGCGCTGGTGCTCAAGAGAGGGCCGCCAGCTATAAAACCTAGGTCAAAGTAGTGCAGGGCAGCCCTCTGTTGGTCTCGCTCCAGACTGTGCTCAAGGGCGCGGAGATTATCCTGACTGATACGGCTGTCAGCATGCAAAAACCATAGCCACGGACCCACCGCTTGTTCGGCTCCGGCATTGAGACTGCTGGCGCGGCTCTGTTTTGAACTGGTTTGATAACTCTTAATAATCTCAGCCTGCAATGGTCTACTGGCCAGATCGGCGAGCAGGTACTGTTGCTGATTCTCGCCAGCAGCCAGGGGGATAATAATAGACACCTCAGCCAATACTGACTGAATCAACGTTCCAACACCTCAAGCCACTGTTGTTGAGAGCTGCTAAGTTGGTCTCGAGGTGTTAGCAATGCGCTTCGCAGTGCCTGTCTAATATTGCTCGGAGTCTCAGAAAAGGGAGTGGCTAGCAGCGGTGTTAAAATCCGCAGTGCCCGGGCTAGAGTGCCGCTGTAGACCTCAAAAAATTTATCCAGACTCACATGTTGGCTGGGGTCATCCATCCAACAGTCATAGTCGGTAATCAAGCAAAGGGAGCTATAGGCAATCTGTGCTTCACGGGCCAGAAATGCTTCAGGCAGATTAGTCATGCCCACTAAGTCGCAGTTGGCTGCATCCCGTAAAAAGAAGCTTTCGGCGCGAGTGCCCAGTCGTGGACCCTCGACACAGGCATAGTTTTTGCCCATATGGACTGACTGATCGAGGCTGTCCGCGGCGCGTTTAATATCGTTGTTAAGCGTGACACAGGCCGGGTTGGCAGTGGTTATATGGGCGGCGGCACCATTGCCAAAAAAACTCTGAGCGCGGTGGCCTTTGGTGTGATCAAAATACTGCTCAACCAGTGCCAAATCCCCGGGCTTGAGGTCTTTGCGCAGGCTGCCGGCGGCAGAAAAAGAAATGATACGCCGTGCACCGAGAGACTTGAGGGCATAGATATTGGCGCGATAATTAATCTCGTGGGGCAGCAGTTGATGATCGCTGCCATGGCGGGCAAGAAACAATACTGGCTGGCCATTGTATTGACCACAGCTGATCGCTGAAGATGTGGCTCCAAAGGGCGTAACTAAACTTCGCTCCCTGTGAAGTTGTAATTCCTTGAGCTGATAAAACCCTGAACCGCCAATAATTCCCAACATACTCTGTTCCCGTTTTCTGCTGTCTGTGATCCGAGAATAGCAACCCGTCAAAGGTTTTATTCATTCTCTTAATCATAGACCATATGGTCATTGATTAAGGTTTACAGCAAGGACGGCTAGCTCCTAAAGTGCTGATTCTAAATAAAATTATTTTAAATTCTAGGGAGAATGGCTGTGAGCGCATATAAAGTACCGCAGAAGGAATTGGCATTTATTTTTGATGAGATTATTAATTATTCCGAAATTTGCAGCATGCCGAGGTTCGAAGAAGCGAGCCGCGATATGGTCGATGTGGTGCTGCCAGAGGCGGCTAAATTCTTTGAAGATATAGTGGCGCCAACCAATCACGAGACTGACAAAAATCCGGCGTTTTTGAAAGATGGCGAGGTGGTCACATCACCGGGCCTGGATCCTATCTATCGACAGATGGTTGAGGCTGGCTGGTGTTGTCTAAATGGCGATAGCAATTATGGTGGCGCAGGTTTCCCCAGTGTTGTGGATTTGGCGGTGCAGGAAATGCTGCAGACCGCTAACTGCGGATTTAGCCTATTGCCTATGCTCACTCGTGGTGTGGTTCATGCGCTCAATCAGTACGGCAGCGATGAGCAAAAAGACACCTATCTGGGTAATCTAATTTCAGGTGCTTGGTCTGGGACTATGAACCTCACCGAGCCTCAAGCTGGCAGTGACCTGTCCGCGGTAAAAACCAAAGCCATTTTAAATGGCGACCACTATCTGATCAGTGGCCAAAAAATCTATATTACCTGGGGCGATCACAGCTGCGCCGACAATATTATCCACCTGGTACTCGCCCGTCGCCCCGATGCTCCCGAGGGCAATCAGGGTATCTCACTATTTTTGGTGCCCAAGTTCCTAGTCAATGGGGATGGCAGTCTGGGTCAGCGTAACGATGTTACGCCCGTGGGTGTTGAGCACAAGTTAGGCATCCATTCGAGCCCCACTT
>Ga0208971_1001278_pt1 | contig 15314 bp, 11 predicted proteins | sample AOAMet1_18_M0_10_2_FD_188229 | JGI IMG/M metagenome (GOLD analysis project Ga0208971, IMG submission 188229) | Ammonia-oxidizing marine microbial communities from Monterey Bay, California, USA - CAN11_18_M0_10 (SPAdes) | ecosystem: Environmental > Aquatic > Marine > Intertidal zone | place... | reverse complement strand
TCTGAGAATTCCACCGATCGCCCAATCGCATAACTAGTGATTTGGGTCGCGATTGTCTCGGCAAATTGTTTGCTTCGGTGTTGAAGTAAGTAATTTTTTAAATCGGCAGCTCCAGAGATTTTTTCACCGCTGGGCAAAACTGTTTCGGCCTGAACGGGCACTGAAAATACCTTTTTGCGATTAAGCCGTTTTACGTTTGTCCGCCACTGGCCAACTGCATCGAAATGTTCCAGCGCGAGTCCCCAGGGGTCAATCCGGCGGTGGCAGGCCGCACAGCTGACATCTTGCCGATGGATTTTCAATTGTTCACGAACTGTCAATTCGTTGAATTTTGGATCATTCGATTCTAGTGCAGGAACGTTAGGGGGCGGGGGATCTGGTGGGTCATTGAGCAATCGTTCGCGAATCCAGACGCCCCGCAAGATGGGATGTGAATCTTCTCCGGTAGAATTGCCCAACAGGATCGATGCCTGCCCAAGCAAACCGCCACGGTTGGATCCTTCCGGAAGTTGAACTCGCTCAAAGGCAACTCCTCGCGGTCCGTTTTCTATTCCGTAATGACGTGCCATTGGTGCATTAAGCATCGCAAATTCTGAATCAATAAAATTTAATGCACTTAGATCCTTTTGCAGGATTTCGGCAAAGAACTGTCGACTTTCTTCCTGCATCCAAGGCTCTAAGGAAGTGTCCCATTGTTCGTAATACTGCGGATTAATCGCTACCCGGTTGACGGAAGCCAAGTCCAACCATTGGTCGGAAAATTGTCGGATAAATTGGGAACTCTTCGGATCGCCTAACATTCTCTCGACTTCTTGGGCGAGGACATTGGGTTGCATTAATGTGCCTGATGCGGCGACGTCATATAGCCGCTGGTCCGGCATTGTGCTCCAAAGGAAATAGGACAAACGCGATGCCAGTTCAAAACTTGTGAGGAGTTCGCTTTCGGAATCTTTGTCCTTTGCGGTTTCGACCAGGAAAAGGAAGTCGGGCGAGACAAGGATAATAGCAAGAGTTTCTCGGATCGCCTCTTCAAACGTAGTCGTACTTTTTTTAAGTTTCGCAAAGAGCTCAAGCATCGAATCGGTTTCCCAGTCCAAAACAGGTCGACGAAAAGCCCGCTGCATGAATTTTCCTATCACTTCACGTGCGTAAGCCTGCTCACTGATGTCCCGGGTCCGTGAATCAAATAGAATTGTTTGATGATGGTTTGGCGGCCACGACTCGTAAAGTGGGCTCGTAAATTCAACGCTTTGAATCGTAATCGTCGGGACGTCTGCATGTTTAATAAGTTCGGTCTTTTTAACTTTTCGTAGTTTCCCATTCTTTTCAACGGTCGTTTCAACCTTTCGGGTTAGCTTCCGTTGCTTCCCATCGTTAAATACATTGGTCAACGTAATCTGTTGGCCGGGAAACTTACTTTGATTTCGGCTTTGAATCGGGAAGTCTTCCATTCGGCCGCGGAACTCGTAGACGCCTGGTTGCTCTGAGGTTACTTCGGTTGTACCAATTTCTTTGTTGGGAGATTGGGTGTCGGCCCGGTAGCCGAACGTTGCTTTTAACCTTGGATAATCTGCACCGTCAACCAAATTTGCCTGCGCCGTAACACGGATTCTAAATTCGCCAGAGTTTGGGAAATTATTCAGTTTGCCAATAAACTGAGCACCGAGTCCAAGGTGGTTAGAACTCAATTCTTTTCTTTTTCCACCGGACGTTGAGAGTGAAACTGGCTCATTGAAAATCTGCGGAGGCGGTTCTGTGACAATTGCCTTGGATAAACCGTCACGCGCCGCTGCTAGATAAAACTCTAGGGCCATCGGAGAAATGGTCAGAGCGCCTCCGTTGTTTTGAAAGCCCTGTTCGGATGGAGTGTCAGGGGGGAGGTTGGTTGAATAGGCGAGGTCGACTCCGAGTAGGTCCACCATTGTATTTTGATATTCGATCCGGTTGAGGCGTCTAAGGACCACAGACCCAATATTTGGTGTTTTAGAAGCCTCGGCTTCTTTCAGTCGCTGCCGAATCCAGGTGGTCAGCTTCTCGTGCTCAACGGGGCTTAAATCTGGCTGATCGTCAGGCGGCATTTCGCCAAGATCTAAACTGGTGAGTGCATCGTGCCACGTTTCTGCTGCTGGCCTGTTCTCGATAAGATTTGTTGAAAGGGTATCAAATCGAATCTTCGATTCCTGTTTGTCCGAACCGTGGCATTGGAAACAGTGTTTAGCCAGAATAGGTCGGATCTCGTTTTTGAATTGCTGTGCGTAGGAATTGTGTTTGAGCAAAAACACTGACGCAATTAAAACCAAAGCCGTTGTGAGATTATCGAACTTCAATTCGTCGTGCCTTTCCAATCCACTAGCGAACTATTAAGACCTCTATGTTAATAAATATAAAATTACCGAGCATTGTTAATTTGGTAAGTTTCGAAGGTTGTGGGGATAAATTTCCAATCTTTTTCTTGGATCGACATGTTAAGCAACGGTTTTCTTGGGACAACAACCGCTAAAGACACGGGTTAAAGATGGCTAGATTTGAATTTTTGGTAGGGTAGGGGGGTAATTGGCAGTAACCATGAGGCACCGAAATGATGACACACTGTTGGAGATATAACTTTCCCTCAAACGTTTTGCTATTTAAAGGTCGTTATATGCTCGTTTTTGGTTTAATTTGGCTTGGTTGCGTGTGTTGCGGGTGGGGTAATTTGCCTGCGCAGGACACGGCTGAAAGATCAAACTTTATCATTTGCTACAACCCAACAGTACCCAGCGAAAAATTCGCTCCCTACGATATTGTCGTGGTCGATTATGCGTATCCGCCCAAATCGATCGCCGCATTACGCCAGCAGGGGAAATTAGTTTTTGGTTACCTTAGTCTCGGGAAAGTACAGAAACAGAGGCCTTACTTGTTGGCGGTTCAACAGGCAGGAATCGCTTTGCAGCAAGATGTTAATTTTCCAGATAGTCTGCGTATTGATGCTGGTGACCAAAAGTGGCACGCTTTAGTGGTGGAATCAATTATTCCCAAAATGAAAAAAGATGGATTCGCCGGAATCTTCCTTGACGATCTGGATGACTTAAAAATCCGCAGCCTACAGGATCAGGGTGTAGCATTGATCCAGCGAATCCGTAAATCCAATCCACATTTGCAATTGATGGCTAACCGAGGTTTGGAATATGCGGATAGGTTTTCACCGTCGGTAGACTATTTGCTTTTGGAGAGTTGCTTCCTGCAGAACGGTCGTAAAAGAGATCCATCGGATTCGGCTTGGGCTCTACAGTTGCTTTCGGTGGCGAAAGCAGCAAACCCAAAATTGAAGGGAGTTGCAATTGATTATATCTCTGAAAAAAAGGTGCCATTGAATTCAGATCAACAACGGCTGATTCTGGAAATTCAAGGTTCGCACGAACAAAATAATTTACTGTCGTGTGTGAGTTCTCGAGATTTACAAAGCGTTCCAAGTATCAGCGATAATTAAATAGCTCAGAAAATTAATTGGACACAGATGGAACTAAGAACATTATTGTCGATAGGTTTGTTTTTAATTTTTTCAAGCCCAGTACTGGACGCCGCCATACGTCAAGACAATCACGAAAACGCGAAATCAGCACAGTCGGACTTTTATCAAACTGATTCCGTTCAATCAGTGCATTTGACTATTTCCGAATCTGATCGGCGTCGAATGATCGACGCACTGCCGGAATGCATTTATGTTCCAGCAATCTTTCGATGGCGTAATGTAGAACTTGAAAAAGTAGCCATCCGTTTTAAGGGAAACAGTTCGGCCCAGCCAAACCAGAAACACAAGCGAAGCTATTTAGTGCGGTTTGATAAATACGAAGATAGCCAGCGGTTTTTAGGATTGCGTCGAGTTTCATTCGATAATGGTGTTCAATTCGGCAGTCTATTCAGTGAGCCGATCATCACTGAGATTTTGCAAGCCGAAGGTCTTAAAACCCATCGATGTAATTACGCAAAGGTCTTTCTAAACAATGAATTCCATGGTGTTTATGTAAATGTTGAGCGTATTGACAGCACCTTTTTGGAGGCCAACTTTCGCAACGCTAGTGGGGGACTTTGGAAAAACGATCTTGGAGGCCCCGGCGGGAATCTTACGTTTATTGGAAATGATCCAAAACGATACGAAAAAACTTTCGAAGCAAAAAACAAAGCCGCGGAGAATAGAAAAGTTCTACTCGAATTCATTCGAGAAATTAATCAAACCTCGGATAAAGATTTTGCGACGATGCTTAAATCGACGATGGACGTCGATCAGCTGTTTCGAGTCACGGCGATAATGCTGTTTTCCGGAGCCTTTGATCAGCTTACCGGCTGGAATCCTCATAACTTTTATCTATTTCACGAATCTGAACGCGGACGTTGGAATTATTTACCGTGGGATTTAGATGTCGGATTCTCCGAAACTGCGTTTGGGCGCTTGCGGGTCTTAGAGGATTGGGATGCCGCGTGGCCAGTTCCAACAGGTGTTGCCAATCCATTACTTGAGCGTGTCATCTCCGATCCGAAGCTGTTAAACCAGTATCGAAAAATTGCCTTGGAAGTGCTCGAACGACGCTTTCGGCCGGAAGAAATTTGCAATTCTATTGATAAGAAATATCAATTGATTAAAGAGGATTTGGTGGATGATCCGTTTCCTAAACAGCGTGCCACGGTGCCAGGTGACGTTGGGTATGAGGAGATCGTAAATTCAATGAAGCTGTTTATGGAAAAACGTTTTGAGGCGGCGAAACATCAACTCACACAACCTGGTACACGCCCTGTTGCTCAATCCAAAGGTCGGAACGACGGTCAGGGTGTACCTGTCGAGTTGATTGGGAAAATCAAGCAGGTGGAAAGCAATGCTAAACAGATGCAACTGAGGATGCGTCAACTGCAACAAATTATGCCTCAGGTAAACGCGCATCTTCAGAAAGGTGAGTTTACTGAGGCCGAGCGACTTTTAAGTAAGGCCCTGATTATATCCGGTGGAGTTGGCGACGAAGCAAACAACTAGATTTTTTCGTTTTGCTGATGTTTTGGTTTCGGTAGTCAACTGAGAGTTAGTCGCCTGGACGTGAGTGGGGCACGAATAATCCCTTAAGAGAAGCGAAAGTCGTTAGTTTTTGAATTTTGTGGGTCGGTTAATATTGAAGGTCTTGGGCGTTATTGTTTGAGGCCGCTGTAATGAGCCGTGATGTGTGCGGGCGTGAGTTAAACCTTCAATCCCGATTTCTGAGAGAGGATGTCGCAAAAATTGCGACCGACTGGCTGTAGCGACGAGAAAATCCTAACTTACTGAGACAGACAACCGAAAAGCGCCCCCGGCAGGATTCGAACCTGCGACACCAGCTTTAGGAAAGCTGTGCTCTATCCCCTGAGCTACGGGGGCGAATGATTAAATGTGGTTGACCAGTCTTTTTCAGTATTGTCGATAATGAAAAAGTCGTTGGATGCATTATCTGAGCATCCAAATCGTTAGTTATAAGAATCACCGTTTGCTGGTAAGCGACTAGGTTAGCAAAAGACTTTCCCGGAGACTACTCCCTGCTTGAAACCGGTTGACAAAAAATGGCAGTTTGCACACGTCTATCTGGATCTCAAATCGTTGCGGCCGCGTTCTAAACCACGTGAGCTCATATCAAGTCGGCGCTGAATTATTGGATTGTTTGATTTCCTTTCATTCGCGGAAGGGTTCGCTGCAACTCCGTGGACTGGCTTTGCATGTCGGCGTTTCCATCAGCGGCGGCACGATGTCTGCCACCCATTCGGATTGGTAACGGTTGATTTGATTTGTCTCATTCTTGGTTTTCCGTCTCAATTTGTTACTGGCTTTTTTTGAATCGTATCTGAATCGCGGACGAAACTGTTGTTTTGGTGTTTGGCACAAATAATGCAATACGCAGACTCTCGGTTTCCCTCGTTTACTTTCATTGGAGTTTCATCATGTCTCGTTTTTTTCTCTTTGCTTTGGCACTCGGCTTAATTTACTCCGTCTCCCCTTCGTCAATCGACGCTCAAGAAAAGGAAGACGGTTTACCTGCCTCGAACATGCGGACTACTCAAGACGGCCCAACCGGCGGTTGTACGTTTGAAATAGAAGATCTTTTCAAAAAGTTCGCGGGTTCCCTAGGTGGTCCGATGACCAAAGCCACGTTCGGAATGATCGATCTGTTCAGTGATGCCCAAGCACTGAGAAATCAGGACGCGAAAGCATTCATCGCGTTATCGAAGCGAACCACCGACGCTAAAATGCAAACCGGAACAGTAAAGTTTTTCAATGCAAACAAGGGGTTTGGATTCATCACTCCAGAAGGTGGGGGGAGAGTGGTTTTTGTATATGCAAATGGACTCATCGATGAGATCAATGAAGGCGACAAGGTAAGCTACGAATTAAAAGAAGGTAAAAAAGGCCTGAACGCAGTAAATGTAAAAGTAGTCTAACATTTAGGATAGAATTTTTCAGATACCCCTTGGTTCACCTGCTTCAAGGGGTATCTTTTTTTGACTTAGTGTTTTTGCGAAACCCTGACGGAAACAGAATTGTCAGTGGAAGTCTTGATGTCGGTAGGCGGAGGAGGCCTCTGCCGATATCCCGCGATTCGTAGTTCAGTATTTGGCCTTGCAAGTGTGCACGGTGCAGAGCCCCCCGGATGCGGGGCGCGCCATCCGAGGACCTAAAGAGCAAGGCCGTTTTCTTCACGGTCACCTCCAAAGCCGCCCTCTGGATCCCCGTGTCCGAGAGCTCGCGTTGGTCGATCTGCCAACCCCACGGCTGCGAACTCCCGTTCCAAGTCGTGCAGCTTTTGAAGGCAGTAGAACGCACCCTTACCCGGGGCCATCCAGCCCTGCCGCCAGGTGCGAGCGGACGGATCCTGCAGCTCCTTGGCCACTTCTCCCACGCCCGAGTTTACGCTGTCCGACTCCCAGTCCGCGAACCACTGGCAGCCTTTTTCGATAGCCGCTTGGGTGTAGATTGGGCGTCTTGGGAGGGCTCAGCGAGCTGGGTTTGGCTTAGTAATTGGCAGCCCGAAGCTGGGCCTGAGTCTCTTCGGTCATGGTGTCCACGTGCAAGGAATAATCAGGGTGATCTGTGGCCAAATCACATCGTACTTCTCGGTTTTGGCCTGCCCCAGGGCGGGCGTGATTCCAGCCAACCCAAAGAGCAAGCGCATGCGCCGCTTGGTCCGAGTACCGACCCAGCGAATCGGTCCGTCGAGACGGAGAGCGCTGCCCCAGTGGTGGGCCTCTGCGTGAACGCCAGTGACACCCTTTAAGAGACCTGCGATGCGCAGCCCTCCGGTGATATTGTGCCCGACATTGAGCGAAACTTCCAAAAAGATTCCTTCTCCATCAAGGCGAAACGCGCAAACATAATCGGGTTTGTCCCAAGGTTTGCCCTTGGCACAATCCGGCTCTTCCCCCACGACAGCCATGCTGTCGTGGGCAACGGGGGCCCAACGCTCAAGCACAACCAGGTCTTCTGCGCTCAGGGCGGCAAAATCTGAACTCATAGCGCTTCTCCAATGATAGAGATTTTAATCTTCAAAGACTGTCATCGGATGAATCATCGCACGTGGGAGGACGAAATTGAGAAAAGTATTTAAAAGTTTTGGAGAGTTGTTTTGCATAACTGATTAACCACAAGGCTGTTCGCTATAGTTTTGTAGTTTTATTGGATGCGGCGACCCCGCTTACAATCGCAGCGCGGATTGGTTTTTTAGACTTGGTGTCGAGCCAGTTGCTGAAAAAATCGTGGATCGGTCTCCAGCCACTAGATTGCCAAGCGGATTCCACTCGAAAGTTTGCTGCGCAGCCGATGGGTGCGAAAGATCCGGCACATAGTTCACCATTGGTTCAGTTCTTGATCAAACAATTGCTAATCCATTTTTAATGCCTGCAAAAGCATATAACAACCAAACAATCCCTGCCCCATTAACCTTCGTACTTCTGCTTCGCCGCACGAAAGGCGGTGAGGATGTGTTTACGTTGGTCTAAGTGGAATCCTTCGACCGGTTGGATCACGTGTCATCGTTGCGATTACCGGCGGCACGCTTTTTGTGATTCGTCATTGGTATGACGTGTTTGCTTTCGTCTCAAAATGAGTATTTGTCTCAAAATGATTCAAAGTCGGTTTAGTTATTAAGGGAAACTTACTGAATCCGTCTGTATTTATGATTGGCACATGGTTTGCGAAAGGGAGAGTTGTGTTTTACCTCTTCTACCCTCTTTGGAGTTTAGTCATGTCTCGTTTTATTTCACCTTGCCGTTTGTTTGGGTTGGCTTCCTTGTTTGTGCTTGGTATCGGATTACCGACGTCTGCGATTGCGGCTCCTCAAGACCCGTTTGATCCGGTCGCTGACGAGTTGGTCAGGATTTATGTCGACGAAATGACAAACTGTGATTGCGATTATCTGGTCGTCGCTGTGCTGCAGGGTGCACTCAATACCAAAAACATGCCAAAAAACGGACAAGTAGTAAACATGTTCCCGCCGGGAAATGACGGTACTCGGCCTAAGAATACCGCGGGGACTGGATCTGGCGATGGTAAGTCAGGAGCTCAGGACCACAATACGACTCGCTCCAATCGTCACACTCGCCTCGGTGACACAGGCGGCGGCGGGACGGGATCTGGAGATGTGAAGTCCGTCGCGATCAGTCACAACAACACGCGATCGAATCGAGGTTCAAAAGCCGACACAGGCGGCGGGACGGGATCTGGAGATACGAAGTCCGGTGCGGTCAACCATAATTCCTCGCGATCGAATAAAGGAACAACTACCGACACAGGCGGCGAGAACGACTATCGATTTTGGAAAAGCCGTAGCGGCCGCCTCGGTGATTCTGGTGATGAATCGAACGTCGTCCAATGCGAACACTGTGGCGCGTCTTGCACTGAACACTGTCGGTGTCAGCCGACGGGTTTGGATTTGATTTTTGGTCATACCGATGACCGTTTACTAACGATGGAAAGCGACGCCGACGGTACTTACCTTGCCTTTGAAACCTGTTACGGAATGCGATCGGTAACGCTTACTTCGATGGGTAAGGATTTAAATTTGACGTTGGTCATTGCGAAAGGTTGGCGTGCCGAGAGCTTGAACCGTTAAGTTCAGGGGATCATTATTCGAGCAGGGTTCTTGTTCTTCAAGCGTTGTCGGTTTTAATCGGCGGCGTTTTTTTTGGGGGGGGACATCCAGCATCCACCTCCAGAAGGCCCCGTTTCCCATCAACCCTCTTGTAAACTTCTGCGGATGGGCGTACTTAACAGCATTACACGAATACCCTCACCGCGGGCTTGTGTGATCGAGTCGGTCGGTTACGCTCTCGCAAACAACCCGCTTTTGTAATTGAGCGTAGCAAGCAATTGCCAGCGAGCAATTTCGAATATTAGTTGGGCCTTAGCCAGATTAAAAGACGATTCATACAGTGACGTTTCTCTCATCGAAATAGCGTGTTTAGTGCTTGTTACAGGCATATCTGTGTCGCAATTTGTTAGACACCTAACGCAAAGTCTCATTTGAAAAGTTTCTTAGTCCTGATAAAATCGAGGAAATCGATTGCTCGAGTTCCACAGTTGTTTACGACTGCGGGGAAAAGCAAGGTGTGTCTTTCCAAGCAATTATTTATTTACCCAATCAAATTGATGCTCACCTCGATCTAGTAGGAACTGATATCGTGAAAAACTTAAAAAACATTGCTTATGCTTTGATGTTGAGCTTGCTATTACCACTATCGGCTGACGCAGACCTAATCAATATTCTCAACCTTAGAGCAGACGCCGCTGACGGTACGCTCGACGGATTCGCAATCACCGGTTCCTTAACTAACAACACGTATACATTTTCCTTCTCACAAACCGGTGATCTAGATTCCGGTACTATTGATGATACGCTCAGCTTTGATCTGATCTACGAAGCTTATACTGGATCAATTTTTTCAGGGGGCGATGTATCCCTTGGGACTCAAATTGCACCTAGAACCGTTAACCAAAATTGGGTTGTAAACGGTTTTGCCGCCGGCGATACGCTCTCACTAAGGATAGCAAATGTTTCGTACACAGATGGTGAAGGGGATGGGACGATCGCATTTAATGGATTCCAGGCAATTACACCAACCAACTGGAGTGGCAATACGCCTGCGGGCGACATCGACTACTATGTTGGACTGGCTGATGCGACGACCATCACAGGTGACCCTAACTTCGATGCTGATCTTCTGACAGCCAATGGGACGAGTACCTCATTGTTTTTTACGGGTTCGAATGGACCTGCTCGCGTGCGAAACGTGGACTTTCAATTCGAGACAGTTGCCGTTCCTGAACCGGCGTCGATCATGCTGTTTGGATTGGCTCTTTCCGGACTCGCGTTACGACGTCGGGTTTAACAGGAAAATAGACAGATCTTCATGGATTCAAATCCTTGGTTGGCCAATGAGGCTGATCGGGGATTTTTTCGTCTCCTCCCTTTCGGGAGGAGTTCAATCTTGAGCGATCTGAATCTTTGAGAAACGACATGTGTCAAAACTGCAATACATTTGCGAGAACTAACATGAACCCTTGGTGTTTGTTCATAATATTGACCGCGACCTTCGCGTTTTCAATTTCTCCGTTACCATTGAGCGAAGTTCGCGGAGTAAACGAAGTTACCGATAGTTCAAAAAGTATTGCCGGCGAACTTGAAGACGACAATCCTGACGTGAGTAAGCTTGGCGGTGAGTTTGAGCGACCTAATATTGTCGTTTTCGTTGCGGATGATATGGGCTGGGGTGATTCAGGAACTTTTGGCCATAAGTTAATCAAGACGCCGAACTTGGACAAACTGGCGGCGCGTGGGGTCAAGCTCACACAGTGCTATTCCGCGTGCGCCGTTTGCTCTCCATCTCGGTCCGCGATCCTGACCGGACGACATCCTTATCGCAACGGCGTTTGGCGACACCTTTCGGGTAAGCATTCTGCTCACCTGAGGGCCAGCGAGATCACATATCCGATACTGCTCAAGTCGATTGGTTACGAGACTTGTCATGTAGGGAAATGGCATCTGAATTCCCTACCGCAATTCAACAATGAAAAATTCCCACAGCCCGGCGATCATGGCTATGACCACTGGATGACGACACACAATAACGCACATCCAAGCCACAGGAACCCAGACAACTTTGTTCGCAACGGAAAGCCGATAGGTGAACAGCAAGGGTATTCGGCGCAAATCGTTGCAGGCGAAGCGATTCAATGGCTAAGCACGATTCGAGACAAGACCAAACCCTTTGCGTTGTCAGTTTGGGTTCACGAACCGCATTCGCCAATTGCAACCGACCCAAAGTTTTCCAAACTTTATGGTGACCATGACAATCGGACTTACATGGGCAACATTAGTCAACTGGATGATGCTGTTGGACAAGTTGTGGAGACGCTTGAAAACGAAAAAGCTTTCGACAACACTCTTTTTATCTTTACTTCAGACAATGGACCCGTCGCGAAGTTTGGAGGCACGACCGGCGGTTTGCGAGGCGGAAAACGGAGTGATCACGAAGGCGGTATTCGTGTGCCCGGAATTGTCAGTTGGCCGTGTAAAATTGAACCTGGCACAACTAGTTCCATTCCAGTCGTCGGAACCGACATCTTTACGACTGTCCTCGCGGTCACTGGAATCCCAGTTCCTGGTGATCGAACGATTGATGGCGTGAACATCCTGCCTGCACTTGCTGGAAAACCCGTCGAACGACCCATTCCCCTGTTCTGGAGAACTCACGTTTCGCCTCCGGAAAACCGATTGGCGATGAGGGTCGGTGATTGGAAAATCATTGGGAATGATACACTCACCAAATTTCAGCTTTACGACATCGAAAAAGACTGGAAAGAGGAAAACGACCTGGCGACGTCGATGCCTGAAAAAACTGAATCGATGAAAAAGCGACTCCTGAAACTTTGGGAGCAGGTCAAGACTGAAGGCCCGAACGAGTGGTGGGAAAGCGAACGAAATAGACCCGCCAAAGGCGGAACGCTGAACTATTAATATATGCTGACTGACTGGAATCCTATCCCATTTTGTTTGAAACAAAGCCAGGAAACATCCTTTAGTCCAAATTGAAATAATGAAACTCCCATCTGAAAAGCAGGCTTCGCCAATCATGTTTCTTAAACGACCGAAACACTTTTTGATCTTTGGGACGCTGGCCTTTGTCGCTTGTCTCTTCACGCAGCAACCAGCAACCGCTGACGAGCAACCCAATATTGTCATCTTTTATGTTGACGATCTTGGCTGGCAGGATATCGAGGTCAACGATTTGGATGATCCATGTCCTTACGAAACACCGAACCTGAAAAAGCTGGCTGGTGCAGGGATGAATTTTACGCAGGCATATTCGCCAGCTCCGACTTGCTCTCCGTCCCGCGCGGGCATCATTACCGGCCAGCATCCTGCCAAGATCAAACTGACACACGTCGATCTGGGTGTTGTGAAACCAGGACGTGGCACAGAACGTTTGGTTGCTCCTTTCCTTCAGTCTCATTTGGAGCTTGACGTGCTGACGCTTGCCGACGCCATGAAACAAAACGGCTATCGGACGGGTCATGTTGGGAAGTGGCATGTTGGCCTAACATCAGAAAGTTACGGTTTTGACTTTGTGAATCAAACACGAGGCATCCATCGAAGTGTGGATGATCGTACGAAAAACTTTGCCACAGCCGACGATAAAAAATATCCGCTTAGCAAAGAGAAGTACGAACCGGTTAGCGATAAGAATCCGAACGGCATTTCGTATCCTCATGACGAGCTTACCGAATCCGCGATCCAGTTCATGGACGAAAGCAAAGACAAGCCTTTCTTCCTTAACGTCTGCCACTGGATGGTTCACTGGCCGATGTTAACGCGGAACGGTGCACTGCTTGAGCATTACTGCGATAAATTTGGTCAACCGTTCCCGCCCGAGAAAGGCGATATGAAACTGCCGGGTCAACAGAATCCGTACTTCGCCTCGATGACGACCAGCGTTGATTGGAGTCTCGGTCGGCTCGTTGATTATCTGGAAAAGACAGAAGACCCACGCAGCCCCGGTAAAAAACTTATTGAGACAACTTATATCTTCTTTACCTCAGACAACGGCGGCGCAGAGATCCGAGGCAAAGAGATTCTCTCGGACAACGCACCGCTGAAATTCGGCAAGAAGCATCCCGAAGAAGGCGGAATTCGCGTGCCGATGATCGTTGCCGGTCCGGGCATCGCAAAGGGCAGTCACTTCGATGGACTCGTTAATCAACTTGATTACTTTCCAACGATTCTCAAGCTGACCCAATCGAAGATTACTCCTGAAAATATGAGCGAGCTCAGCGGACTCGACATTTCGCCCGTATTGAATGGGGCAGTGGACGAGGTAACCGACGCCAAAGGAGTCGAGCGGAAACACTTGTTTTGGCACTTTCCGCACAACGGCGCAGACGCCATGAAGTCCGCGATTCGCCAAGGTGATTTCAAACTCTACAAACGTTACTTCAGCGATGATTATGAATTGTATCGACTTTATATAGATGGCAAGCGATTGGATCTTGAAGAGAAAAATGATCTCGCGAACGACGAAGCGTACAAAACAATTGTCGAAATTCTTGCAGCGAAGCTCAATGCAGAACTGAAGGCGAACAATGCCGAGATGCCTTATCTGAATCCGGCTTACAAACACCACGATAAAGATCCGGCAACGATCGCAAGTTTAGATTTTGAATCTACGCAACGCCAAGCCAAATTCTCTGTTGATGGTGGCGGACCGGCAATCAAAGAAGCTTTTGTAATCTACCAAAACGAACCTGACGAGTTAAAGAAGGAATCAAGATCAAAAGTGAAGATGAAAGAAGAACGGCGTGCCCTGAGGGCGGCCGAAAATAGAAACCAAAACGGCAAAGATCCTACGAGCGTTAATGAGGTAGAACAATCTGCCACGGCTCATGGTTCGAAACTGACCGGCATGAAACAACCTGTCACGGTCGCCGCTGACGGACTTTCTGTGACAGCAAACATTCCCGCCGAAGTCGCTGCCTATCGGTTTATGCTCATCGACAACAATGGCTTCCTCCAATACAGCGAGGTGCAAACAGCAAAGTAGACCGGGAGGCGACGCTTAGCAATACAACCAAGAACGATTGGTGCGAGGACTATGAAAGGCTGCTGCATCAAGTCAATTGCAGTGGGAGCGTTTTGCATTGCCATGTTGACGTGTTGTTTGAGCGTACAAGCTAAAGCTCTTCAATCTGTCGAGCCATTGAAGGCCTCCACCGAAGAAAACGTCGCTGTCGATCATTTTCTGGTGGAAAACGATATGGATGGAATCGGCAAGGAGCGTTTTGCTCGCATGGTGAAGAAGCACATGTCGTCAAAGCATTGTGCAACATTGGGGAATTGAATGGCTCAGTTATCGTTTTGCAGTCGATGCAATGGAATCCGCAGCGAAGGTGGATGCAACCACCGGTCTGAGGTTCGTGAGTCTCAAAAATCAATCGCAAGAGGCTATGTCTGGGATTGGCAGCAATTGTCAAGGCGATACCGAACAGAAAATCCTTTCGAGTGGCTGCCAGAAAAGTAGCATACCAAGCTAAGGCTGAGAGCCTCGCTGAGGCTAACAGAAACGCTGAAATCCAAAGACAAGCTTCAACGGAAAAAGCGTGCAGAATTTTGGCCGTATCGCCGGTAAGCAAAGATCAGCAGGCAAAGGGTCGATAGGCAAGAGCGGCTATCCATCCGAAGCAGCGCCTCTGTCTCGAGTCTATTACGTGAGTTGTCGAGAGCGCTCAATTCCTTGATTCGGTTGACTGGGGCGCTGGAGGCTCAAGCTCCGCGACGCTCAGATCTGCAAAGTTTACCGTGCCTCCGTCGACCAACAGCTGTATGTCTTTTAAAGAATTAGCATTGTTGACTGGAAGCCAACCAAGGAGCTCTCTGTTGAAATAGGCGAACCAATAGTCTTCTTGACGCTCAATTTGAATCTGATTGTATTTGGGTTGTCTGTCGTTAGTATTGATGGCGAAACCATGCGGAAAGGGAATGCGAACGTCCGATTCCAGCTCTCCTTTTAGACTTCCTTTTAAGCCTAGTGCAATTCCATCACGGGCAACTCTCAATACATGGCGCTGGCTACTATCCTTCCCATCCCCACGATCGAAATGCACTTCGGCGCTGTCAGAATCCAGCAAATCGACCAATAACCGAATTCGGTAGTTGAGGAGCTGGTTCTTGCTAGATTTACCAGGATTCGGCAGTGGAAGCGGACGTACAGCTGGCTTTCTGCCGGTTGCCTGTAAAACGCTTGCTCCTTCCGAATCAACTTCTTCAAACCAAAAA
>Ga0208971_1001266_pt1 | contig 15368 bp, 11 predicted proteins | sample AOAMet1_18_M0_10_2_FD_188229 | JGI IMG/M metagenome (GOLD analysis project Ga0208971, IMG submission 188229) | Ammonia-oxidizing marine microbial communities from Monterey Bay, California, USA - CAN11_18_M0_10 (SPAdes) | ecosystem: Environmental > Aquatic > Marine > Intertidal zone | place... | reverse complement strand
AAGCTTTCTAATAATGTGACAGATTGAGGTGGTGTGTTAGAATTATTTGTTCCTCCGGTTGGTTCTTCACTACAACGTACCAAGCAGAAAAAAGTTAAGAGTATTAATAAATTCCTGAAATTCGAAATCCTTTTTAGTGAATCCATGATTATAATAAATTGATTAATGATTCAATAAATATACAAAATTCTATAAATATGTAAATGAGCTTCGTTTCATCACATAAAAAAACCACTCAATTTGAGTGGTTTTTTTATTTTTATTTGGACAAGTTTGTTAAACAAGCATTGTCACTGGATTTTCTATATACCCTTTAAGAGTTTGTAAAAATTGAGATCCAGTTGCACCATCAACAGTACGATGATCACAAGCTAACGTCAATTTCATTGTGTTTCCAACTACAATTTGCCCTTCTTTTACAACAGGCTTTTGAATGATGGCTCCTACTGATAAAATTGCTGAATTGGGTTGGTTAATAATGGATGTAAAACTTTCAATACCAAACATCCCTAAGTTGGATACCGTAAATGTGCTGCCGTCCATTTCTTGAGGGGTTAGTTTTTTGTTTCTTGCACGACCTGCAAAATCTCTAACTGCTGCTCCAATTTGTGGCAAGCTTTGCTCATTGGCAAAACGCACTACAGGTACTACAAGTCCATCTTCGACAGCAACTGCAACACCTACGTGTACGTGGTTGTTGAGTTTCATACGGTCTGCAAACCATTGGGAATTTACTTGTGGGTGTTGACGTAAGGCCAATGCACAAGCTTTAACAACAATATCGTTAAATGATATTTTTGTATCAGGAATGGTATTGTATTGTGCTCTAAATGCCATGGCGTTATCCATGTCAAATTCTACATTCAAATAATAATGTGGTGCAGAGAATTTAGATTCACCCAAACGTTTCGCAATGGTTTTACGCATTTGCGAGTTTTTAATTTCTTCAAAATCTGGAGAACGGAATTCTTTCCATTCTGTAAGTAAAATGAGTGCATCGGTATCTTTAAGTGTAGCATACTTACTTTCTGTATACACAACACTTGTATTGCCTTTTAGGTAATGCGATTTGGCTTCGTGAATTGCTTTTGGATCGTATGCACGAATTGTAGCGCCACGTTTGGTCAATTCATTTACAACCGTGATGCTTGCCGCATCTCGCATGTCGTCGGTTTCTGGTTTAAAGGCCAGCCCCCATAAAGCAAAACTAAAACCGCTTAAGTCTTCTCCAAAACGCTGTACCACTTTTTCGGCAATGACGCGTTTTTGTCTCTGATTAACCCCATCAACAGAAGAAATAAGTTCGGGATTGTAATTGCAATCTTTGGCTGTTTTTATTAAAGCGTTTACATCTTTAGGAAAACAAGAACCCCCGTAACCACAACCTGGGTATATAAAAGAATACCCTATTCTTTTGTCCGAGCCAATACCTATACGAACGTTATTTACATCAGCACCCACGCGTTCACAAATATTAGCGATCTCGTTCATAAAAGAGATTTTAGTAGCCAGCATTGCGTTCGCTGCATATTTTGTCATTTCTGCAGAACGAATGTCCATGGTAATAAAGCGATCGTTTGTTCTAAAAAAAGGCGCGTACAAGGCTCTCATTTTAGCAAAAGCAGCTTCATTTGAAGCGCCAATAACCACGCGATCGGGCTTCATAAAATCTTCTACTGCCGCACCTTCTTTTAAAAATTCAGGATTGGAAACTACATGAAAATCAATGGAAACTCCTCTAGCACTTAATTCTTTTTGAATCGTAGCCTGTACTTTATCTGCAGTACCTACAGGAACCGTAGATTTATCTACCACAACCATAGCATTGTTTGTGTATTGTCCTATTTCTTTAGCAACAGCCAAAACGTATTGTAAATCTGCAGAACCGTCTGCGCCCATAGGAGTACCAACGGCAATAAAAGCAATTTCTGAACCTACCAGGGCTTCCTTTAAAGAAGTGGTGAAAAGTAAACTACCTCTTTTATGGTTTCTCAAAACCATTTCTTCCAAGCCGGGTTCGTAAATAGGAATGATTCCCTCTTTCAGTTTTTCAACCTTTTGAGTGTCAATATCAACACAAGTTACTTCATTGCCCATTTCGGCAAAACAAGCTCCGGTTACTAAGCCTACATATCCAGTTCCAATTACGGTTATCTTCATCTTTAATTCGTGTTGTGGTAGATCATAAATTGGCTGTGTTTATAAAACACAGCCAATTTATTATACTCTATTTTTAAGGTATTGTCCATACCTTGTTTTTGAAAGGCCTTTTGCAAGTTGCAGCAGTTGTTCTTTCGAAATAAAACCTTGTTCGTAGGCGATTTCTTCTAAACAGGCTACTTTTAATCCTTGTCTATTCTCAATCGTCTGAATAAAATTACTTGCCTCATTTAAGGAGTCGTGCGTACCCGTATCTAACCAAGCATAACCTCTTCCCATGAGTTCTACCTTTAACGCATCTCGCTTTAAGTAAACTTCATTAACGGTGGTTATTTCGAGCTCACCTCTTTTGGAGGGTTTTATGTCTTTGGCTATTTGAATGACATCGTTGGTGTAAAAATAAAGCCCTACAACAGCGTAATTAGATTTTGGTTCTGTTGGTTTTTCTTCAATAGAGATAACTTTACCCTTGTCGTCAAATTCTGCTACTCCATATCGCTCCGGATCACTCACATAATAGCCAAAAACGGTTGCCATTTTTTCTTGTTCCACCTGTGTTTTAGCAGATTTGATAAGCTCATCTAAACCCTGTCCGTAAAAAATATTGTCGCCCAAAATTAAGCATACAGCATCGTTCCCTATAAACTCTTCTCCAAGAATAAAAGCTTGCGCTAAGCCGTCTGGGCTAGGTTGTTCAACATAAGAAAACGATACGCCAAGAGACTTCCCATCTCCTAAAAGTTTTTTGAAATTTGGCAAATCATCTGGCGTAGAGATGATGAGTATGTCTTTGATCCCAACCATCATCAAAACTGAGATCGGGTAATAAATCATCGGTTTATCGTAAATAGGAAGCAGTTGTTTTGAAACACCTTTAGTGATTGGATACAACCGAGTTCCCGAACCTCCAGCTAATACAATTCCTTTCATATTATTTGGTTTTTTCCTCTAATTGGTAAATGTTTTGGTAAGCACCAGAAGCAATGTCTGCCAACCATTTAGGGTTGTCTAAATACCAATCTATGGTTTGAGCTAATCCTTCGCGAAAATCTACCGATGGCTTCCAGCTCAACGCATTGCACAACTTGCTTGCGTCAATGGCGTATCTTTTGTCATGACCAGGGCGGTCTTTCACGTAGGTAATTAATTTGGCAGAACTACCTGTAGGTTTAGACAGCTTTTGATCCATTAATTCACACAACAAATGAATTAAATCAAGATTAGTCCATTCATTTAAGCCGCCAATATTATAGGTTTCACTTTGCTTACCCGTATGAAAAATGGCATCTATTGCTATCGCATGATCAATCACATAGAGCCAGTCTCTGGTATATTTTCCGTCACCGTAAACGGGCAAAGCCTTGTTCTCTACAATATTATTTATAAATAATGGAATCAATTTTTCAGGAAACTGGTTTGGTCCGTAGTTGTTTGAGCAATTGGAAATGACAAATGGCAAACCGTAGGTGTTTCCATAGGCACGAACAAAATGATCTGAACTTGCCTTAGATGACGAATAAGGAGAGCGAGGATCGTATGAGGTTGTTTCGGTAAACAAGCCTGTTTTGCCTAATGAACCATATACTTCATCTGTTGAAACATGATAAAATAATTTACTACTAAAATCATCTTTCCAATATTCTTTGGCCGCATTTAATAACGTAACGGTACCTATTACGTTTGTATTTATAAATGTTAGTGGGTCTTCTATGGAGCGGTCAACGTGAGATTCTGCAGCCAAGTGAATAACCCCATTTATTTGGTGGTCTTGAAAAAGGGATTGAACCAATTCTTTGTTGCAAATATCTCCTTTTACAAAGGTGTAATTTAGCGCCGTATTTAAATCAGAAATGTTGGCAAGATTACCAGCGTAGGTAAGTAAGTCTAAGTTTACAAAATTATAATTGGGGTATTTTAAGACCATTAGCCTCACTAAATGAGAACCTATAAATCCTGCGCCACCTGTTATTAAAATATTTTTAGACAATTTTCTGAGCTGTTTTTATAAAGGTATGGAATTACTTTTTAAGCAACCAACTAGAAGACTGAATCTTACCGCCTAATCCGTCTATTAGAGCGACCCCTAGTTTTTTGCACACGGGTTTTTCGGGTATGGTTTCATTGTTCTGATCACCTCCATTTGCAAAAGCAATTTCATAATCTTTTCCGTAATCTGTAACAATTTTTTGTATGGTTTCGCATACGGTACGGTCTTTATCGATGGATAAAATTGTTTTATCCACTTCGCGTATATGACTTACAATAATGACCCTTTCTTCTTCGTTTTGAAACTCTTTACTTCCTTTTAAACTTCTTTGCAAATCGGAGTTTACAATCACAAATAATTCATCGGCCATAGATTTAGCTTTGGCAAAATATTCCAAATGACCTTTGTGTATCGGGTTAAAATAACCGCTAACGATGATAGCTTTTTTTTTCATTTTATTTTAAATGTAATTCGTCAAGTAAATTAAGGGCAGCTTAAATGTAAAAAATGGTTGCTGTAAGTCATTGTTTTTTGTTTCGTAAACTTAATGGCTTTTTTGCATGGCTTCGCCTGGTAACTCACAGAAAAAAGCAGGAGAGATAAAAACAAACCTAAGCTATTACTCAAAAAAATGAGTAAAAAACAGCCTAGCTTACCTTTTGCTAAATTACATTTTTCTGACGTTTTGAAGCACGATATTCAATAAATATACAATGCTAAAAAAAGAGCTGAAAGCAAGTAAAAGTGGAGTTAATATAAAGGAATCGGTCAGATGTTGAACGAATGGTTATTAATAATGAAACCGTTAGATGCGCTTACGAAAGTAAATTAATGAGTTCTTTAGATACGTATTCTATTTCAGCCGAAGAGAGGAAAGGGTTCATCGGTAAGCTGATAATTTCTTTAGCGATAAGCTCTGAAACAGGGAAATCTCCGGCCTTGTAATTCAAATGTTTAAAACACTCTTGTAAATGCAATGGAATTGGGTAGTATACGGCTGTGGGTATTCCTTTATCGTTTAATAAATTTTGTATATGATCTCTGTTTTTAACCCGAATAGAGTATTGCGCCCAAACAGAGGTGCAGTTTGAGGCTATCATTGGTGTTTGTACCTGGTTTTTTAAAAACCTGTTGTACATCTCTGCTGCTGCTTGTCTTTTCTTTATGTCGTTCGGGTACGACTTCAATTTAACATTTAGAACAGCAGCCTGTAGGGTGTCTAGTCGTCCATTTAAACCAATGTATTTGTGGTGGTATTTTTTGGTCTGTCCGTGAACCCGAATCGATTTCATGCGTTCCGCAAGTTCGTCGTCATTGGTAAAAACAGCGCCTCCATCTCCAAAACAACCCAAAGGCTTTGCAGGAAAAAAACTGGTGGTACCAATGGCAGAACAATTGCCACTTTTTTTACCTGAGTAGGTGGCTCCAAAACTTTGAGCACCGTCTTCTATAACCCATAAATCGTGTTTTTTTGCCAATTTGTTAATGGCATCCATATTTGGCATTTGGCCAAATAAAGAAACAGGCATTATCAACTTGGTTTTAGAAGTTATTTTTGCTTCAATTAAGGTCTCATCAATGTTAAAAGTAGCTTCATTTATGTCTACAAAAACAGGTGTGGCGCCTAACAAAGCAATGGATTCTGCTGTAGAAATAAAGGTAAAAGGGCTGGTAATGACTTCATCGCCTGGTTTTATTCCAATTGCCATCATTGCCAACAGTAATGCGTCGGTTCCATTGGAACAGGCAATGGCATGTTTTGCACCGGTAAAAGCGGAGAGGTTCTCTTCGAGCTCAAAAACAGGTGTACCCATGATAAAAGATGCGCTTGAAAGAACCGATTGAATCGCTACATCGATCTCTTTTTTGTGAGCTTCGTAGGATAATTTTAAGTTTGCAAAATCTAATTTCATCTTTTTTACAGCTGCTTGTTGTTTTTCTTTTGCGATCAATTCCTATTAAATGAATGACAAAAAAGGGTGAAATCAATGGTTACAACTTAACCACTTTAGTAAAGGTGCTTTTTTGTTTGTTGTCGATTAATTGCACTGTGTAGAACCCTTTTGGAAGATGTTCTACATTAATTTCATTTGTGTTTTCTTGTCGCATAACCTCTGTTCCGTTGGTGTTGTAAAGAATAACTTTATTCTTTTGGTTTTCTATAGAAAACCGTATTGAACCGCTCGTAGGATTTGGGAACGCTTTTAGTTTTGTAGTTTCATCCAAGGTTGTTTGTAAACTTTCACAATCCAAAGAATTGTACAAATTTGTGCTTACAAAAGCAATCATCTCGGCCTCTATGGATGGGTATAGATCCCAAGGTACGTGCCCTTGATTTTCAAAATTTAGGTAATGGTGGTTGGTAAAACCAATCGCTTCGGTATGTTCTGACATGGCGCCCCCACCACATAGCTCTGGTAAAATACTAATAAAACTTACGCTTAACAGTGGTTGTCCACACGAATAAGGCACAGTAAAATCGTCTTCACCATGACAAGAGATTAACAACTTGTCATTTTCCTCTAAGGTTATAAAATTAACTTCTGCTAGAGCACCTGCAAGGCTTATAGCACCCTTAACCTCACTAGAATATCCGTCATTTCCACTATCACCTTCAATACCTCCAACAGCGTTAAACGCCTCAATTAGATCGGGCTCTATAATCTCGTCTTCTTGCAGAAAAGCCGCATGCGCAGCAATAACACCACCGGCGGAATTCCCCCCAAAATAAATCTGATTTTCATCAATTGCATATGGATTACCCTCTTCTGCCACCGTTTTTCTAAAGTAGCGAACTGCAGCCCTTCCGTCACTTAATGCTCTAACTACGCCATTGGTAGCAGATTGTGAGGAAATTAAATCTAGAACAGACATCAATCGGTACGAAATAGAAGCAACCACATACCCTCTTTTTGCAAAGGTATTTCCTAGCGTGACCATGGTTGGGTTTGTTCGCTCTCCGGCTACAAATACACCTCCATGAGCTAAAATTAATAAGGGTCTATTAGTAGTTGTATCACCTAGAGCTTGGTAAATGTCTACTTTAAGGTTGTGAACCGATGAGTATTTAACCGTTGTCACAGAAACCTCTTCAAACAGTTCTTCTTGATACCTTCCATCGCATTGAGCGCTTAGGGAAGGTGTAGTAAAAAACACGAACAACACTCCGATGCTCTTTATTAACTTGGCTTTTTTCATAGAGAGCGAATTTACCATAATTAAAAACAAGGGCAAAAAAATTAAAGAGTAGTCTGAAAATTTTAAAAACACCTGTAGGTCTAAAAGGAGAAAATACTGCACAAAAAAAACCAAACTTTCGTTTGAGGTTTTTTTTATTGGCCTGGCTTTAATTTTTACTTTTTGCAACAAAAAGTCTAGCCGGCGGGATGTAAATGATACGACCCTCGCAAATAGTTGCACAACCACCTTGACCTAAGCACTTGTAAACTAATTTCCCACAACTCATTTTACCAGAACATCCTTCTTCCCAGGTCTCGTCCCCATCGTCACATGTCACGGTGTAATTACCTATTCTTGAGGATTCTATGTGAGGATATATAACAAAAAAATCTGGTTCCTTTTGCTCAACTTGTGTAACAACAATATTGTTTGTTCCTCTTTCATATTCAAAATCAATGTAAAGAGCATGTTCTTTGTCATCTACTTGAATTTCGTTAGCCACATGTTCAAAGAGTTGGTCAAAGGAAAATTGCTGTCCTACAAGTGTTGTTGGGCTAAGCTCCTTGTCGCAAGAGTTAAAAAACACAAGGCTTGACAAAGCAATGGCGGTAAACTTTACTAAATTAGATTTCATACTACTTTTTTTAACCATTAATTGTGTTATATACATATTATCAGGCAAGCAAGTTTATTAACAATATTATCGTAAATATAACTAATAGGAAAACAAAAAAACCCCAAACTTTCGTTTGAGGTTTTTGGTGAGGTCGGAACCGGATTCGAACCGGTGTACATGGTTTTGCAGACCATTGCCTAGCCGCTCGGCCATCCGACCCTAATTAAAGGGATGACAAATGTAACAATTTAGAGGGCGTTTGCAAAGAATCTAAAAAGAATTTGAAACTTATCTTTTGGCACGCATCTCTACACTCACTCTTTGCACGTCGCCTTGAATAGGTGCTTTGTGCTTAACCACCACAACCTTAGCCTCTTCAATAGTTGGTAGCTCCGTTAACAATTGATCTAGTATGCGCTGAGCCACATGCTCAATTAACTTAGAACGAATAGCCATTTGCTCCTGTACAATTCTTGAAATAGCTACGTAATCGATAGTATCTGCTAATTTATCGGTCTTGGAAGACACCGCTAAATCTGTGTTAACCTCCACATAAACACTGTAATCTGTACCTATCATTCCTTCTTCGTCCATGCAACCATGGTAGGCATAACAACGAATATCTTCTACACGAATAATTCCCACAACTACTTTTTTACGTTTTTTAATGCGCGTTCAATTCTTTTAAGAACTTCTTCTTTACCCAGCAAAGCAGAGATTTCGTTCATTGACGCACCTGCACCCAACCCGGTTACAGAAACACGAAATCCTGGCATTACAGCACCAAAACCAAGCGCTTTAGCTTCGAGAAAGGATTTAAAGCATGCGCCTATGTTTTCTGCATCAAATGTTGGTAAATCTTTCAGCAAATCACTCAATTCTGAAAGGATGGCTGGGGTGTGTTCTTTCCACTTTTTCTTGATCGTTTTCTCATCGTACGAAGTTGGAGCTTCAAAAAAGTAACGTCCTTCCGTTAAAATATCTTCAACAAAAGTAGCGCGCTCTTTCATTAAGTCACATACCGCAGCTGTGTAATGAGTCTCGGCGCTCAAGTTTTCAGCTTTTAAAAAAGGCTGCAATTGAGAAGCTAACTCCACTCCCGAATACATTCTTAAATACTGCTGGTTAAACCAGTTTGTTTTATCAAAATCAAATTTTGCACCAGCCTTTCCAACGCGTTCTAAAGAAAAAGCCGCAATCAAATCGTCCATAGAAAACAACTCTTGTGTAGTTCCTGGGTTCCAACCTAAAAAGGCTAGCATATTGGTAAACGCACCGGGGTAATAACCTCGTTCTCTGTATCCCGAAGATTGCTCACCAGTTTCAGGGTTTTTCCAGTTGGTAGGAAAAACAGGGAATCCCAATCGATCTCCATCTCTCTTGGATAGTTTTCCATTTCCATCTGGACGAAGAATTAAGGGCAAATGCGCAAATTTTGGCATCAAATCAGACCAGCCCAAAAATCGGTATAGTAAAACGTGTAACGGAGCTGATGGCAACCATTCTTCTCCACGTATTACGTGAGAGATATTCATTAAGTAATCGTCAACAACATTAGCCAGGTGGTACGTTGGCATCCCATCAGATTTAAACAACACTTTGTCGTCTAAATTATTGGTGTTAACCGAAACCCAACCTCGAATGGAATCTTCAAACTTCACTTCCTCATTTCGAGGCATTTTAACGCGCACAATATAAGGATCTCCTTGAGCCAAACGCTTTTCTACCTCGGCTGCAGGTAAGGTTAACGAATTTTGCATACCACTTCGCGTTACCGCATTGTATTGCGGAGCTGCCATTCCAGCCGCTTTTAAACGCTCTCGCATCATAGTCAATTCTTCTGGAGTATCAAAACCATAATAAGCATTACCCGATTCGATAAGTTGCTCGACGTATTGTCTGTACATAGGTTTTCTTTCAGACTGTCGGTAAGGACCATTTTCGCCCCCAACTGAAGCGCCTTCGTCTATAGTCATCCCGCACCAGTTAAGCGCATCTACCACATAATCTTCTGCACCGGGTACATAACGAGTTTGATCCGTATCCTCTATGCGTAATAAAAAATCGCCACCGTGTTTCTTTGCAAATAAATAGTTGTAAAGTGCTGTTCTTACACCACCCATGTGTAAAGGCCCTGTTGGGCTTGGGGCAAACCTTACTCGAACGCGTCTATCTTCCATATTTGTATAAATTTTGGACTGCAAAATTACAAATTATTAAATTGAAGATTGAAAATATAAATATTAGATTTTAAAATTCAACGAATGGCGCTTTAAAAACAAGGCTAGAGATTGAAAATAAGAGAATGGTAGTACTAAAAGTGCCTTAAAAACAGTCTTTCAATTGCTTTTTTAAAACACTGTTTTTGTAAGCGTACAGCAAATAACTTACTTCTAGTAATATCTTATATAAATACCTTACTTTTGTTGTATGCAAAACGCCTATGAAATATTAATAAATAAGCTCAGCGCTTTTACTCAAAAATATTACCAAAACCTTTTATTGAGAGGTTTAATCGTAAGTTTTAGTTTGGTAGCCTTTGCTGTAATTTCTTTTGCCTTATTGGAACATTTCGGTAGGTTTAGTATGGCGTCGAGGTCTATTTTGTTTTGGACGTTCTCAGTACTTTCTAGCTTTATATTGGTTGTTTGGGTGCTTATTCCAATACTAAAACTCATTAAATTAGGAAAACGACTGAGTGATGAGGAGGCTGCAAAGATCATAGGGAAACACTTTCCTTTAGTAGCAGATAAACTTTTAAATGTGATTCAGCTCAAGCAACAAAATAAAGATGGTGTTGGATTGTTAGAAGCCAGTATAAACCAAAAAGCACTCAACTTAAAACCAATTCCTTTTGTAAATGCGGTTAACTTTCTAGAAAATAAGCGTTACTTAAAATACGCCTTGATTCCTGTTTTAATTTTTGGAGGATTCATTTTAGCAGATAGCGAAAAAATTATAACAGAAAGTTCTGCTAGGATACTAGACTATAAAACAGCTTATGTAAAACCCGCACCCTTTGTTTTTACGGTGACTAATGAAAAGCTCGAGTGTGTTCAAAATGAAAATTTCACACTCTCACTTCAATTAGAAGGTGAAGAAATTCCTACAGATGCGTACTTAGATCTTAATGGCTTGGCCATCAAAATGACCAAGCGCGCAAACCATCAATTTGACTACACCTTTAACAACATCCAAAGCACAAAAAACATAAAATTTAATGCGGGGGGCTTGTACTCAAACAATCACAAAATAAACGTATTGGCTGCACCTAGTTTAACCAACTTTAGCTTAAACCTTACGTATCCAAATTATACCCAAAAGAAAAAAGAAACGCTGGAAAATGTAGGAGAAGTATTAGTACCTGAAGGAACGAAAGCACAATGGCTTTTTTCTACAGCTAATGTAGACAGCTTTAAGGTTTTGTGGGGTAAAGAAGAAGCCATGGCTAGGCAAGTAAAGCCAAACGAATTTTCGCTTACAAGACGCGCTCGAGAAACTAAAAACTACACCCTACTCCCCTTTAATGAACATGTCATCACTGTGGATTCGGTATCTTATTTATTTAAGGTTATTAAAGACGGACACCCTATTGTTGATGTAAGCGAAGTGGTAGACTCTACCTCTTTAAAAGTTCGCTATTTTAAAGGAGAAATAAAAGACGATTATGGGTTTAGTGCGCTCGAGTTTGTTGTAAATAAAACCAATAATAATTGGGATAGTGTTGTTTCTATAGCGTTTGATAAAAACCTGAAGACTGACGAGTTCTTTTTCGTATTCGATATGAATAGTATTGAGTTTAAAGCAGAAGACGCTCTTGAATATTACTTTAAGGTGAGCGATAACGATGCCGTTAACGGAGCGAAAACAAGTAGAAGCAGAAATTTTGAATTTCAAGCCCCTAGTAAAGAAGAACTGCAAGAACTGCAAGCTGAAAAAACAGACGAACTAAAAAATACGTTAGAGAATAACGTTGAGCTTGCAAAAGAAATACAGGAAGAGTTTGAAGAATTGCGAAAAAAATTATTGGACAAAAAAGAGCTTAGCTGGGAAGACAGACAAAAAGCAAATGAGGTATTAGAAAAGCAAAAGCAACTTGAAAAAAACATTGATAAAATTGCCGAAAAAAACAGAGAAAAAAATGCAATGCTCAATGCGTTTTCTGAGGAGGACAAACGAATTTTAGAAAAGCAAAAACAACTCCAAGATTTAATGGATGAGTTGATGACTGAAGACATGCGTGAGCTTTTTGATGAGATGGAAAAACTCATGGAAGAAATGAAAACCGATGAGTGGATGGAAAAACTCGAGGAACTTCAATTGAATAACGAGGATTTAGAAAAAGAATTAGACCGGAATTTAGAACTGTTAAAGAAATTTGAATTTGAACAGTCTTTAGAAGAAAGTTTGGATGCATTAAAAGAACTAAAAGAGAAACAAGAACAACTGCAATCGGATAACGTAGAAAAAACCAAACCGCAAGAAACCATTACCGAGGAACAAGAAAAATTAAATGAAGAATTTAAAAAACTTTCGGAAAAACTAGACGATCTGCAAGAAAAAAATTCAGCGCTAGAGAAAAAAGAAAACCTACAAGAAACAAAAGAACTGCAAGAATCTATAGCTCAGGATATGCAGGAAAGCAAAGAAAATTCTGAAAAGAAAAAAAGAAAAAAAACGGCTGAATCTCAAAAACAAGCGCTGGAAAAAATGGCCGACTTGGAGAAGAAACTAGAACAAGCTAAAAAAGAATCTGGAGACAGTGGGCCTGCTGAAGATATGGATGCTTTGAGGCAAATACTAGAGAACCTTATAGACCTGTCAATAGACGAAGAGGAACTCCTTAACAATTTGGCTGAGACCAATAAAAATGATCCTGAATACGTAAGCCTAATACACTGGCAAAACAAACTCAGCGACGATTCTAAAATCTTAGAAGATTCCCTGTACGCGTTAAGCAAAAGACAGATGCAAATAAAGGCAACCATCAATAGAGAAATGAGTGCCATTACCTCAAATTTTGAGAAGTCTCTGGCAAATATGGCTGAGCGTCAAACAAACAAAGCTTTAGAAGAGCAACAACTCGTTATGACATCTGCCAACAACTTAGCCCTCATGTTAAGCGATGTATTGCAAAGCATGCAGGAAGATTTGGCAAATAAAACCCCTGGAGAACAACAATGCAGTAAACCAGGCTCGGGAAACCCAAAACCAAGCGATCTTAAAAAGATGCAACAAAAGCTAAAAGAGCAGCTAGAAAAAATGAAAAAAGGGAAGGATGGAGAAAAAGGAAAGAAACCAAAACCTAAGCCCGGACAAGGTAAAGATTTAGCAAAAATGATGGGCAGGCAAGAAATGATTAGAAAGCAACTGGAAAAAATGGCGGAGAAGATTGAAGAGTCTGAAAATGGAAATGCTGAAGGACTGAGAGATGCTATAGAAAACATGGAAAAAACTGAAGAGGATATCGCAAATAATTCGATTACGCAAGAAACGCTAAACAGGCAAAATCAAATTATTGAACAGCTTTTGAAGGCAGAAAATGCTGAACAAGAAAGAGATAAAGAAGAGAAAAGAGAAGCGAAAGAAGCAGACCAAATTCCCCATCAAATTCAAAATTTACTTGAGGACTATAAAGCTAACAAACTTAAACAAGCAGAGCTTCTGAAAACCATACCTCCAAAGCTAAGACCCTATTACAAAGAAAAGGTGAAAGATTATTTTCAAAAACTAGAGCAAGAATAATGAGCGAATCGAACATTGAATTTCACTCAGAAGGAGATTTTGTACTTAGCAACCCTCAAGAAATTAAAGATTGGTTTGCCCAAGCAGCAATGAAAGAGGGAAAGCTAATGGGTGCATTAAACTGTATTTTTTGCGACGATACGTATCTGCATAAACTGAATGTTGAATTTCTGAAACACGATACCTATACCGATATAATTACCTTTGATTACAGTGTAGGGGATGAGCTTATAGGTGATGTATACATAAGTGTAGAAAGAGTAAAAGAAAATGCTGTAACGTTTGACGTTACTTTTGAAAATGAACTAAAAAGAGTGCTCATACATGGTTTACTTCACCTTTGCGGTTATAAAGACAAAACAGCACAGGAGGCAGATGAGATGCGAGCGAAAGAAAATTCATACCTGAATCTTTTAGCTTAAGTACTTGATTTTCATATCTTTATGTTAAAATCAAAACATGTTAGTCACGAATTAAAATTGTTCCACGTGGAACCAAACTATGATTAAAGAAGAATACGATGTAATTGTGGTAGGCGGCGGACATGCCGGATGTGAGGCAGCTGCGGCAGCAGCAAACCTAGGTGCAAAAACACTACTGGCTACCATGAACATGGATACCATAGCGCAAATGTCTTGCAACCCTGCGATGGGAGGCGTGGCAAAAGGACAAATAGTGAGAGAAATTGATGCACTAGGAGGTTATGCTGCAATGGTTACAGACGAAACCATGATTCAGTTTAAAATGCTAAACAGCTCAAAAGGACCTGCGATGTGGAGTCCAAGAGCGCAGTCAGATCGCATGCTATTTTCACGAAAATGGCGGATGGTACTTGAAGGCATAAAGAATCTTGATTTTTGGCAAGAAATGGTGACTGGATTGCTTGTTGAGAACAATAAAATTGTAGGCGTTAAAACCGGATTGGGAGTTGAGATGAAAGCTAAGAATGTAATCTTAACCAATGGAACATTTCTCAACGGACTCATACACATTGGAGACAAAAGTTTTGGAGGCGGTAGAGCATCAGAAAGAGCGTCAACAGGAATAACAGAAGAACTAAAGGCTTTGGGCTTTGAAGCTGGAAGAATGAAAACAGGAACGCCTCCAAGAGTAGATGGAAGAACGCTAGACTACTCAAAAATGGAAGAGCAACCGGGAGACGATAACATTATTGGTTTCTCTTACATGCCCACTAAAAAGCCTACAAAACAAAGGTCTTGTTACATCACCTACACCTCAGAAGAAGTTCATAAAATTTTACAGAAAGGCTTTGAGAAGTCGCCAATGTTTCAGGGAAGAATTAAAGGATTAGGCCCGAGGTACTGCCCTTCTATCGAAGATAAAATTACACGGTTTGCAGACAAAGATAGACACCAAATATTTGTGGAACCAGAAGGATGGGACACCTGCGAAATTTACGTGAACGGATTCTCTACTTCGCTTCCAGAAGACGTGCAAATTGAAGCGCTGAGAAAAATACCAGGCTTTGAAAATGCAAAAATGTTTCGACCAGGATACGCGATAGAATACGATTATTTTGCGCCTACACAACTGAAACATACGCTAGAAACAAAACTGGTTGAGGGGCTTTACTTTGCAGGACAAATAAATGGAACTACAGGGTATGAAGAAGCAGGATGCCAAGGTTTGATGGCAGGAATAAATGCATGCTTGAGAACA
>Ga0208971_1001261_pt1 | contig 15417 bp, 7 predicted proteins | sample AOAMet1_18_M0_10_2_FD_188229 | JGI IMG/M metagenome (GOLD analysis project Ga0208971, IMG submission 188229) | Ammonia-oxidizing marine microbial communities from Monterey Bay, California, USA - CAN11_18_M0_10 (SPAdes) | ecosystem: Environmental > Aquatic > Marine > Intertidal zone | place... | reverse complement strand
TGCTGCCAAACCGATGATGTCCACAAAACTGTTGATGATGATGCCAATGAAAAGTAGGCCCGCTCGGCGGCGTTCCTTTTGGGTGAGCATCGCCCAAACGCGCTTCAAAATTCCCAGGATGCTGAATGCGGGGAAAACCGGCTTGTCAGCGGCCCCGCGTTCGTTCTTTGTAGCCTCTTTTTTATTGTCTTTTTTCGCCTCGGACATGTCCTGAATTTCTCAATACAATTTACAAAGCCTTCATCATATGTGCGCTGGTTTGCGGTCTTTTATTCAAACTGAAATGGTGAAAAAAGCACGAGGCGCTCAAATGAGGATGCAGGGATGAAATTGCGTGTGATTGCGTGTGATTGCGTGTAATCGCGTCTACTCGCGTGTTTGATTACGCCAATTTAACTCCAGAAAATCCCCGAGCGATTTCAGCATCGTGCGTCACCAACAAGACCGTGGTGCCACGCTGCGCTTCCTCCCGCAACAAATCGAGCACGGCGTCCCGCATGTCGGAGTCAAGGCTGCTGGTGGCCTCGTCGAGAACCAGTACCGGACGCCCCAATTGCAGTGCGCGGATGAGTGCCAGCCGCTGTTGCTGGCCGCCGCTGAGGTTGGAACCTCCTTCATTGAGCTTAAAATCGAGCGGATTCGCGCCCAATGCCTCAGTGAGGTGCAGCCGGCGCATCAATTCGAGGATGCGGCTTTCGTCGAGCGCAGCATTGGCAGTGCCGAGGGTCAAGTTGTCTCGAACCGATCCACTGAACAGAAAGGGTTGCTGGGCGAGGTAGGCAACGTGGCCAAGCCACTGTTGGGTTGACACCTCAGAGCCGAGTGTTTTTCCGGAAATGGAAATCTCACCCGATTGCGGCTTGTGCAATCCGAGCAAAGCGCTGATCAACGTGCTTTTTCCGGAGCCTGATGCGCCCGTGATGGTGTGGATTTGGCCGGATTCAAAGACGGTGTTCAACCCATCCACTACGGCCTCGCCGCCCTGGTAAGCAAGGGTGAGGTTGCGCACGTGGATTTCTACAGGGCCTTTCCATTCAATGCGTTCTGTGGTCAGATCATTTGTGCCATCGTGCTTTGCCGTCCCAGCGTGTTCCATGGCGTCGAGCAAGTGCATTTGGCCGCGCATGGCAATGAGGCGGGAATTGGCTCTTGCCATGGCTGGCATCACGCGGTAGGCACTCAGTCCGAGCAAAGAGAGGGTTTCGAAAAACGCCGCGTCGGTCTCGCCCCAAATCAAAGAGAGCATGATGATGCCGCAGAGCGCGGTGACGGCGAGCAATTCATAGAGCCGTGTAGGAAGGATGCCGAGCACCATTTGACGGCTGTGCACCGTGTACAATTCACGAGTGTGGGCGAGGTAATTGCGTTGGACCGATTGCACGGCACGAAACGTGATCAGTTCGAGGAAACCCCGCACGGCATTTTGGACCAACGAAGAGGAAGTGGGAGCGAGGCGTTGGATTGTGGCACTGTTGTGTTCCAGTTGGCGTTTGGTGATCAATCGAATGAGCAAGCCGCCAGCGCCGATGATGCCGGCGACCCCCAAAAAGATCACGGGATCATAGGCGGTCAACCCAATTGCCAATAGCACCATCACGACCAATTCGTTGATCAGCAATTGGCCTCCCGTGATGAAAACGCGCGCAAAGAGCACCGGCCAGCTGTTGATTTCTGTGAGCACGCGCCCCGATTCCTTCGATCGCATGCGTTCCAATGAGTCTGAAAAATGATGAAGCCATACTTCGCCGCTCATCCGGTGCGCCACGCGGAAGGCAAATCTTGACTGCACATGATTCAGCCAAATTCCGAATAGTGTTTTGAATAAGAAGGCAGCGATGAGCAAAAGGCAGAGCAGTGTCAAGAATCGTTTCTCTGAACCAATGCCGTTGGCGTATGCGATGTCGTAGATAGACCCCAAGATGGCATTGGACGTGATCAACTCAGGTTCCACCACCAGCCCGATGACTGGAATGACCGCAGCCAATCCCAGTAAGTCCACGAAGCTGTTGACAAACACCGCGCCCATGAGCCCCAATGCGATGCGTTTTTCGCGTCCGTCCAAGAGTCCGTGCACCCTTCGGAAGATGGCTCCCGCGGAGGTGGCTTGACGCGAATCTTTCACGGTTCAGGCGTTAAAGCAACCCTTCAATGATGGACTCGACCGTGTGCCCTTCGGCCTCGGCCTTGTAGTTGCGGACGATGCGGTGCCGCAAGATTGGCGTCGCCACCGCTTTCACGTCCTCAATGTCGGGGCTGTACTTGCCATTCAACGCAGCGTTGACTTTCGCCCCCACCACCAGGTATTGCGAAGCACGTGGTCCCGCGCCCCATGAGAGGTACGCGTTCACCGTTTCCGTGGCGCGCTCGCGACCCGGGCGCGTCTTTCCGACGAGTCCGACCGCGTATTCCAGCACATTGTCCGCCACGGGCATGCGACGGATGAGCTGTTGAAAGTACAGGATTTCCTCGCCCGAAATCACAGGCTTTACGGATGCTACGGCGTCGGAAGTGGTGGCTTTGACCACGCTCAGCTCTTCATCGTGTGTGGGATAATCCACCCACGTATTGAACATGAACCGATCGAGTTGCGCTTCAGGCAACGGATACGTGCCTTCTTGTTCAATCGGATTCTGGGTGGCCAAAACGAAGAAAGGTGAAGGCAGCGGGTAATTTTGACCAGCCACCGTCACCGAGCGTTCTTGCATCGCTTCGAGCAATGCGGATTGCGTTTTGGGAGGCGTACGGTTGATTTCGTCGGCCAAGACGATGTTGGCAAACAAGGGGCCCTTCATGAATTTGAATTGGCGCGATTCGTCAAGTATTTCGGAACCTACAATGTCTGAGGGCATCAAGTCCGGCGTGAATTGCACGCGATTGAAGCTCAGACCGAGCGATTGGGCGATGGTGTTGACAAGCAGCGTCTTGGCCAACCCGGGCACACCGACCAACAGCACGTGACCGCCGGCAAAAATGGCAGTGGTCACCTCTCGGATGACCTGATCTTGACCTACAATGACCTGGCTAATCTCTTTGAGAAGCGCTTTGTGCTTGCTGTTCAATGCCTCGAGGGCTTCTTTGTCCGATCCGTACATGGGGCGTGCTCTAGAGTGATCTGATTCTTTCAATGTGTTGCAGTGATTGCGTAGAAGTGGTCAAGTAACCTTCCTTGAGGAGGGTGTCGGTGCCCTAAGCCTTCATTCATCACAAATCCAAAGATAAACCATGCGCGTCAGTCTTGCATTGTGCGAATCTTCGGCGATCTCGAAGCCTTAATTCAAGGGAGGGAACTGCTTGAACCACCATTCTGCAAGCCTTTGGAACAGCCTGCGTTGTTTTCTTCGTTCATTCCGTTTGTCTCCTCCCTGATGCATGCAACAAAATTAGTCTTAAAGGTTGCTCTGGTCATGATTCGAATTGCCAAAGATTTCACCCAATGCTGTTGAAAAAATACAAATAACAACAACAAAAAAAGTGTTCTTTAGACACGACGCCAAGGCGTTTGAAGTGGTGGTTTTCAGGCCTTTTTGCTCCACTGGGACAGCTTTCGCAGCGGCTTGGCAATCAATGTCCAAGGGCGAGGCGTGAGGCCATTGAGTCGCCATGCCTTTCGGTCTTCCCGGTTTGCACGCCAGCGATTTCCCCAGCTGACGTTGCTCATGCCGCCAGTGCGCATGCGGACCAAAACTTCAGGGAGATAGGCCGTTGAAACTTGGTGCTTAAAAAGCATGCGCAGCATCAATTCATAGTCTGCCGCAGATTTCAACGCGAGGTTGAATCCTCCGTGTAGGTTGTACGCATTTTTACGAATGAAAAATGTGGGATGAGGGGGCATCCAGCCATTGAGAAAACCTCCTGGATTGAATTTTCCCTGCCGGAGGCCACCACTTTTCCAATGCCGCACCACCTGATCCTGTTCATCTACGTAGACCAAATCTCCATAGAGAGAGTCGGCTGCAGAGGTGGACAACATCTGGACGACATTCGATAGAACGTGATCATGGGCGTAACAATCGTCCGCATTTAGAATCCCAACAAAATCGCCCGTAGCTGCTGTCAATCCTTTGTTCATGGCGTCATAAAGCCCCTGGTCTGGCTCTGAGATGACGGTGGTGATTCGATTTCGAAAAGCCTCGATTGCAGCGAGGGTTCCATCGGTGGAAGCGCCGTCCACAATGATGTACTCCAATTCAAAGTTGCTGCCTTTTTGTCCGACCACCGATTTCACTGCCTCGGCAATGGTGGATTCGGCATTGTAAGCGATGGTGACGATGCTAATCTTCATGACGCCTTCACACATGTCAATCTGCAGTCCAGTTGTAATCGAATGTGCAAGCATCATACGGCGGATCGATGCGCACGTGGGTGTAGTTGATGGCCTTCAGCGTCCACTTTTTCAATTGCTCATCCCGCAATTCGTTTTCGACAATCGTTTGAAAGTACCCAAAGTCCTGAGTGGGGTTGGCGCGGTGCGCCTCGACCCGTTCTTCAAGTTGCACTGCGATCCAATAACCCTGTTCATCTTCATCAAGGAGTTGAATGGGCTCAGAGATTTCACCGGGTTGCATCGCGTTGAGGAGGAAGAAAAGATTGGGGTCGAGTTCGTCGGACCCAAACAAGGTGCCTCCGTCGCGAGCGTTCACGACACGGCCACCTTGGTTGCTGGTTTCTTCGCGGGTGGAAAAGCGCACAATGGCGTCATCCACGGTGGTTTCGCCACTTTCAATTTGGGCCATCACATTGTCCATTTCCTCGCCCATTGAATTGAGTGCCAAGGGATCAACTTTTGGAGAAACCAATACGTGGCAGGCACTGAAGGTCTGGCCGCGGCGATCCGTGACGCGGAGGAAGTGAAAGCCGAAATCGCTTTCAAACACCGAAGACAGATCGCCTACTGGCGTATCAAAAGCGGCGGCCTCGAATTCCGGGACAAACTGCCCACGTCCCACATTTTCGTAGCATCCACCCTTGTATTTGCTGCCCGGATCTTCCGAGTAGCGCGAGGCAGCGAGTGTGAGGCTCATTTTTCCCGTTGAAACTTGGGTGCGAATCGAATCGAGGAAGTTGCGCACGTCTGCTTTCTGGCTTTCGGTGATCGCTGGTTGCATCACCAACTCCCGGTAACGCAGTGCTTCGGGAATCAATGGCAAACTATCGGTTGGTGTGGACGAAAAGAGTTGGTTGACTTCGGCGGGCGTGGCGCGCACTTGCTGGTTGATTTCCCCTTGCATCCTGCCTGCGAGCAACTGTTCGCGAACAGGATCTTCGAATTCAGCTTTCCACTCGCTCACAGATTGGCCGTATTCCGCTTCAAAGGCCTCTACGGTGCCAAACATTTGGATGTAATAGGCCAGTCGACGTTCGATTTCATCCATCACCTCTGCAGGTGTCACTTCGATGCTGTCCAATCTTGCTTGGTGGACGAGAAGCTTCTGAAACAAGAGGTCTTCGATCAGGTTGCAGCGTTGTGTGGCTGTTAATTCCTGCGCTGACTTACCCATTTGTGCCATCTGTGCTCGCATGGCAAATGCTTGGGCCTCCAATTCGCTTTCCAGAACAATCCCTTGGCCGATCACTGCGATGATGCCGTCGATGGGAGTGAATTCGGGTAGAGTTGGAGCAGGAACTTGTGCGTCGCCCTGTGCTTGGCCGAGAAGGGCAAAGAGGGAGCAGGCAAAGGCAAAGAAAACGTTGGATCGCATGGCGTTCTTGGATGAACGGACGAAGTTAAGTGGAATTGTGGGAGGTGCCCAATGCGTCGGCTCGATTATGCGTAAGAAAGGTTAATGGATTCAATGAACTGATTTCGCGTTGCCTTCTTCGTATTTCTCGTCTGGGCCTTTTTCGCCTTTTTGCTTCAAATGGCGAGCAGCCGATTGCCAGATTTACTTGAGTTGTTGATATGAGGTTTGTTTTTTTGTGTTTTTCTTAGAGAATTTAAATTAAACAAAAAAAATTATATTTACATGTGACGACAATGAGACGTCCACCCACCAACTTGTCCTGTATTGATATGATTTATAATAGATTAAGACCGAATAATCAGCGCATTTCTCCATGTTTCGATGGATTTAATTCAAGTGTGCGTCTCGTCATCGTTTTATTTTCTTTAACCTTTGGCTTGTGCGGTTTGGCAACGATTTCAGCGCAATCGACGATTTGGTCTGAGTACTTTACCGGTGAAAGCGGTTCAAGCACAACATTTCTTCAAGGCGATCAGTGGCAGGCGACCGAGACGACATCTTCACAAAGTGGCACAATGGCAATTGCAAGCTCTGCATTTCGTTTTTCGGGTGCCAGCTCAAACACGACCTACACGTGCACTTGGCAGAGCAATGAGGTAGCGATTTCTGGATACAGTGGCCTGACCATTGTGTTTTCGTCAGGTGGCTCTGGGGGAACTTCAGTACCAACCTTGAGCATGTCGAATGGAAGCTTGTCAGGCAGCACGTTCACTCCGAATCCTGGAGCTACGAGTACAGTGATAACGTTCAGTTTTAGTGTTCCGAAAAACAAGTACCGGACTTTGGACAACATCGTGCTTTCAGGCACCTTGTCGTGCACTCCGAGCACCTGGTACGCCGACGCGGATGGCGATGGCCTCGGTGACTCCGGCTCAACCGCGAGTGCTTGCGACCAACCTTCGGGTTATGTTTCTGACAGTTCCGATTTGTGTGACGATCCCACGGCATGCAACTACGATGCGAACAGCAACGCAAATGCCTCGTGTCAAACAAACGATGCTTGCGGAGTTTGTGGCGGATCTGGTGTGGATGTGGATTCGGATGGTGTATGCGATGATGTGGACAGTTGCACAGATAACACCGCATGCAACTACCTGGCGAACCCCACGGCAGCGTGTTCTTTTGATCAGCAAACCTGGTATGAAGATGCCGACGGCGATGACCTCGGCGATCCAGCGGTTTCCCAGGTAGCGTGTGCCCAGCCAACAGGTTACGTTTTGGACAATACAGATCCAGATCCCAGCTTGAATCCAAGCGATTATGCTGGCACTGTTTTGTACCCAGGAGATGTCTATTTTTCATTTGCAGCAGATGCCGCGTCAGGCATTCAAGCCGATTATATTGGTTTCACCATTTTAAAAGACATTGAGTCCGGAACGACATTGATGCTTGCGCCTGAGTGGGATTGGGATGGAACATTTTGGGATGGGTCGTTTTCAGGAACGCTAATCAAGTGGGTCGCTCCTGCAGGCGGAGTGGAGGCAGGAACAGAAGTTATTCTGGTTGATATCGACAATGCCTCGGTCACGGGCGATGCATTATGCGATGGCGAGAATAATCCGGTTGTGCGCGCCACGGGCAATGCAACGCTCACCGGAGGTGAGTCATGTGGCTCATTCGAACATTTGTTGACGGGCAGGAAGGAGTTCAATTGGGAAACACGATGGGCTTGGATTTTTCAACCTGACACGCAGTGGGCAGTCGATGTTTCGGGAAACATTACGAGTTACGCAAATGCAGCAGTCGGCAGCAAGTCTCGTCACTTGTCTTGCATTGGTTACGACCTGAACTATGATGCCAATACGGGTTCTGGCACCTTGATTGAGGGAAGTGACTGGTCAGCAGCTATGGATGCGGCTTACAGCTATGAAGATGCCAATTTTAATCAATCAGCAGCCTGGGCTTACCAAGGTGGTGCTTCTGTGCTGCCATTTGCGGCGAGTGGCACTAGTTTGGTGACCCAACAGCTCGGTCAAGGCGTGTCATTTTCAGCTGCCAGCGGTGCAACGCCATCTTATTCAATTACAGGCAACGTTTACGCTGAGCTTCCATACGAGCCCAATGGCTGCATTACTTTTTCAACCAGCGCAACTTGGAATGGCTTGGCAAACGGACCTGGAATTGTCAATCCTTCGGGAAACTCTGCTTTGGATATTGTTGTGGATAGCGGAGTAACGCTCACCGTAGATGCCGCTTCCGAAGTCGCCTGCAAAGACATTACCGTAACAGTCGGAAGCTTTGCGAGTTGCGATGGTTCAGGTCGCACCTTGGCTGCGTCTGGGAACATCGCGTTGGGAGCTTCGGGGACGTTCGAGGGAGGACAAGGAACGCTCAAGTTGTCAGGCCTGACGGCGCAAACGATTGATGCGAACAATTACGCAGATCCCAGCAGTAACCGTTTCCAGTTGAAAGATTTGGTGGTTGAGAACAACAAGACGGCTTCAATAAAGGGGCACGTAAAAATGAAGTCTGCAGGTGCACTGACCTTCGATGCAAGTGCCCAAACGGATAAGTTGAAAATCGACAGTTCGGTTTCTTCCAGCCTAACCTTTCAGTCTTCAGCCGACGGCACAGCAGCCATTGGTGCATGCGAGGTGGCCAATTTTGACGATGGTGTCGATCAAACCTTCACATTCGAGCGATACATCCCTGCCGATTCCAATGGCTCGTCTTGGGTCAATATCGGTGCTTATGTCACTGGGACCACAGTGGCCGATTGGACTTCAGCAAATTCAAATATGCTGATTTTTGAATACAAAGAGTCGAGCTATGGTTCATTGGGAGCTGGCTGGAATTACTTGTGGGATGCGTCAACTGTTTTGCTTCCGGGCACTGGTTACATGGCTCTGATTCCTCAGGGCGAGGATGCTGCAATCAGCGTCACAGGGGCGTTTCAAATAGGAGATGTGGACATCGATTTGACCTTTACAGACGATTTGAATCAAAGCAACACCGACGTCGATGGGTGGAATCTAGTGTCGAACCCATTCCCTGCGCCTGTTGATTTTGCGCAAGTGATTGCCGAAACTGCGATCAGCACTTGGTATGTTTTTGACAACAGTGTTGATGCTTACGTAGCAGGAGGGAGTGATGCTCCATCTACCTTGGGCGTGGGCCAATCTTTTTGGGTCAAGGTTGAAGCGAACACCACCATTACGTTCAGTGAATCAGATAAAATTACAACGGACAACAACACATTCGTGCGTTCGCATACTCACACGTATCAGGGCACGACGGGTCTTGAGATTAGCAACAGTGGGCATACGAAAGCTCGTGCTTTTGTCAAATTTCAAGAAGGTACCACAACGGCATTTGATGAATCACATGACGCCTTGATGTTCAATACCACAGCTTTCAATAAAATTCGTGTATGGATGGTGTCGGATTCGGGTGAGTTGCTTTCGCGCCAAGCCGCAGGACGTGTGGATGAGGTAGAAAGCATCGCGCTCACCGTCACAACAGGAGAGGGTGGCGACCTGACGTTTGCGCATTTCGTTCATTCCGAAGAGCCTGAAAACCTTTGTGTTGTCATCGAGGATACCGAGACGGGTGAAACAGCCCAATTGGGAGTGGATTCTCTGGTTGTCAACTTGCCTGCGAATGTTCTCATTGAAGATCGCTTTGTTTTGCATTTCAACGCAACGCCAACGATGACTCTGCAGAGCGCGGCTTGCAATGGTTTGACGGTGGAATTGGAAGGTGCGGATTTTGACGGATGGCTTCCGTCATGGGCATCCGCAGACGGACAGGAATCTGGAGAAGGATTGCCCAATGAGTTGGCCGATGGCGATTACATCTTCACTTATCAGTCGGTACAGAATGGTTGTGTGGAGGAAGTTGCCGTTGAAGTGGTCACGGCATGCCTCGGGGATTTCAACGAGAATGGAACACGCGACATCACAGACTTGATGGTGTTGCTTGCTGGATTGCCTGGAGGCAATGGTGTGAGCACATTGGGCTCAGAAGTGGCTGATTGCAACTGTGACGGCCTTGTTACCATCGAAGACATGCTAACTTTTCTCTCGGTGTTCTCATCGAACTGCACCGACTGAAGTTGCATTTCATTTGTTTCCCATTTGCATTGTTTTTCAAATTGGTGCCTTCATTAAATCACTTCATACCGCTTCAGTGATGACTGCAAGAGGTATATCATCGTTTCTGGTGTTTTCAGCGCTAAATGCGGTTTTGTTGCAATGGTTTTCAGTGTAATTTTGGCTTTCTCGCCTTTTCAAGCTGAGCATGAGTCGTGCTGATGTTTGAAAAAAAATGAGATTAGTTGTATATTAGTAATGCGCACTATGTCTGCGCCACCACCAAATTGTTTGAACTGCTATGTCCGAGTCCACTCTTTTTGAGCCCAACTCCCTCAGAAAATCATTTCGATTTCTTGGAAGGGTTTTTACCGACACTTCTTGGGTATGTGCTGGATTGGTTTGTTTGTGCGTGATGTCTTTGGGCGTTTCATCTTCTGTTGAAGCGCAAACGACTTTGTACAATGAAACCTTTCCAGGTATTGGCGATGGTTGGTTTGGTTCCGCGTACACGGCTCCAGATCCTGTAACGTGGGAGCTCAGCAATTATAATGATGCGTTTTTCTGTAAAGTGGCGTCGTCAGAAAGGATGCGATTGCGAGGCGGCTCAGCAACTTGGAAGTCTTCCACGATAGATTGTTCAAATTACGGGGAACTCGAGCTGACTTTTAACATACAATCAAACGCTTCTCAGAATCTATTTAAGATTCGAACACGCTGTGGTGATGTGCTATCAACATGGCAGGAGCATAACGGTGCGTTTGACGCGAACAACGACACTTATGACTTCGCCATAGCTTCAGGATGTGCAGATTTAGTGGTTGAAATAATGGCTACAGCGCAAAATGGAAATTCGAAATCTTTGTACTGGGATGATGTGAAGATTACGGCGGGGTGTTCTTTGCAGACTTGGTTTTCTGATGCCGACGGCGATGGCTACGGAAACCCCGCCGTCTCTCAAGCTGCTTGCACAGTGCCCTCTGGTTACGTCTCGAACAACAATGATACGGATGACACGAGTTACGATTACCTAGGCACAACGTTGAACCCTGGAGATGTGTTCTTGACGTATGGCAACCATGCAGATAAAAATCCCGGCACAAACGATTTGGTTGCATATGTCGGTTTTGTGACCATGGTTGATTTGGCTGAAGGAACGCAGATTGCGTTATCACCGAAGCTCTCGTGGGCCCCGGTGGCTGAAGTTTTGCAGTGGGCAGGCCATGAAAAAGGCACGATGATTTGGACGGCTCCCAGTGGGGGAGTTTCAGCGGGATCTGAAGTGATGTTGTACAACATCAAGGACGAGGCTGTTGGCACGAACGCATCACCAGGAGAAGCCTATACCCACCAACAAGGCAACCCCATTGTTCGCGACTCAGGCAACAAGAAATTTACGGGTGGAACCTTGTGTGGAACATTCATTCACACCACAACTGAAAGAGAAGATTGGCACAAGGATCACATGTGGGTGTTTCAGCCTGGAATAAATGGCATCAATGATAATCCAAGGCATTTGATCTGCACAGGCAAAGATTTGGATAAAGACGAAAACACGGGGGATGGAACAGGTTTATATGATGCAAGCGGCACTGGGAATTTGAACCCTTCATTCTGTCTGCAGAACAATGATTTTGGTGGTAAGTCTTGGAGGTACGGCGGATCTCAGTCTTTGGGCGCTTTCGAATTGGACGGTTTGAATCAAACGCTGCAAACGAAAACGCTAAATATGGTTGCTCAGGCCTCTTTCACGTCGGACAACAATTTTGACTTTAACAATTCAGATTCTGAGCTCAACTTCGATCCAATCGGCAACTTCTCCTTGGCATCGACCTATGATTGGTCAACGGTTGCTTCCTCGGATACCGATGGAGATGCAAGTTTAGACATTACAGTAGACCAGGAAGTGAGCATAGTCATTGATGTCAGTCAGGTCGTGCAAACCCGAGACATCACACTGACCAAAGGGACCTTCCAATCTTGCGATGGCACGGGTCGGACTGTCGCTGCAACGGGCAACATTTCCGTCCAAAACGATGCGATATTCAACGGCGGTCAGGGTACGTTAGAATTCACAGGAGACAACGATCAAACCTTGGACGCGTCAAATTATGACACGCCTGCCAGTGAAAAGGTGAAGTTGAAAAAGGTCAAGGTCGAGAAGGGAAAGAAGGTCAAGGTCAAGGGACATGTGAAGATGAAGCCGGGTGGCACTTTGGAGTTTGATGATGACACGAATGTCTCTGGTGACAAGATTGAAATTGACACGGAGAACTCGTCGAGCCTCACATTCCAATCCACCACCGACGGCACCGCAGCGATTGGTCCCTGCGACGCGGGAAATTTTGAAGGCGGGACATCACAGACTTTCACGTTCGAACGTTTTGTGCCTGCAGACACGGACAATTCATGGGTCAACATTGCGCCTTATGTGACGGGCACCACTGTTTCCAACTGGACAGATTCCATTTCAGGCATGCTCATCTTCAAGTATGTTGAAGCGTCCTACGGCTCACTTGCGGCCGGTTGGCAGTACCTGTGGGATGGCGCAGAAGTCCTTGCCCCAGGCACAGGTTATATGGCACTGATTCCAGCCAACACTGCTGGAACGCTTTCGGTTTCGGGCACGTTCCAGATTGGAGATGTCGATATCGCGTTGACGTTTACGGATGATTTGAACCAGAGCAACACTGATGTGGACGGTTGGAACTTGGTTTCCAATCCATATCCAGCCCCTGTGAATCTTCCGCAGGTGTTAGCGGACAACGATCTCGTGGAATCCTACTACATATTCGATAATGCAGGAGCAGGAAGTTACAAGGAAACGAATGATGCAGGAGCGGGTGACGCTCCGACCATCTTGGACGTTGGCCAATCGTTCTGGGTCAAGGTGACCCAGGCAACGACGATCTCTTTCCAAGAATCGGATAAAGTGACGACGGGTGCGAATACGTTTGTTCGGGAATTTGATCCAGGCTTCGAAGGTTCCCTGGGACTTCATGTTGAGAACGACGAGGATCAGTGGTCCAATGCTTTCATCGCTTTTCATCAAGAGTCCACGCTCGATTTTGACGCGTCAGCAGATGTCGTTCACTTTGATACGGAGCTGCTGAATCAGCTGCGCATGTGGACGGTGGCCGAGTCAGGCGAGCACTTGGCGATTCAATCCTTGGGTTCTGTCGCGACGACGCCTTCGGTACCCTTGCACATGACAACTGGAGCAGGTGGAGACATCACGTTTGAGCTCTACGAGCAAGATCTGATGCCTGAAAACCACTGCATGGTTGTGGAAGACACTGAGACAGGAGAGAAGGCTCAGATGGGCTTGGAGACGCTTACGGTAAATGTTCCAGCCGAGACGCTCTACGAAGGACGTTTTGTGATCCATTTCAATGCCATGCCAACCATGGAATTGACGAGCACAACTTGCGACGGTTTGGATATTTTAGAATTGGAGGGCGATTGGTTCGAGTGGGGTGTAGCATGGGAATCAACGGACGGGGAATTGTCGGGAGATGCATTCCCAGATGACCTGCCCAATGGTGAGTATACGTTTACCTATGCCAATTCCACATTGGGTTGTGCGAATGCCATTCCAGTGGTCGTAAGCGATGCGTGCCTCGGTGATTTCAATGAGAATGGAACGCGCGACATCACCGATTTGATGGTGTTGCTTGCTGGATTGCCAGGAGGCAATGGTGTGAGCACATTGGGTTCGGAAGCTGCGGATTGCAACTGCGATGGTTTGGTTACCATCGAAGATATGCTCACGTTTCTCTCCGTGTTCTCTTCCGACTGCGAAGAATAAAGAGTTTTTTCGAATGCATTTATAGAGAAGGCGCGGACCGCAAGGCTGCGCCTTTCTCTGTGCGTTGCACGGCCCCTTCAGACCAAGCTGCTACGACCAGGTTTTCTTCGAGTTCCATCAACAATTTCTTGCGCCTTTGGTGCAGGATGAGTTCATCCACCTGATCGCGAACGGCTTCAAACGGAGCGACGTCATTTTTAAGGGCGTGTTCGAGGAAACGCACCACGTAAATGCGACCGTCAGCTTCGAATTCAATGGGCCGCCGGCGGGCGATTTGTGTCTCGGCACGGTAAAGTTCAAGCGGTACTTCTTTGGTCAAGTCGCCCAATGTCCACCAGATATCATCTGCCAATGAAAAAGTTGCCCCATTTTCAACACACCAGCGCTCCATGGCCAAGAACTGGGATGAGTCAAGTGAGGCCATGGCATCGCGCATCTCTTCCATTTGGTCATCCATGACTTCGGGAGCGCTTACAAACAAAACGCGAACGCTGTAATCGGTCAGAATGAATGAGGATTTGTTGCGCTCGTAATATGCGGCGGCATCTTCATCCAACACCACTGTTTCGAGTCGTTCATTCACATATCGATCCTTGTAAGCGTGGAGCAGAAGTGCATTTCGGTAGGCTTCCAGTTCACTTGAAAAGTCTGTTTCATTCTCGGGCAACCAACGTTCAGCCTGGTGCACCATCACTTGTTCTCGAATCCACTGATCCATGTACCGCGAGGCCATGGCAACGGAATCTTCGGGTGACGTGCCGCTGGGAATGTGGTCTTCGATCTCACTCAGCAATAAATTTTGCTCATAAACACGCGCTGCGATTGCTTCGCTTTGCACGGGTTCGTCACCAAGGCTACCACAGCCTGCTAGTAAGCTCCCAACAACGATTGAAAGCGAAGGGAATCGGACTCCTCGGGCAACGCGAGTCATTTTCAGTCTGCCAAGTTGTGCAACAGATCAGTGTTGACTTCGACATTGGCGTTGTTTCGCAATTCTGCGATCCAAGCAGCTTCGAGGTAATCCTGATATGCGGCAATGACCTGTCCACGCGCCTCCATCAACGTTTTCGGTTGTGGTTCTCGAATTTCTGTGACGTGTACGAGAATGGTCTCACCACCTGCTCCTTCAAAGGTCTCAATGGCAGACATTGCTCCGGATGTGCCTTCAATTACCTTGGCGCCGTCATCGTTCAAAATCCGGTCTGCCCAAGTGTTTTCGCCTTCACTGAAAAGTCCAGATTCCATCAACAGTGCATTGCTTTCTTCCATGTTCATCTGTTGCTGAAATGCCATGAGATCCTTGTCCTTTTTGATGGCCTTTTTCACGGACTTCACCACTTTGGCATTGGCACAGGTGAAAATGGTCACAGCAGTTCGTCGCCCCCACATGAAGTCGTTGCGGTGATCGGCATGAAAAGCTTCAAGACCCGCCGTGTCTTTGACGGCCCGGCTCCAAACCTTTTCATCGGTCAGCTCAAACAACAAGATGCCGTCGTGGTATTCCTCCATCAACAAGCGAAAATCGTTGTGCTTTCCTTCGAGTTGCGTGTCTTCGTAATCAAGCATCAGTTTTTCAGTCCAAGCTTGAAATTGATTGTCAATCAATTCGTTGGGGGCCTTATCGACATTTCTGAGTTTTGTCTTGTTCAGGTGGTCTGTGAAATCTTGCACGGTAAAGGTCTCTCCGGCGAGCGTCACCAATTTCTTGCTTTTGTCGCTGCTGCGCGTCACAGCCAGTGGGTGATTGGGGTAGAACACGCTGTCTTGGCGGGCTGCATAGCGTTTTACAGTTCCTAAAGCTGAGGAACTGGCGCTGTAATCATATTCGACCTTGAGG
>Ga0208971_1001259_pt1 | contig 15442 bp, 10 predicted proteins | sample AOAMet1_18_M0_10_2_FD_188229 | JGI IMG/M metagenome (GOLD analysis project Ga0208971, IMG submission 188229) | Ammonia-oxidizing marine microbial communities from Monterey Bay, California, USA - CAN11_18_M0_10 (SPAdes) | ecosystem: Environmental > Aquatic > Marine > Intertidal zone | place... | reverse complement strand
GGCAGTTCAGATGCTGTAAAACGCTGGATTGATGGCCGAGGCACTGCCTCTCGGTCGCGGCGGCGATATCGCATTTTGTTTTTCAAAGATCGTGCCTCCTACTTACAACAACTCGCCCCCTTGGTGCCAGGAGTAGAAGTCTCCACTGGGTATTACGACGGTGAAGCAGAAATTTCATTCTTCTATGACGGTGATAAAACCTCAGAGGATACCTGGCGACACGAATTGACCCATCAGTTATTTCGGGAATCGGGTCGCGCCACAAATCAAAAGGCATTTGAAAAACAATTCATCTGGCTCGATGAGGGAATTGCAACCTACGCCGAATCAACCGCGAAGAATCAACACCTCTTTGGCGAGTACTACACGCTCGGTGGGTTCGACTCCCGACGAATTCAATACGCCCGGTTCCGTCGGTTTCTGGAAAATTACTATATTCCGTCACAGGACCTCTCTAACCTTGGACGTGTGCAGCTTCAGCAACGGAATGATTTGGTGAAAATCTATTCTGAATCAGCGGGGCTTGCAGAGTTTCTAATGAATAGCCAACGCGGAGCACTTCAACCTAAACTCAATCAATTCTTAAAAATCATGTATCAAGGGAAAGTCAAACCGGGTCGTTTTCAATCTGCCATCGGAAAAACCTTTTTAGAACTCGATGAACAATACGTAAATTTTCTAAAAATCCAACCTGCAGAGATAACACGTTTCTTGATTCGCCCCGAGTTGAAAACGGAACTCTCACTGCCGGGTGTCAATTTAACGCTTAAGGATTTTGAAGCGATTGGAAAGTGCGTCCAACTGAACTGGCTCGATCTTTCGGGAAGCAGACTGCCTGGCGATTGCTTTCTCAGGCTTGGAGCCTGCCACCAATTAAATCAACTCTTTCTCAATGGCTGCCAACTAGAGGAAGGTGCGCTGAACCGCATCTCCTCACTGCGAGGCCTTAACGAAATTAATTTGAGTGGTTCGTCCATCAGTAACCGCGACGTGCTGGCCCTCGCCAAGGTCACTCAACTGAAATCACTTAATCTGACCCGCACACGGGTTACCGAAGACGGCATCAACTTACTGAAAAAAGAATTACCCAACCTCAAGATCATTCAGTAACTTCCTGCCGATTCGTTAACAACTCAAGTGTCAATCTCCCTCTCAGCTACTAACCCTCTCCCAATCTGGACTTTGCCAATGAAACCTTGGAAACTCGCCGACAATAACTATGGGCATGTCAAGAACCAGAATTATGAAGTCGCAGTGCTTCCATTGGGCGCTACCGAACCCCACAACCTGCACCTCCCCTATGGGACGGATCTGTTCGAAGCTTCAATCGTCGGAGATAAAATCTGCGAAGCGGCCCATCGTGCCGGTGCCAAAGTTGTCTTGTTACCCACCATCCCATTCGGAACCGAAACGAATCTCCGCGAGTTCCCTCTCGCGATCAACCTCAATCCCTCAACCCTCCACATGGTCATTCGAGACATCGTTGAATCCCTGTTAAACGATGGCATAAAAAAAATCGTTTTGCTTAACAGTCACGGGGGGAATGGATTCAAACCCCTTCTAAGAGAGCTGTCGGGAAAGAACGAAGCTCACATTTTTTTATGTAATTGGTACCAGGCGCTGGAGGATGTCTACTTTGACATTTTCGAGAAACCAGAAGACCACGCGGGTGAAATGGAAACCTCATTTGGCCTCGCTTTCTTCCCCGAATTAGTCGCGAAAAACCCCGATGGGACTTTAAAAGCTGACGATGGATCGAAAAGGGAAGCAAAACTTGAGGCACTAAATCGTGGCTGGGTTTCCATCACCAGACCATGGCATCTTCTTACCCAAAACTCTGGTGCCGCAGACCCGCATGCGGCGAGTGAGGAAAAAGGACAAAAAATGATGGATGTATTGGTCGAACGGCTTGGGAAGTTTCTCGTCGAATTATCAGACGAACAAATTACCGACCAATTCCCGTACTAACCGTAAAATCGGCGTTGAAGCAAAAAAACGCGTTGACCATCGAACAACCTCAGCTTAAAATTTCGCCTCTGTGATCGCACGCAGCGAATCGCAGCATCGATGGTGGGTATAGCTCAATTGGTTAGAGCGCTGGATTGTGATTCCAGAGGCTGGGGGTTCAAGTCCCCTTACTCACCCCTCACCGAAGCCCGCAAAACTTTTGTTTTGCGGGCTTTTTTTGTCTCCATTCGCTAGTTTTCCAAATACTAGCATTCCGAATTCTATCGCTTGAAGAGGCAAACGATTTGCCTTTTTCATGTTCGCCCCTATTATTCAAACAAGTCAGTTTGGGGCAACATGCTGATGGGATTCGAAGATGTCAACTTATTCGCGCAGTTATTTGCTGCGAGGACTTCTGTTCGGTTTAGTTCTACTCGTGCCAACTGTTCCCGCAGAAGGTCGAGTTTTTCAGAACAAAGAAAAACAACACACTGGCGAGGACCTGTTTAAAAAGGTCTGGAAACCCAACAAAGCCGAAGCAACCGATCTTGGGGATGGCCTCGGGCCAATGTTCAATGGAATCTCCTGCGTCGCTTGCCACAATCAGGGCGGAGTTGGCGGTGGTGGAGACAATATCGCGAACGTGCAAATCTTGACCGTTCTTCCACGGCAAGATAGCCGAAGAAACTTCCGCCTCGATCCAGTCGCGCTCGAAATGCTGTTCGAACAGGCCGTGAAACTCCATCCCGATTTTAAACTTCAAAACTCTGTAATTTTACACAGGTCAAGTGTTCTAAACGAAGCCTACGGGAATTGGCTGAAAGACGTTTTTGAATTTAAAAGCGTCGCAAAAACGAGTGGCTTTCTGAGCAACGTGAAGCTAGAAGAAGAACGGGGACGATTACTTACTGAGACTCCAATTCACCGAGTCAAAAAAGGATCGGCTAAAGATCGCTACACCATCCAAGTCTCTCGCCGCAATACGCCGTCGTTATTCGGCGTCGGTATCATTGATAAAATTTCCGATCAAGACATCCTGACGTTAGAGTCTGCTCAAAAGGAGACCGACGGTCCCGTCAAAGGCATAGCATCAATTTCTGACAATGGAAAAGTCGGGAAATTTGGCTGGCGAGGAGAACAATCTTCTGTAGCGAAATTTACCTCTCAGGCCTGTGCGATCGAATTAGGGCTATCTAATGCTGATCACCCGCAAGCCAGAATGCCACTTTCCAAATCTCGCCACTCGCAACAACCAAGCCATGACATTTCAAAATCTGAAATCGAAGAACTAGTAGAATTTGTTAACTCTCTAGACCCTATCGCTGCCAGGCCTCCCACGACCAATCACGAATCCCAGTCACTTCGCGAGGGGCAGGAACAATTCAATTCGATTGGTTGCGCTGAGTGTCACGTTCAAACTGTTGGCATCGCCCAAAATGTATTTAGCGACTTTCTTCTTCACGACATGGGCCCTGAGTTAGCAGATGCGTCACACTCGATTATGAAAAAAGTAAAGTCGCCCCCTAGCGGCAACAACCGACACGAGTTCGAAATCAAGAATCCTCAGCGTTGGCAAACACCACCGCTTTGGGGATCAGCACTCTCAGCTCCTTACATGCATGACGGCCGTTCCGATTCCTTTCATGATGCAATCCTTGTCCACGGCGGGGAAGCTGCCACCTCTGTTGATAAGTACAAAAACTTAAATCCATTCGACCGAAAACTGGTCCTGGAATTCTTGCAGTCTCTGGGGGATGACTCGACAGGGGGAAATGAGGAACTCTCGCCCGAAGTTCATGGCTGGTCGATCCCTCCTAAACGCTCTCGCAGAGGCCGGCTGGTGCGAAAACAGCCCTGACTTTACCAGAGTCTGATGATTCCCAGTTTCTTCAGGCACGAAAAAAGGATGCCTACTCTGTGGGAGCGAAAAATAGTGCTCCCTGATTTTCATCGCAGTTTAGACTCAAATTTTGACTGAATTTGGTGGTCGATTTCCGATCACCGTTCTCACCGGTCACCGACAGCGAGTTATCACACAGAACCTACATCAAATCATGAACATTTAGTTCATTTTCCCGCAGGGCGCGACTAAACTTGTCTCTCTGGCTGTCAGCCTGATTGAATCGAACGATTCGAAAAATTGATCCCAAACATACGCCTTGTTCTGCTTCGGAGTTTACTATGTCTCGACGGTGCTTTGCCCTTCCTCTTGCACTCTTGTTTTTTTCCATCATCGGAATGAATTCCGTCCTACTCGGCCAAGATTCTGATCAACCGAAGGATGAGTCACCTGCAATAAATTCCAGTTTATTTTCTTCACTCCGATTTCGAGGCATCGGGCCGGCGCTCATGTCGGGTCGAATTGGTGACATCGTCGTTGACCCAGTAAAACGGAGTACTTGGTATGTTGCCGCCAGCAGCGGAGGCGTCTGGAAAACCACCAACGCTGGAGTCACTTGGAAGCCAATTTTTGATGGGCAAGGAAGTTATTCGATTGGATGCCTGGCGTTAGACCCAAATGATCGATTTACGCTGTGGGTTGGCACCGGCGAAAACAATTCCCAACGAAGTGTCGGCTATGGCGATGGACTTTATAAATCAACCGATGGCGGCGCGAGCTTTAAAAAGGTTGGACTGGACACAAGTGAACACATTGGAAAGATCATCGTTCATCCCGAAGATTCGAATGTCGTGTTTGTCGCAGCTCAGGGTCCCCTTTGGAAAGAAGGAGGAGATCGAGGGCTCTACAAGACGAGTGACGGGGGCAAGACCTGGGATAAGGTTCTCGAAATTAGTGAGAACACAGGTGTCAACGAAGTCCATATGGATCCTCACAATCCAGATATCATGTACGCCTCGGCTTACCAGCGGCGACGACACACCTGGGTTCTTATTGACGGTGGACCGGAGTCCGGAGTTTATAAATCAATCGATGGCGGGGAAACTTGGAAATCTATCAATCGTGGACTGCCCGGCGGTGACAAAGGACGAATCGGCCTAGCCGTTTCCCCAATTAATTCGGAAATCCTCTACGCCATTGTCGAGGCAGCTGATGGCGGCGGGTTCTACCGCAGTAGCAATAAAGGAGAGTCCTGGTCAAAAATGAGCAGTTACCTCTCCTCAAGCCCACAGTATTATCAGGAAATTGTTGCCTGCCCGCATCAGTTGGACCGAGTCTATTCACTCGATACTTACAATATGGTTTCAGAAGACGGTGGAAAGACGTTCAACCGTTTAGGCGAAGCAGACAAACACGTCGACAACCACGCGCTGGTCATCGACCCAGCGGATCCAGACCACCTGATCCTTGGCTGCGACGGAGGCGTTTACGAAACCTGGGATCGTGGAAAAACTTACGACTTCAAATCTAACCTACCCATCACTCAATTTTACAAAGTCGCTCTCTCCAACGAAAAACCGTTTTATTACATCTACGGTGGAACGCAGGACAACGCTACTCAAGGTGGTCCATCACGCACCAACAATTCACACGGCATTCGAAATAGCGACTGGTTTATTACCGTTTTCGGTGATGGTTTTGATCCGGCGGTCGATCCTGAAGACCCCGACACAATCTACTCGCAGTGGCAGTATGGTGGACTTGTCCGTTTCAATCGTAAAACGGGGGAACGAGTCGACATCAAACCGCAACCAGAAATTGAAACTCCCCCACTGCGTTGGAACTGGGATTCAGCTTTATTGATTTCACCACACAACCACGAGCGGATCTATTACGGATCGCAAATCCTCTTCGCCAGTAACAATCGCGGAGACAGCTGGGAGGCGATCAGTCCCGATCTATCCCGAAATCTCGACCGCAATAAATTGAAGGTCATGGGACGTGTTTGGGGGCCGGACGCAGTCGCCAAAAATGCATCGACTTCGCAGTATGGAACAATCGTAAGCGTCAGCGAATCGCCACTCGCAGAGGGTCTGATTTATGTCGGCACCGATGACGGAATGGTTCAAATCACAGAAGACGCCGGTAAAAACTGGCGAGGTGTCAGCAAATTCGGAGCATTAGAAATTCCAGAATTCGGTTACATCAACGATATCGAAGCTGACCTACACGACCCGGATACCGTTTACGTCGCGATCAACAATCACAAACGCGGAGACTTCAAACCGTACATTGTAAAATCGACAGATCGTGGAAAAACCTGGGTAAACATCACCAGCAATCTTCCGGAACGAGGGAGTGTCTACACGCTAAAACAAGATCACGAAAAAGCAAACCTCCTTTTCTGTGGAACTGAATTTGGTTGCTTCACCACAATCGACGGTGGAAAGAAATGGTTGAAGCTTGGGTCAGGTCTTCCAACAGTTGCGATCCGGGATATTGAAATCCAGCGCGACGAAAACGACTTAGTTCTGGCATCATTTGGTCGTGGCTTCTACGTTCTCGATGACTACTCACCAATGCGACATATTACAGCGGAGCTGGCCAAGAAGAACGCAGTCATGCCAATCCGCAAGGGTTTGATTTACGGAGTGTCATCTCCCCTCGCTGGAGGAAGGCGTGCTTTCCAGGGTTCTAACTTCTTCACAGCTCCCAACCCTGCTTACGGTGTTGCAATCACTTATCACCTAAAAGATTCCCTGAAGACAAAAAAGTCGGAGCGAATCTCGAAAGACCGAAAACTATCTTCTGCAGGCAAAGACACTCCCTACCCAAGTTGGGAGCGGTTCAAAGAGGAAGACCGAGAGACTGCACCGCGAGTAGAATTAAACATTCGCGACAGCAAAGGTACCTTAGTTCGTCGACTTCGAGGCAGCACTTCCAGTGGAACGCATCGCACCAACTGGGATCTTCGTTACGGTGGTGGTAGCCGCGGTATGTTAGCAATCCCCGGAAAATACACCGTCGATATTTCTCAGACCGTCGGCGGTAAAACGACTGAATTGGTTAGCGCCACCGAATTTGAAATTGAACCGCTACTTTACGGCCAAACCAGCGGTCCTGACCGGGAAGCCATTCTTAAATTTGTTAAGAAAGCACAATCACTTTCGCAATCACTTCAAGGTGCAAGCCAGATAGCGGCTAACGCCCAGGAAACACTCGACGCAATCGAACGCGTGATTTCCAGTTCACTTAAGCTCGATGCCTCTCTCTTGAACGATGTTCGCACTATTAAATTACAACTAATGGATGTAATGGAGCAATTCGAAGGCGACCCGACCAAACCGCAACGGAACGAACCCGCCGCACCGGGAATCAGTCGTCGCGTCAGGACAATGATGTTTGGTGCTATGGGTAGTACCGAGGGGCCTACTGGAACTCATAAACGGCAATACGAAATTGCGTTAAAGCAATTCCAAAAAGCTTCCAAAGAGCTTGAGAAAATTGTCAATGTTGAAATCCCTAAGCTCAGTAAAAAGCTTGATGCTGCGAATGCACCTTGGACACCCGGCAGAAAGATTCCGCGAGTGAAATAGATAGTACTCGCAGAAATGGGATTTTTTTCGCACGCTTTTAAAACCGTTACTTCGTGCGAAACACTCCACCCACCAATTTGAGCAATCGCCCCCACTGAGACGACCCACGGGTTTACCCCGTGTGGTCGCAGGCGAAGCTTCTTTTTAGAATGTCGTCTGAATCATTCGGTCTTTTAGGCGATCTCATGGCACAACTCTCTTCTCCCAATTCACCCATTCCAAACCGTGTCTCAGAGATAGAATCGTCAGTTACGAATCGTCTTAGTTTCCGCTCACGTTGGTCAGAGTTACTGGAACAGGCACGCCAAGCCCAACCGCCCATCGCCCCGGAGGTTTACATTCACCTTTGGGAAAGATGTCGGGATCAATTCCAATCCGAAAACCAGTTAACGCCAATCTGGTTCCCCAAGGATACGGACTTGAAAGAATCCAACATTCACCAATGGATGCGAGAATTGGGAATGGAGAAATTTTCAGAATTTCACCAATGGACGACCTCTTCTCGCGTCGCCTTCTGGACCGACGCCGTCGAAAAACTGGAGGTCAAATTTAATCGGGAGCCGGAAAAAATACTCAATGACGATGAGGGAGTTGCCAAAGCGATCTGGCTTGACCAAGCTAGACTTAATATTGCTGAAAGCTGTTTTTCAGCACGGCCAACAGATATCGCTATTCTCTTTCAAAAACCTGGGCATCCAATTCAGCCTCAAACCTATCAAGAACTTAGGGAAAGAGCCAATCAGGTCGCCAACAGCTTGGTCAACGCAGGTTGCGAACCGGGAGACGCCATCGCAGTTGTGATGCCCATGACGGCATGGTCCGTTGCCATTTATCTCGGTATCGTTCTCGCAGGCTGCTCAGTCGTTTCGATTGCCGACAGCTTCGCCGCCCCGGAGATTTCAACACGTTTAACAATTTCTAATGCCAAATTTGTTTTCACCTACGACCACCAGAATCGCTCCAGAAAAAAACTACCTCTCTTTGAAAAAGTTTCGACAGCTACTGAAATCCCAGCCATTGTCTTAGACGCCGATGAAACACTCAGCTGCACACTTCGCTCACAAGACATTGCCTGGTCAGATTTCCTTGCTGCGGAAACAGAGTTCGCTTGCGTTGACTGTGCCAGCAATGACACCATCAACATTCTCTTTTCCAGCGGCACCACCGGAGACCCTAAAGCCATTCCATGGAATCATACGACTCCGATTAAATGTGCAATCGATGGGTACTGCCACCAAAACATTCACCCCGGCGACGTTTGTGCCTGGCCTACAAACCTTGGCTGGATGATGGGACCTTGGCTGATTTTTGCCAGTCTTATGAACAAGGCGACGATCGCACTCTACGAAGACGCTCCCTCCGGCGTTGAGTTTGGGAAATTTATTCAGGAGGCCAAGGTCACGATGCTGGGAGTCGTTCCCACCATTGTTAAAGCGTGGGAGGCCAGCGGATGCATGAACGACCTTGATTGGTCAAACATTAAGTGCTTCAGCTCCACTGGAGAAAGCTCTCAAGCCAACACGATGATTTTCCTCTCGGCTTTGGCTAACATCAAACCAGTGATAGAGTACTGCGGAGGCACCGAGATCGGTGGCGGCTACGTCTCTTCTGTTGACGTCCTCCCCAACGTTCCAGCCGCCTTCAATTCGCCGGCGGTTGGTTTGGATTTCCTGTTGATTGATCCGGTTGACCATTCTCTCAGTGAACAAGGCGAGGTTTTTCTGATACCACCCTCCATTGGTTTAAGTGATCGCCTGATCAATCGAGATCACTTTGAAACCTACTATGCCGATACTCCAAGTCTCCCCAATACGTCTCAACTGCGACGCCATGGAGACTATTTCCGAAAATTCTTGACGGCCCAAGGCCCAGTCTTCGAAGCGGGTGGACGGGCAGACGACACCATGAACCTTGGAGGAATCAAGATAAGTTCTGCAGAAATAGAACGGGTACTCAATCAAGTCGAACCCGTTACCGAATCAGCAGCCGTCTCGTACTCTCCCACAACCGGCCCCGATCAACTAATTATATTTGCAGTCCTCGACCACGAAACGGATGTGGATCAGCTCCAGAAAGAGATGAACCAGGCATTAAAAACGGAGCTTAATCCGCTATTTAAAGTCCACTCTGTCATACAGGTTACAGCAATGCCAAGAACGGCATCCGGAAAAGTCATGCGGCGAAAGCTCCGCGATCAGATCGCCTGAACCGAACAGATCCGAGGGTTACGAAACCTAAAGCGAGGCTTCAAGCCGGCTGGTCAAATCCATGATTCGCAACTTTACATTTGCTTCTGACTCAAATGCGCGTTCCTCGATCAGAATCCACTTCAACCAGTTCAAGGCACCAAGAAAAGCCGAGGGTTGATCAAGGATATAAATGAGATCAATTTCTTGATGGCTTAACGGACGGGATTGTGAGTACACTTCAATCGCGCATTCCCAACGTGACCGCTCTTCCGGAACGATGCTTCCCAGCGCTCGTGAAAGGTCACAAGCGACGTTATCCATCTGCATTGCACCAAAATCTACCAACCCTGATAACTCGTTCCCGCAGAAAATCAGATGGTCATGCCAAATATCGCGAACAACTGGTTGGACGGGAAAAACGACTCCCCGTAGTGGTTCGAGATTTGCGGTGATTCGCTTGACATGCGAAACACCCAGCCCCAATACCAACGCCCGTAAGCGATAAATGTAATCTGGCAATCCCGCTTCCGAGCACTGCCCGATCTCTGCGATCAACGAAGCAGAGGCAACCATCGCATCATAGCGCGTGTTTAGATTTCTCGACTTTTCGAACCCTAGATTGACCTGTGCGGAGGCAAGATGAAATTTAGCAAGGCTCTCAGCCACTTGCGTTAGGCGAACTTCATTCGGATCATCTTTGAAGCAGGCAACACCTTCCATCCATTTCGTTACTTCCCAAAAGAATCCACCCGCAGAAATAAAACGCTGGCTAGATTTTGCCTCCAAAGGAGCCGGTATAAATTCACACCCCATCCCGGCGGTGTGAACCAATACTAAATTTATCCATTCGAGACGTTCGCGATTTGGGTGAGACAGCGGCCAACGGCGAAGACAGTAATTCCCTTCAACTGTTCCAATTTTCCATAGCTGGGCGCCGCTGAAACCACCATTGCCGCCGAGGTAGTCAACGCCGAGTACTTCAGGAAGCACGTAATGCTGCAAAATGGAATGTACAATCGACAGAGCAGCCACCCTTTACTTATCAGTCTCGCAACTGAGAGACAGCCACCGAAATGTTTTGGCCACCAAAACCAAAGCTGTTGGTTAACGCCATGTTACACTCCGCCTCGCGGGCTTCATTGGGAATATAATCGAGATCACACAGTGGATCCGGGTTTTCGTAATTGATGGTCGGTGGCAGCACGTTGTCTCGCATTGCCATTAAACAGACAATTAGCTCCGTCGCTCCAGCCGCGGCAATCAGGTGCCCCATCATGCTCTTAGTACTGGAAATTGGTGTGTTCATGGCATTTTCACCAAACACCTCGCGACACGCTTTCGTCTCCACTTTATCGTTGACTGTTGTGCTTGTGCCGTGAGCATTTACGTAATCGATTTGTTCAGGCGCGATTCCAGCGTCCTCCAAGGCCATCCGCATGCACCCGATCGCACCACGACCGTCTGGATGAATATCTGTCACCCGAAACGCATCAGCCGTCGAACCGTAACCCACAATTTCGCCCCAAATATGGGCACCCCGCGCTTTGGCACGCTCGTATTCTTCAAGCACAACCATCGCCGAACCCTCACCTAAAACGAATCCATCTCGCAGCCGATCGAAAGGCCGGGACGCCCCTTGAGGGTTGTCATTATTGGTCGAGAGTGCCGTTAATAGATTGAATCCGGTAACGCCAAAGGGGTGAATCATGCTGTGAGTTCCACCGGAGAGCATCACATCTGCTTCCCCTCGCCGAATGATCTCAGTCGCTTCGCCAACCGCCTGATTGCTTGCAGCACAAGCGGTTAAACAATTCGCATTCGGCCCCTGAGCGTTGAATAAACTAGCAATATGGCCAACTGGCATATTGGGCTCCTGCTCCAATTCCACAACAGGATTGAGTCGGTCCAGCCCCGTCCGGGTGAATTCCGCGAGATCGAGGCTACCATCATCGTTAAGCGATGACGCCATCATCGACGCAAACGAGAGAAAATCCTGATTCCCTTCGCCACTTCCCATGTAGACCCCGAATCGTCGAGGATCCATTATTGAATCACCAACCCCCGAAGCCTGAAAAGCTTGGATCGCAGCACCGGCCGCAAATTTTGAATGCCGCCCCCGCAATTCCCACAACTTTGGATCGTCGACGACACTGGAGATATCCCAGTCTTTTATTTCAGCTGCAATGCGGGTGGGAAAGTTACCTGCATCAAAAATAGTCGTGTAGCCAACGCCCGACTTACCTTCTTTGATCGCTGACCAGACGGTCTCAATATCATTGCCTAATGGATTAATGACCCCGACACCAGTGACCACGACTCGGCGACGATTTCCAGATGCGATCATTTTCAACTCCGTTACTTGCTTAAAAGTAAATTCCAACTCGGCAGCGGTTCCCAGCCGGAACGTCAACCGCCCAAAAAGTCTGATGCTTCACCGAATTCGGCCAGCTCAAATTCGGTGACGTTATTTAGACCGCGGGATTTCAATGTGAGACTTCGATTTAACCCAACTTCAACAGCGCTTTTTCCGCGGCAACCATATGTGCAGGTACCTTCACAGGATTCCCGTCAATATCAACCCCCACCTCAAATAACCTCAAAGTACGGATCATGCGGCAAAACTGAGCCGGTTCAAACAATTCAACGTTTTCAAAACGTTCGTCATCAAGACTGGCAAACATCAGCTCAATCTCGCACTGCAATTCATCACCAATGTGAGAAGTCCCCTGGACCATCGCCCCGATGCCTTCTTGATTGTCTATTTTTACGCGATAGGTCAACGTATCGCCAGGATAAGCTTCACGATGAAACTTACACTTTGAAATTTTAGCCAAAACGACACGATCATTGAAATCGCTCATTTGCCCAACAAGCAAACCACCAGTTTGCGCGAGCCCTTCGACGATCAGTGAAGACGGAAAGAAAGTCCGACCCGGTGCATAGTCATCGACGACCTCCTCACTAAGCGATACATTTTTTACGGCTACCGCCGATTTCCCGCTTACTAATTCAGTAAATCGATCTATCCAGAACCATCGCATCGAATCACACTCGAAAGAAAAATGAAAGGTTTTAATGAACGAAGGCCCAACGAGCGTTTACCCGTGGACCTTTTGAATTACTCATTGAGCCAATTAGCTAATCTTTAATTCGACATATTTGCAAAGGTCTTTGACCGTGAGCAAATTTCCAAAATCTTGGATAAGCGGATTCGTTTCGAATTTGGTGAAATCCGCAAACGGCATCCGCTCTTTTAGTTTTTCTAGTCCCTCTGGAGTGACTTTGCCGTCACTGATGTACTCAGCGTTGGTCAAGATATCATCGGGGAAAAGTTCGTCTCTAGGAATCGAAATTTCAAATGCTTTTTCAAGTTTGAAAACGATGTCCAAGAAATCGATGGACTCGGCACCGAGATCACCCACCATTGTGGCTTCATCGGTAACTTCGTCATCTTCGACGCCTAAAGCGTCAATCAAGGCTTCTTTAACCTTACCAAATACCTCTTCGTTTACGGGCATTCGAAACTCTCTCCGTTTGGAACTGCTGTGTGAATATGATTTGTAAAACCACCTGAGTGGGCAATTCTACGAACGTTTTGTTTTAACTGGTCGCCAAAGTCGCGCCCGCATCGGGACTCGTACTTTCGTTTCCAAGTTGATTAAATAGCCACTTAAAATTCATTCGAAACTTGTATTTCATATAGTTGTCGATCGCTGGATCTACATCCCCTCGATCCGCCAAATTAAAAGTGTCAAGCACTAACCTACCACTTGTCGCAGTGACACCGTTAACCGATCCCACAACTTTCAAACTGGTTAATGATCCATCCACCTTCTTTATTTCAGCATTAACTTTAAGTGAATCGCCAGGTTGTACAAACCCTTGGAACTTAAGGCTCTTGGTTTCCCGCAGAACAACACTGGAATATTGAAAGTCATGAGACGAGCGAACTAACCACATGCTCGTCTGAAACATTGACTCCAACATCATTACACCCGGCATCACAGGAAACCGTGGAAAATGATCCTGAAGATAGTCTTCGGACAAAGTAAGGCACTTCACCGCCGTGATCGACGAACCTTTTTCCAGCGCAAGTATTCTGTCGAGCTGGGAAAATCGCATCTTCAATGAACCCACTGTGAATTTGGGATGACCCCGAAACATCCCGTCGATGCTTTCTCTGGTCGACCCAAATGTAGCAAAATGAATGTTTTACCTCAACAACAGTTAGCCTCCAGAACTACCGATTTCAACAGTTAAATTCGCCCGAGAATGGAGCTTCCCATCCATTTTCCTCCCCTCGTTGAGCCCATCCCAAGCCTCACGTAAACAGAACCCCCCAGATGCCCCCAAACCCCAGTAGAACGGTCGTTTTAGCCACTCCATATCACTCGAAAGGGAAATCTGTTAAACTATTGAAATGCGACGAGGAATAGCAGTCTCACCCGGAGTTGCGATAGGCACTGCCTATGTGATTCACGAAATTTTCGTTAATCCAGATACGAAGCGCCTCGAAGACTCCCAAATTACCGCCGAACTGGCCAACTACGAGACCGCTCGCGATAAAGCCGGTGCGGATCTTCGCGCATTGGAGCGCAAAGTTGAAGCCCAAGTCGGCCGCGAAGAAGCCTCGATCTTTGCCGTTCATCAAGCGATCCTTCGAGACGCAGCGTTCACCAACAAGATTCGCAGTTGGATCGTCGACGATAAAATGAATTCGTCTGCTGCGCTTCATCGGTTGCTTGGGGAATACACAACACTCTTTGCACGAACCAATGACGAATACCTCCAAGAACGACTGAACGACGTCCGCGACGTTATTATTCGATTGGGCAGCCATCTTAATGATGCCGCGAAACCCGAGACCGGATCGATCGTGGGGCCACTGATCGTTGTGGCAGACGAACTTTTACCATCTCAAGTCGTCGCCCTGGGAGACATGGACGTACATGGCATCGTCACCCAAAAAGGAAGCCAGACGAGCCACGCAGCTATTGTGGCTCGCTCGAGAGGTATCCCGGCGGTTTCCGGCGTCAGTGGTATCGCTCGAAAGGTCAAGACTGGAGATACGATCGTTGTCGATGGTCGCGATGGCCACATCGAGATCAACCCTAACTCCGAAACACTCAAAGCGTTCAAGAAACTTGAGCGCGAATTTTTCGACCTAAAAGATAAACTCGCAACCAATCGAGACCAACCGTCTCTCACTGCCGATGGTTGCGAACTGCGGCTGCAAGGAAATATCAACGGTGTAGCTGATGCTAACGCAGCGTGCGCGATGGGAGCTTCGGGGGTTGGGCTTTATCGAACGGAATACCTGTACCTTACTCACCCCAGTGTTCCTGATGAAGACGAACAATACGAGGCATACCGGGCAATCGTTGCCGCCAGTCCAAACCACAACGTTACTATTCGAACGCTCGACATTGGTGGAGACAAAACGGTCGCCTATCTTGGCCACGACCACAAAGAAGCTAACCCTTTCATGGGCTGGCGAAGTATCCGGCTTTCTTTCGAGCATCCTGAATTTTTCAATACTCAAATTCGAGCGATTGTACGAGCTGCGAGTGAATTCCCAGAGGGTACGGTTCGACTAATGTTCCCGATGGTCACAACGGTCGAAGAAATCCGAAAACTGCGAAGCATGGTTCGCCGAGCTTACAAGACGCTCAACTCCAGGGGCATTAAAACAAAAGAAGTTCCGATCGGAATGATGCTCGAAGTTCCCGCCGCTGCCGTCTCAATTAGCACGATGATTGATTTAGTCGATTTTGTGTCTGTCGGTTCCAACGACCTCGTGCAATATCTGATGGCTGCCGACCGTGACAACCCGAAAGTCGCACACCTTTGCCAGCCGTTGGCACCTCCTG